>ENA-OPAH01000046-OPAH01000046.1-human-gut-metagenome-genome-assembly--contig:-NODE-46-length-100251-cov-7.171314_pt1 | contig 100251 bp, 88 predicted proteins | sample MGYA00241050_ERZ501416 | MGnify/ENA primary metagenome ERZ501416 (study PRJEB25962, sample SAMEA2042632) | human gut metagenome | biome: human gut; feature: human-associated habitat; material: faeces... | reverse complement strand
AACAATAACATTACCAAAATTAAAAGAAGTAAAGATAAGAGGATATAGAAATAAAGAAGTTATACCAGGTAATATTAAGAGTGCAGTAATAAAAAAAGATGCAGGTAAATATTATGTGAGTGTCTTAATAGAAGAAACACTAATAAGACCAGCTTTTGTACCTAATAGTATAATCGGCATAGATTTAGGAATAAAAGATTTAATAGTAACTTCTTATAATGAGAAGATAGAAAACAAAATAAAACTAAATACAAAAAGAATGATAGGTTTACAAAGAGGATTATCAAGATGCAAAAAAAGAAGTAAAAATAGATATAAGATGAAACTTAAAATCCAAAGATTATATCAAAAAATAAGAAATGCAAGAAAGCACATGATACATGATATAACAAATAAACTAATAAACGAAAATGACATTATAGTAACTGAGAATTTAGATGTGAAAAGTATGCAGAAAAATCACTATGTGGCAAAAGGCTTAAATGAAAACCCAATATCAGAAATAATCAGAGTACTTAAATATAAAGCTAACTGGAATAATAAAAAATTAATACAAATAGATAGGTATTACCCAAGTAGTCAAATATGTAATGTTTGTAATTATCAAAATAAGGAAGTAAAAGATTTAAGCATAAGAAATTGGGAATGTCCAGTATGTCATACAGAGCACACTCGTGATTATAATGCAGCAGTTAATATAATGTTTAAAGGTTTAGAAAAATACATGTTATATCTAGAGCAATCTATCTAATCATAAATTTTGACATAAATAAAATATAAATTAGGGTAGCGACTATCCGATATTGGTCTATGGAGAACCCTTAGGTTTCTGTGAAGTAGAAAAAGCTTACCGTGAGGTAAGCTAATGTCAAAATTTATTTTGGCATTTTGTTCCACTTTTGTTCAAAATAATTCTTGCTAGAAAGTTATTAATAATGTATATTAATAATAGGAGGTAAGGGTATGAAAAAAGAGGGGCTAAAAAAAGAAGTTAAAAATTATGAGAGAAATGTGACAATTATTTTGGTAGCTTTGACAGTAATTAGTTTGATTATTAATGTACTTGTGTATACTACTGGAATATATAGTGATGATACTTTTTATAATACAGAGGCGATAAGAAATGTAGTAAATAGTGGTTGGTTTATGACAATTCTTTGGGTTGATAATATTGCTATTTATGTGACCAATTTATTCTATTTTGCGGGCATTATTGATTCTAAACGCGATATGCTTGTTAAAATTTCTTTCGGTATTTTTTCAATTCTTTCGACGGTATTAATTAATGTACAAATTGTGAATTTGGTTGCCGGTTTATTTGGAATAATATAGAATACTATTATGTTTTATAAATCAAGGTTAATTAATCTTGGTTTTTCTTTTGGTTTCATTGACTTTTATAGTAAAAAACAATATAATTTTAATAGTGAAAGGATGTTTTTATTATGTTACAAAAACCCAAGGGAACTTATGATATATATGGTGATAGAGCTTTAGAACAACTTTATTTTAAAAAGTTAGTAGAAGCTTTAATGGATAAATATAATGCGAAGTATTTTGAAACTCCGATATTCGAAAGTAGTGAACTTTTTCATAGAGGAGTGGGAGAAACTACTGATATAGTAAGTAAAGAAACATATGATTTTAAAGATAGAGGAGATAGAAATCTAACACTTCGTCCAGAAGGAACGGCCGGTATTGTTAGATGTTTTATTGAAAACAAATTATATGCGGAAAATTTACCTTTGAAAGCTTGGTATTTAGGTCCGATGTTTAGATATGAAAGACCACAAGCTGGTAGATATAGAGAGTTTTATCAATTTGGTTTTGAGGCTTTTGGTAGTGCGGATCCAATGATGGATGCGGAAGTTATTGGAATTGCCTGTAATTTATTTAAAATTTTAGGTTTAAAAGGCGTAAGTGTTAATATCAATACTTTAGGTGATAAAGAGTCTAGAGAAAATTATAGACAGGCGTTGCTTGATTATTTCAAACCTTATTTAAATGACTTATGTGAAGATTGTCAAAGAAGATATGAGAAAAATCCTTTACGTATTTTAGATTGTAAGGTCGATGGTGATAAAGATATTATGAAAAGTGCTCCTAAGATGACTGATTATTTAAATGAAGATAGTAAAGAACACTTTGAAAAGGTTCAAGAATATTTAGAAGCTATGGGTATTGATTATAAGGTCAATTCTAATATTGTTAGAGGATTAGATTACTATACTCATACAGTATTTGAAGTTGTAGCTGATATCGAAGGCTTTGGAGCTCAAAATGTTTTAGCTGGTGGTGGAAGATATGACCATTTAGTTGAAAACATTGGTGGTCCTAGTGTGCCTGGTGTTGGTTTTGCGGTTGGGCTTGAAAGATTATTCTTAGCTCTACAAGCTGAAAAAATAGATATTAGAGAAATTGTTTGTCCAGATGTTTATATTTTTAGTGCGGCTGATGAACAAAAATCTTATGTTTTAAGTGTGGCTAATGATTTAAGAATGAGCGGTTTTAATGTTGAAATTGATTATAATAGTCGTAACTTTAAAAGCAATTTTAAACAGGCTGATAAAACGAATGTTAAATATATTATTATTATTGGTGAAGAAGAAGTTAATAGTAAAATATTAACGGTTAAAAATAATGAAACAAAAGAAGAATATAAAGTTAAATTAGATGAGTTAATAGAATTTTTAGATGAAAAATTAGGTGAGGAAGATGAAAATTAATAATACTAGTATAAATGAAAAAAATGTCGGTGAAATTGTCACTCTATATGGCTGGGTTAATAAAAAAAGAGATTTAGGTGGACTTGTTTTTATCGATTTAAGAGATAGAAGTGGCATAATTCAATTAGTGGTTAATCCTGAAAGTGATGTATATGATTTAGCTAGTGATTTAAAAAATGAATATGTTATAAAAGTTACTGGTAAGGTGGTTTTAAGAAAAGAAGCTAATAAGAATTTGAAAACCGGTGAGATAGAAATTGAAGTTCAAGAATTAGAGGTTTTAAATAAGTCAGCTGAACTTCCTTTTGATTTGAATAATACAACAGCTTTAGAGGAAACTAGATTAAAATATCGTTATTTAGATTTAAGAAGAGATGAATTAAAGGATAAACTAATGATTAAGCACAAGGTGATGCAAAGTACGAGAAGTTATTTAAATTCTTTGGATTTTATGGAAATAGAAACCCCTATTTTATGTAAGTCAACGCCTGAAGGAGCTAGAGATTATTTAGTACCTTCTAGGGTAAATAAGGGATGTTTTTATGCATTACCACAGTCACCACAACTTTTTAAACAATTACTTATGATGAGTGGCATGGAAAGATATTATCAAATTGCGAGATGTTTTAGAGATGAAGATTTACGTGCGGATAGGCAACCAGAATTTACACAAATCGATATGGAAATGAGTTTTGTTAATGAAGATGATGTTATGAGCATTACTGAAGGACTACTTTATAATATTTTTAAAGAAGTTAAAGGAATAGAAATTAAATTACCAATCGATAGAATGACTTATGAAAAAGCTATGAATTTATATGGCTCAGATAAACCAGATTTAAGATTTGAGAATCCAATTTACGATATTACTGACAGTTTTAAGGAAAGTGATTTTAGTTTATTTAATAATATTATTAATGATGGTGGTATTATTAATGCTTTAGTATTTAATGCGGCTGATAAATATTCTAGAAAAGATATTGATAAATTAACTGAGTATGTAAAAACTTATGGGGCTAAAGCTTTGGCTTTCTTAAAATATAATGGTGAATTTACTGGTAGTATTGCGAAATTTGTAACACCAGAGATTAGTGATAGTTTAATTAATAAATTGAACTTGAAAGACAATGATTTAATTTTGATTATTGCTGGTGATAAAAAGATGGTCAAAACTTCTTTAGGAGCTTTGAGGTGTAAAGTTGCTAGAGATTTGGGTTTAATTAATCAAGATAAATATGCTTTTGTTTGGATAACTGATTTTCCAATGTTTGAATATAGCGAAGAAGAAGGCAGATATATTTCTTGTCATCATCCGTTTACTCAGCCACAAGATGTAAATACTTTAAGTGATAAGGAGCATGCTTTGGCTAGAGCTTATGATATTGTGTTAAATGGATATGAAGTTGGTGGTGGAAGTCTTAGAATTCACAATCCTGAGATGCAAGAAAGGGTTTTAAATGAACTTGGATTTACTAAGGAAGAAGCGGAGGCTAAGTTTGGATTTTTACTTAAAGCATTAACTTATGGTTGTCCGCCTCATGGTGGTTTAGCTTTAGGTTTAGAGAGACTTACAATGATATTATGTGGTACAGAGAATATCCGTGATGTTATTGCTTTTCCGAAAACAACAAGTGCTTCTTGTTTGATGACGGAGGCACCAAGTGAAGTTGCAATTAAACAATTGGAAGAGTTGCACATTAAACTTAGTGATTAACTTTAATAAAGGGGCTTTGATGTTTGGGGGATTCGCATGGAAGAATATTTACTTTACGAATTATTAAAAGAAAATTTGAGAATTCAAGATGAGCCTTTAAAAAAATTAATATGGGTTTTAGATAAAAATTTTAATTCTGATTATAATATGAAACAAAATATATTACTTATAGGTGAACGTGGTAGTGGTAAAACAACGATGCTTAGAGAAGTCGCCGAACTTATGGAGATACCGATGGGTGAGATATATAATATGTTTACTACTGGTGGTTTTAATGTTAATCTCTTTTATAATGGAGTGTCACAGATGATGAGAGATAGCAGTACTGGCAAAGGAATTTTATTACTTCATGATTTTCAAAATAGTTTTATTTATGGAACTAGTGATGTATTTAATGCGATGATTGCTTCCGGGGTTCTTGAACTTGGTGAAGATAGCTATTGGGATGTTTCTAATATTACTTTTATCGGTGAGATTGATATTACTAATGCCGAAGAGTTATTTCCAAAGGAACGTGACTTTTTGACGGATTGGCAGAATGGACAGTTTGCTTCACCAGTATTAAATGTGGTGCAAAGTCAGATTTCTAATGATAATATTATTATGGTAGATGAAGAAGGAAATAAAATACCTAATGTGGGGTTTGTTAGATTTGTAACAAATCAGATTAGAAATCGTTTTTTGTCTTCTTATTGTGCAGAGGCTTTTCAAAGAAAAATATTTATGAATGATATGGGAAGTAAAGAAATATATGAAGCTCTTTGTTCACCTCATTCGGCTTTGAATTTGTATAGAAATGATTTGGATGATGATTATATGCATTCTGATGCTTTTATTCAGAAAGTTGTATATCAAATTATGGAAAGTGGAGAAGGTCTTCATTATGTTACAACGGCAGTTGAAGATGTGCTTTCTCATGATGTAAAACAAAATAAAAAAGTACTAAAAAAAGGATCTTTATTAGGTTCACATAAAAAATAATTAATTTGTGGGGGATTTTTATGGAAGTAAGGAAGATTTATGAAGAATTAAATGAATTGCTTTGCAATCAAAATGATGCTTTAAAAGATTTAGTTTGGACAATTGCTCAAAATCAGAAATTAAGTAGGCCAAGAAATGTTTTATTAGTTGGAGAGCTAGGAAGTGGTAAATCGACAATGGTGGAGCTTACTGCTCAAAAAATGGAAATACCAATAGTAAGTATTTCCGGTTTATGTACGTCGAATGGATTTGAGCCCAAAGCGCTTTTTAATGCTTTTTCTAGACTTTTTGTCGAAAATGATAGAGAAGATTGCCATGGAATTGTCTTAATTGAAGATATGCGTGATTGTTTTATATATGGGGGATTTTCTGATTTAAGTTCTTTAATTACTTCTGGTACATTTTGTTTTAATAATAGTATATTTGATATTAGTAAGACGATGTTTGTTGGAGAAATTGATAACAACGAATTAGAGGATTGTTTTATTCCCAAACCTGTTTATACACTTGAAAATTTAGATGAGGCATTTTTACCAGAAAATTGTGATCGTGATGAGATAAAAAGAATAATTGAAGATTTAGTTACATTCGGTAATGAGATAGATTGTGCGCCTGATATATATAGTGATATTTATAGAGATGCTTTGAGAAATACATTTTTATCAATAGAATGTAGTAAGGCTTTTAGTAAGAAAATCTTTATGGAAAATATGCGGATGGAAGATATTAGAAGTGCCTTGACTTCACCTATTTCTGAATTGCAAATATATAAAGATGATTTATGTGAAGAATATATAACATCTCCACATTTTATTAATTCAGTAGCTGGTCATATTAGAGAAAGTATGGTTGGTCTTCACGATTTAGATGAAGCGGTTCAAGAGGTCGCTAGGTTTGATAACAGCAGAAAAATAAAAGTCTATAAAGAAAATTCTTTGATGAGATTATAATTTATGAATAGATGTCAAGAAATCGAAAGAAGTATTATTAAAAAATTCAGACCTACGCTTTGGCATCCTTTTGTTAAAGCTATTAACGATTATAAATTAATAGATGAAAATGATAAGATTGCCGTATGTATTAGTGGTGGTAAAGATTCATTTTTACTAGCTAAATGTTTAGAGGAATTACAAAAACATGGTAAGATTAAATTTGATTTAGAATATATTATTATGAATCCTGGTTACACCGATGAGGTTTTAGATAAAATTAAGAATAATTTAAAGTTATTAAATATAGATGCTCGTATATTTGAAAGTCCTATTTTTAAAGTGGTTAGTAAAGAGAAAAATCCTTGTTATTTATGTGCGAAAATGCGAAGAGGATATTTATATAATTATGCGAAGGAACTTGGATGTAATAAAATAGCTTTAGGACATCATTTTGATGATGTATTAGAAACTATTTTGATGAATTTAATATATAACGGAATGTATGCGGGAATGATGCCAAAACTTAAAAGTGATAATTTTGATGGTATGGAACTTATTAGACCTTTATATTTAGTTAGAGAAGACAGTATTTTAGACTGGGCAGGGTATAATCAATTATCGTTTATTGATTGTGCGTGCACGGTTACTAAAAAGAATATAGGTAAACGTAAAGAGATGAAAACACTTGTTAAAATGTTGAAGGAATATTATATTGATGCCGATAGAAATTTATTTAATTCTTTAAGTAATGTAAAATTAGATAAGGTTATAACATACTTTGAAGATAATGAAAAACATAATTTTTTGGATAAATATTAGCTATAACGATTAAGTTATAGTTTTTTTGTTTCTTGTTTGTTATAATTTTATTGAATAGGGAGGTTAAAATGAAAGAAGAATTGGAAATTTGTGTAAGGTCTTTAGTGCCTTTTAATGAACTTTATGATGATATGATTAAGAAAGGCTTTCACGAGCAGGAAAATTTTGTTCTAAATGATATTTATTTGGTTAATGATGATATGGAAGTATCTTTAGAAAATGAGAAAGCTATTTTTTCTAATTATGTTTTAATTAGAGAAACGGTTGGTAAAAGAAAAATGCTTGTTTTAAAGCATAAAGAAGTAAATGAAAATGGTGAGATAATAAAACAAGAGTCAGTTAAATGCCCAATTACTGATATTTATAAAGCTTATGATTTTATGAAAGCTATTGGTTATAAAAAACTATTTGAAATAAGTGATCATAATATTTTAATGAGTAATGGTAAAAATGAGATTTATATTCAAGATGTTAAAGGTATTGGAACTTATGTAGAGATGGAACAAAAGAATTTACTTTTAGAAAACAATAATGGTGATACAATTGATGAGATGAAAAATGTTTTGAAAGAATATGATTTAAAAATCGATACAAGTGATTATTTTGTTAGAAAAGCGTACGATACTTTAAAAGAAAATGTATGATTATGAAAAATAATGTGAAGTTTTGTAAAGGTGCTAGAAAAAAAGATATATATATGATATAATTTAATTGTCTAAAAGAAGAATACCGCTATGAAAAACCTACTAAGTATAACGATTGGGAATCTAATTCACTGGTGGTGTAGAATACTTTAATTTATTAAAGGATCCTAAAATCGGTGATGTGATGCCCACCTGGGAGATCAGGTTTTTAATTCGTTAAGGATTCTCTTTTGGACTTTGCTTATATAAAAAGTCCTTTGATTTTTTCAAAGGGCTTTTTGCTTTAAATTATTTTTGAATTAATTCTTTTATTTTTTCGGTATTTTTAAAGTTGGTTTTAGCTATTTCATTTAAAACATCAATACCATATTCTTTGACTAATTTAGCGCCGATTTCATCGACGATTGGTCCCGCACCTTTAGGTAGTGTTTGATTATATTTTTTAGAAAGTTTATCAAATTCTTTAATAAAGATATATCTACTGATGATAGCTGAGCAAGCAACAGATAAGCATTGATCTTCGGCTTTAGTAATAAAAGTTATATTTCTTTGAACATTAGGTACTTTTCTTAAGTAATTATAATAAACATATTTTTCAGCAAATTGATCGACAACAATATAGTCATAGTCTTTATATTGTTTTGTCATTTCTAGTAAGGCTTTATTATGTAAAATAGCTTTCATAGCATTCATGTTATATTCACTATGTCTTTGGTTATATTCTTTATTGCTTAAGGTCATGGTGTAATATGGAATTTTTTTGATGATTTGCGGGGTTATTTTTAAAATCTGTTCATCGGTCATTTTTTTAGAATCTTTAATGCCTAAACTTTCCAAGAAAGGTATATCTTCTTTAGTGACGTAAGATGCAGTAACGACAATAGGCCCAAAATAATCTCCAGTTCCAACTTCATCTGAGCCAATGGTATTGGCATAGTATACTTTAGAATTCTTTTTGGTTTCCTTTTTCTTTTCATTGCTAGCGACTTTCATATCGACATTTTTGTTAGGATTGAGATTTTTTTCCATTTGTGACCATAAATTAGCATCGATATCAGCACTTATACCTTGAAAGACGGCTTTACCTGATTGGTATAAGGTGACAACAGTATCGGCTTCATCAGCTTGGAAAACAGCATATGGTGGAGTTTTTAAACGTTTTTTATCCTCGAAATATTCATTCATTTTTTCCATGGTGTTGTCACTTACTTTTAATGTTATTGTTTTAACTGGTTCTTTTTTCATAATCTTCACCTGTAAATATTTTAACATATTTTACTTTTCATCACAATAAATGCTTTACTTTTTGTTTTTAGGTATAATATAATTAATGTATAAGGAGAGTGAATATGAATATTGTAGATATTTTAATTATTATTTTTATATTACTTGGAGCTTCAATTGGGTTTAAGCAAGGTTTTACTAAAAGTTTAGTTAGTTTTGTCGGTATTATTGTAGTAATAATCTTTGCTTATTTGCTTAAGAATCCAGTTAGTGAGTTCTTAATGAGTATTGGACCATTCTTTAATTTTGGTGGAATTATAAAAGGAGTAACAGTACTAAATATAGCTGTATATGAAATTATTGCGTTTATATTAGTTTTTACAATTTTGATGATTATTTTAAGAGTTTTACTTTTGGCTACAGGAGTATTAGAAACAATTTTGAAGTTTACAATTGTTTTAGGAATTCCATCTAAAATATTAGGCGCAGTTGTTGGAGCATTAAAAAATTATATCATTGTATTTTTTGTCTTATATTTACTTTCAATGCCGAACTTTGTGGATGTAGGTTTTGTTAAAGATTCTAATTTTCGTGAACCGATATTAAGAAATACACCACTTCTTTCAGGTATAGCAGATTCTTCACTTAAGGTTTTAGATGAGTTTAAAGGTTTGAGTGATAAATATACAAATACAGATGATAGTAATGAGTTTAATTTAGAAACTTTAGATTTATTCTTGAAATATAAGGTTGTTACTGTTGATACTGTTAAAAAACTTGACGATAGTGGTAAAATAAATATTGAAGGAATTGAAACTGTAATAGATAAGTATGAGGAGGAATAGTTATGGAGATAATTAAAGGTAATTCAGATAATTTTGATGAGATTACAAGTAAAGGAAATGTATTAGTAGATTTCTTTGCGACTTGGTGCGGTCCTTGTAAGATGCTTGCACCAGAACTTGAAGAGATTAGTGATAAGGTTCAAATTATGAAAGTGGATATTGATGAAAATTTGGAGCTTTGTAAAAGATTTGGTGTTATGAGTGTACCAACACTTGTATATTTTAAAAAGGATGGAACTTATACTACTCATGTTGGATATATGACTAGTGATGAAATTTTAGAATTTATTGGCAAATAAAAAAGTTATTAGGGTTTTTCCTTAATAGCTTTTTAGTTGTTTTTCATATTTAAGTTTATTTGTTTATCCATATTTATTTTGTGATATTTAACACCACATTTGTCAAATAAGGTACGTGATGCAATGTTGTTTTCACTATTTGCATATTTGTCATTTAGATATATAATTTCTTTAATGCCTGATTGAATGATAATTTTAGCACATTCATTACATGGAAATAGGTCAACATAGATTTTAGCGTTTTCTAAATCTTTTTTACTACCGCGATAGTTTAAAATGGCGTTTAATTCGGCATGGCAGACATAAGGATATTTGGTATTTAAATTTTCGCCTTCGCGACTCCATGGAAATTCATCATCATCAAAGCCGTTAGGGGCACCATTATAACCAATTGATAGGATGCGGTTGTCATCACTGACGATGCAAGCGCCAACTTGAGTTGATGGGTCTTTACTACGCATGGCACTAAGTTCAGTAATGGCCATAAAATATTCATCCCAAGTTAAATAATTTTCTCTTTTTTTAGTTTGCATATTTTTTCACCTCGCAAATTATTTTATCATATTTTCTTATGTTTTACCATTTTGAATAATGTAGTTTTTCTGATATAATATTTGTTGGTGATATAATGAAAAAACTTTTTGGAATTGCGTTTGCGACAACGTTACTTGATCAACTTATTAAAAATGGTCTTTTGTTTTTTATGAGTTATGGCGAATCAATAAATGTTATCAATGGTTTTTTCAATATTACTTTAATCGGTAATACTGGAGCGGCATTTAGTATTTTAAGTTCTAATACGCTTTTACTTATAATTATTTCGTTAGTTGTTTTAAATGTATTATATTTTTGCTTTATTAAAGGAAAAAAATTAAACGATTTTGAACAACTTTCGTTTGGTTTATTAATCGGAGGAATTTTAGGTAATTTAATAGATAGGGTTTTACGCATGCAGGTAATCGATTATCTTGACTTTAATTTCTTTGGATTTAATTTTCCAGTATTTAATTTAGCTGATATTGCAATAGTTATATCGATGATTTTAATTGCAATTCAAGTGATAAAAGGTGATAAAAATGGAGTATCAAGTAAATCAAAATGATATAAGATTAGATAACTTTTTAACTGAGGTTATGGAAGTTAGCCGTAGTCAAGTTACTAAGATGATTAAGGCTAAAGAGGTTTTAGTTAATGGTAAAAATGTTAAACCTGGTTTTATGCTTAAAGAAAATGATACAGTAATTGTGAATCATGTAGATGAAGATGGGGTAAAACCAGAAAAAATGGATTTAGATATTGTCTATGAAGATGACGATGTAATTGTGGTTAATAAAGCGAATGGGGTAGTAGTACATCCAGGAGCGGGAAATCACAGTGGGACATTAGTCAATGGCCTTTTATATCATACTAAGTTAAGTGATATAAATGGAGAGGTTAGACCGGGTATTGTGCACCGAATTGATGCTTATACGACGGGATTACTTATGATAGCTAAAAACAATAGAGCTCATGAAATTTTAGCTGAAGAGTTAGCTGAGAAAAAAACTTACCGTAAGTATGTAGCTTTGGTTTGGGGTGTAATTGAGAGTGATTCTGGTGAGATAGATGCTCCAATCGGCAGAAGTAAAAATGACCGTAAGAAAATGGCTATTAGAGCTGACGGTAAAGAAGCTATTACCCATTTTAAAGTTTTAAAAAGATATGAAAAAGCTACATTAATAGAACTTAGATTAGAGACTGGAAGAACTCATCAAATTAGAGTGCATATGAATTATATTGGTCATCCAGTAGTTAATGATCCAGTTTATGGAAATAGAAAATTATTCGATGATACAGGTCAGTGCTTGCACGCTAAGGAACTAGGATTTGTTCATCCAACGACAGGTGAGTATATGCAATTTGATAGTGAACTGCCTGAATGTTTTATTAATATTTTGAAGAAATTTGAGTAGGTGATAATATGAATGAGATAGTAATTGATAAAAAAGAAGAATTGGTTATGAAATTACTTCATTATTTCATTACGGAAAGAGGTTATAATCCAGTAATAATTCGTGGAGTTAAAGATGAAATATGGCTTGAAAATTTAGAAGATGATTATAAAATAGTTAGAATTGTTTCAGGTTATATTCATAACAATGAACAATTTAAGTTTGATATTGCGAAAACAAAAAGTTTGCTTAAGACAATTAAGAAAAAAACATTATCTTTTAAGATTAATGCATTAAGTATATTTGTCAATTTGGGTGATAATGTCGATATTTCAGAATTTGAAGATACTCCGAATATTAAGTTTGCGAATATTCATGAAGCTGATGATTTAAATAAATACCGTTTTGTTATCGATGCTTATCCTGATATTACTAAAGATATTGATTTTAAAGAAAAAGGCTTAGAATTGTTTATGAAAATCACTAGTGATATCAATAAGAAAAACGAAGGAGATGCCAAAATGAACGAAGATGTATTTACACCTAAAAAACCAATTGTTACTTATGCGTTAATTATTATTAATGTAATAGTATTTCTTTTGAGTTTATTTAATGAAAGTATTATTCAAATGTTTGCGGTAAATAGATTTTTTATCGCTGATTTAGGACAATATTATAGACTATTTACAGGAATATTCTTGCATGCTAATTTCTTACACTTAATTTTTAATATGTATGCTTTATATGTGATTGGTATGCAGCTTGAAAGTTTTCTCGGTAAAGGAAAGTATTTAGCTGTTTATTTGCTTTCCGGTTTAGGTGGCTCAATGCTTTCTATATTCTTTAGTAATGGATATAGTGTTGGGGCATCTGGAGCAATATTTGGTTTAATGGGGGCATTACTTTATTTTGGATATCATTATCGTGTTTATTTGGATAGTGTGGTTAAATCACAAATTATTCCTTTAATTATTCTGAACTTATTAATCGGATTTACATCTACTGGTATTGATAACTGGGCTCATATTGGTGGTTTAGTTGGAGGTATTTTAGCAACTATGGCGGTTGGAGTTAAATATAAATCAACTAAGTTTGAAATGATTAATGGGGCTATAATGTATTTGATATTTGTTGGATTTTTAGGATATATGGTATTTGTCCGTGGTATTTAAAAAAACAAGCGATTAGTGCTTGTTTCTTTTTGTATATGTTTTAGGTTTTTCATTAGTCTTTTCTTCGTTTTTTTCTTGGCTATCTAATTCATAGACCATAGCTTGATGGTTTTCTTTTGATAATATAAATTTTGGGGTAATTTCATTTTCATTTGTTTTTTCTTTTTCTTTGCTTTTGCTTAGTTCGTTTTCTATATCGTGATGATTTTCATTTGTTTTATCAATTTGATTTTTTTCTGTTTGTTTTTTATATTCATCAAAATATTGTTTAATGTTTATTCCTTGAAGAGGCATTGTTCCAATACTTAATGCTGTGCTTATGGTAAGTAATGTTTCGTTGGTAATGCCGGCTATGTTTAGATTTTGAATGGCAAGGGCTAGATAACCTAGAATAAGGGCAATAGATAGTGGCCAAATTTTTACTTTACCAAGTAAGTTACTTTTAGGTGAACCACCACTAGCTAATAATTTACCATTTATAAGGGCAATGCCTCCTTCTAGAACACCATTGATAGCAAAAATTGGGAGAATTGGTAATATACCGATTATTAGTATGATTGAAAATATTTTATCGGAAACAGCATCTAGCATAGCTCCTTCTTTAGTTTCTTCTTTGGCAATAACTCTAGCAGTTAATCCATCTAAAAAATCGGAAATAGCTAGAAATGTGACATTGCCAAATAGTAGTGGGAGCGGAGCTCCTGTATAGGCCATGATAGGTATACTAATGCCGCCAATAACTCTTGAGAAAGATAACCAGTTAGGAATTAAAGATAATTTATTGTCTGGTTTAAATAGGCCTTTTGCAAAGTTTTTTGCCGTCTTTTTTATTGCATCCATGAAATCCCTCCAACAGTTTATATATTTTAACACATTTTTTTATATAAGTAAATTGTTTTGAATGTGTCAAATATTGTCTAATTATAGATGGATTATCATATACATTCATCTTGATATTTGCTATAATATTATTAGAATAATTAGGAGGTCGCACAGTATGAAAAAAAGGTTTAAAGTATTATTTGTTATATTGTTTTTAATGGTTATTTTTATGCCGTTTTATAAAGCTGAAGCTGCATCTTCATATACTGTGGAGATGGTGGCTAATCAAAGTGGTAATAAGGTAATTGGAACATATAGTAGTTATAGTTCGGCTTTGAGTGCGATGAATAAACAAAATTCGACGGCTAGTAGTGTAGCAACTATTTATAGAGATGGTGTGCCTGTTGATAGTAAATATGCGATTTTTAAGTTTAAACCAGGTAAGACTTATTATTTATATACTTCAGCAACAGGTGGTGCTTATACTTATATTCATGGTTCATCTGGAACAGATGCGGCTTTATTAGGGTATAGTGATAATGGTAGAGTTAAAGTTATGATCAGTGGTTATACCGGCTGGACAGAAATTAATAATGGTATTGTAACTCCTATTTCTTTAATGGGTGTTAATGGCAACTCGATTTACGTTCCGGGCAGAGGAAATAAAATCAGAACTGAGCCTTCAACAGATGGAAAAGTTCTTGATACTATTTATAGCCCTATGACATTTACTTATACTGAAACACGTGAAAATCAAAATTATACTTGGTTTAAAATAAACTATGAAGGAAAAACAGCGTGGATTGCGAAGGGCGACAGTATGACAATATTACCTGCTGGTTCTTCTGAGCTAGGCACCTATTATAAAAATTATGGACCATCTGGTAATTTAATTCATCATTTTACTTATTATAATGGCTCAGGATATGGAGACACTTTTACTAATTTAGGTACCTCTCCTTCTTATTTAACAAAAGATATCAAATATTATAGTTTTGATGGTAATTATTTTTATTCAAGTTTAACTGATATGCTTGATGATTATAGAAGCGGTAAATATACAAAAAGCGTGAATGCAAATAGTCCTCATTATGCTTATTATTTATATTTGCCGAGCCGTTCTGTTACTAAGTATTCAGCGGATGATTTAGATAGAATTATTGTAAATAAAGGTTATAATGCATCTACTTCAAAAATGTATGGTACTGGTAAATATTTTAAAGAAGCTGAAGCTACTTATGGACAAAATGCTTTAATGATGTTTAGTACGGCTATGAATGAAAGTGCGAATGGTACTAGTAAGATAGCGATGGATAAGAATAATTTATTTGGTTATGGGGCTTCTGATAGTAATCCTTATGAAGGGGCTTATACTTATGCAAGTCCTAAAGATTCTATTATGGATTATGCAAAAAAAACTGTTGGTAGTTATTCTTTGGCCACTGGAACTTATTATTATGGTAGTCATTATGGTAATAAAGCTAGTGGGCGTAATGTTAAATATGCATCAGATCCGTATTGGGGAGAGAAACAAGCAAGTAATTCGTTTTTAAGTGATTTGGATTATGGGGGTAAAGATTTTAATTCTAGTACTATTGGTGTGGTCAAAAAGGACAGTAATGTTGGTAGACCATGGGTATTTGATAAGCCTGAAAGAACAGATGAGGCTTATGCTTATACTTTAAAGAATCCAAATAGTAATGAAAAGGTTAATGATTTGGCGGTTAATGTTATTGATAAGGTTGTAGGCTTAAATGGAGTTGAATTTTATAAAATTTATGCCGATTTATCTATTGATAATAACTTAGTTTATGGATATGTTCCTACTGAAGAAATATACGTTTCAAATAATCAACCAGTAATTACAGCGTCTGATAAAACCATTAAAGAAGGAGATACATTTAATCCATTAGATGGTGTTAGTGCATCTGACACTGAAAATGGTAATTTGACTAATAAAATTACATATGAAAGTAATGTAAATCCTAATGAAGAAGGTACATATAAAGTTACTTATACGGTTGTAGATAATAGTAATTTTCATGCTAGTAAAACAATTACTGTTAAGGTTATTTCAGCTGAAATGCCAATAATTAATGCTTATGATAGAGAAGTTAAACAGTTTGAAAAATTTGATTATATGGATGGTGTAAGTGCGAAAGCTTACGATGGAACTGATTTAACTGATGATATTACTTATAAAGGTACTGTAAATACTGATGTTGCAGATACTTATGAAGTTACTTACAAAGTAAAAGACTCTAAAGGTAAAGAAGCTAGTAAAACAATTAAGGTTACTGTTATTCCTAATGAAAAACCAGTTATAAATGTTTCAGATAAAGAGATATATTTAAATAGTGAATTTGATCCATTAGAAGGCGTTACAGCATATGATGCAGAAGATGGAGAAATTAAAGATATTGAATATAAAGGTGAAGTAAAAACTGATGAAGTAGGGGACTATAAAATAACTTATACAGTTACTGATAAAAATGGTCAAAAAACAGAAAAAACTATAACAGTAAAAGTTATTGTAAATCAGCTTCCAGTGATTAATGCTTATGATAAAACTATAACTATTAATACTGAATTTGATCCATTAGAAGGCGTTAGTGCATATGATACGGAAGATGGGTCTATAACTGATATTAGAGTAGTAAAAAATGATGTTAAAATTGATACTTTAGGTAAATATGAAGTAACATATGAAGTTACTGATTCATACGGTCAAACCGTTACTAAAACAATTACTATTACAGTTAGTGAAAAAGTATTAATAGAGAAAGAAGGAGGCTTTTATTTAGATTATTTGAAAGAAGTAGATGGAAATTTACAAATTAAAGGATACAATATTATTAAAAATATTAACAATGATTTAAATACTAATATAGAATATGAACTTATTTTAGTAAATCAAAATGATAATAAAGAATATTCACAAAAACTTGAAAGAATTACTGATAAAGATGAAATGACAATCCCTATTATTTCTGAAGATGGCTATGATTATACTTATTCTTGGTTTGTTGGTAATATTAATTTTAGTAGTGTTCCTGAAGGTAATTATACGGTTTATTTAAAATCTACTAATAGTGATTATTATTCTAAATCTTTAGTTAAAAATATTTTCTTAAATGAACAAGTTTCACAATATAATTCTAAGGGTAAATATGTAACTATTACAAATGATTATATGAGTGTTGATATTCCAGTTAATTTTACCGTAAGAGATAGCGAACTTGCTAAAAAAGAAACTTCAGCTGATACTAATCAGTTTAGTTATATTGAAAAAGTAGAATTGAATGATAAATATCTACATTTAAAGGGCGCTTCTTATTCAGTTGATATGAATATGAATAAAGATGCTAAGATATCAAGAAAGATTATTTTTGAAAATCAAGATAGCTTTGATAAATATACTTTTGATTTAGGTTATATAAATAATGGTACTTTCACGATAGAATTGGTTGCACCTGATAAATTTGGTATTTCTAAACCTTTAGCTTGGTATGATAGCAATATTGATATTTCTGCTTTACCAAAAGGTAAATATGCTATTTATATTACTAACGAATCTAATATAGCTGATTATGGTGAGCTTAGTGATGTTTTACTATTTACAAGTTTTGATAAAGCTAATGGATCAATAAATGGTAAAAAATATAGATTATATTTAAATGATAAACTTCGTTATAGAGTAGAACTAACTATTGAATAAGTATTGACCTGATTAACTTAATGTGATAGAATTGTTATAGAAAAAAGAGAGATTCCATAAAATGCAGAAGCTGCGTGCTTGTGCCTGGGCTCTCTTTTTTCTTATGCGATAATCCATATTAATTCATTTTCTATTGTTTCAGCTGTTTCAGCTATGAAACTATTATAGTCATAATGATTATAGTCTTGCAAGTCATAATTCCAAATATCTATATTATCTATTAATTCTTTTACTAATATGTTGTTTTTAAAATAGTTAAATGTGAATATTTGTACTGATATTACGTATAATGTTTTTGAATTTATGCTTTCTTTTACAGTAATTAGTGCTTTATAACATTTATTATTCATTTTTAATGGTGCTACAAAATGATGGTATCCTATTTCACTTTGATTATTTGTTTTTTGTTTCATTGGTTTTAAAGTATCAATATATATTGCATTTTCAAATAAATCTTTTAAATAACAAGAAGCATTTAAATTATCAATGTATCTTGAGTTAAAGACTTTAAAATTTGTTTTTGGGTGAATTATTTTATTTATTGTTTTATTAGTAATTTTAGCTGTATAGCCTGTTGCTTTATTTATTATTAAGCCTTTGTTATCATATAAACTGTTTTTAGCTTTCTTTATTAATAATTTTATATCTTTATATGTTTTTACATTAATATAATCTTTAGATTTTATAAATTTTATTTTATCATTTATATCTATGTATTTATTTCTTATAAGCATTTTTATCATCTCCAATACTTGTTTTAAATATATCATAGATATTTTTGCTTGTAAATGTTTTTCACAAACATTTGTTTTACTTTTTTAAAAAATTAAAAGGAATAATTTTTATTTGATTATTCCTTTATTTTTACTGTAACTTTATTACAAGAGTTTACTGTTATTCCTTGTAGTTCACTCATATTTAATATTTGTCCACTTTTTCCGTTATTTGCAGGACCAATATTGCAATCAATAAATTTACTATATTTTGATTTGATATTTGAACATGTTTTGTCTGGGTCTCCAATGCTTACCCAGTCTGGAGAGATATTTAAAACTGTTGTTTCACAAGTTGGACTAGAAGGAGTTGTTGGTCTACTTGTATTTCCACTCGTTGAACTAGAATTATTTGAAGAACTACTAGATGGTCTAGAAGAATTAGAGTTTGATGTTTTATTTGAATTACTTGTTTTTTTATTTGTAGATATAGTTATAACAATAGTGTTTCCTTTGGGAATTTGTGTTCCTTCAGCAATACTTTGATTAATTACTTTACCAGAAGATTTAGTAGAGTATTCCTCTTTAAAGGTACATTTGATACCTAGTTTGTCGCATTCATTTTGCGCTTCTTTTTTAGTCATTCCATTAAAGTTTGGAATGGTTACAGCTTTTCCTTTTGAAACATATACTATAATAGTATCTTCTAAGTTGATATTTTTTCCTTCTTCTATAGAGGTTTTAATTATTTTATCTTTTTCTATTTTCTCATTGAATTCTTCTTTAATTTCATATTTTATTCCATTAGTATCAGCCCATGATTTGAAATCATTAATATTATCGAATTTTTTCATGACAAGTGGGCCTTTAGAGAAAGTAACATCAACGGTAGTTCCTTCTTCAATAATATCTCCCTTTTTATAATTACTTTCAATTACTCTTCCTGATTTTATTTTACTGTCATATTTATCTTTATAATTTATTTGCAAATTATTTTCAACCATCCATTTAGTAACGTAAGACATAGTTTTATTTTTTAAATCAGGTACTTTTATTTCTTTACCTTTAGAAATAGTTAAAGTAACCATTTCATCTGGTTTAACAGTTGTTTTCTGTTTAGGATTACTGTTTATTACATGTCCTTTTTCTATAGTGTCTGAAAATTCATATTTTAACTCATATAAAATACCATTTCTTCCTAAATATACTTCAGCATTTAATAAACTTTCATTTTTTAAATCTTTTAATTTAATAGGGGATAAGGCATCTTTATTACCTAATGATACTGTAAAAATAATTGGTTCATTTCTTTTAATTGTTCCAGTTTTACTTTGAGAAATTACAGTATCTTTTTTAATACTTTCATTTTCTTCAAAGTTGATAGTTATTTCACTTAAAAAGTTATTTTCTATAAATTTTAATACATCATCGACATTCCAACCAGTCATGTCAGCTAAGATAACATTTTTATTATAATCTGGTCCATTTGAAACAACAAATTCTACTTTATTTATATTTTTTGTTAGTGTTTCTGGTTTTTTGCTTTGACTTATAACACTGTATTTTTTAGTAGTGTCACTATATTCAAAATTTTGATCAGTTTTAACATTATTTTCTTCAGTCCAGTTTATAGCTTTAGTTAAATTTTCACTTTCAAAATCTGGTAAAAAACTTTGAGTTGGAAGATTAATTACATTTGTCATATATAATCCATTAAAAGCTATTGTTCCTAATACTAATAGTGCAGTTACGGTAGTAGGAACTGATTTGTTTTTGAAAAATGATTTTTTAAAACTTATTAAGAAACATGTCATAATAATCATTATTAAAAAAGCATTTATAATTTGATATACTTGATCAATACGGTTAGTAGAATCTAAAATTAGAAAAATAGATAAAGCAATGGCAGATACGTATGTTAGAGATAAGAATGTGTTTGCTAGTTTAGGTTTTTTAATTTCTTTATTATCTTCTATTTTTTGCTTTTTAGGTTTTCTATAAATGTTTTCTTTTTCATCATCAAATATAATACTTTTTAATTCTTTTCTTTTGGTTTCTAATTCTTTTTCTTTTTCAGTTTGTTTTTGTTTTAACTCTTCTTCAAATTTTTTTCTTTCAGTTCTTGATTTATAAGATGTATTATTTGTGTTATTATTTTCCATATTATCACCTATAATAATTATACATTATTTAGATAATTATTGGTATATTTCATATTTTATTTAACTTATACTTTACAAGATTTTACTTGTTTTATGTATTTAAAATATTTAATTTAAATTTTTGAATATTATTTATAGTGATTAAGATTGATATGTATTAAGTTATATGATAAAATTTATAGAAAAAAGAGAGATTCCATAAAATATGGAAGCTATATGCTTGCGTATGGGCTCTCTTTTTTTTAATTTTTTATTTTATTTTATGATATTTTAGTACAAATATATGAAAAATATGTTTAAATTTTCTAAAGTGTGGAAAATTTATTTTTTTTTTGTTATACTTATTTTGGAAAAGGTGTGAAGTTTTAATGAAAAAGATTTCTTTAGTTGTTCCTTGTTATAATGAGGAAGAAGTAATTAAAATTTTTTATGATGAAATACAGAAAATAAAAAAAGATTTTGAAGAAGTTTTTTTTGAAATTATTTTTGTTAATGATGGTTCTAAGGATAAAACGTTAGATTTAATGAGAGAACTTTCTAAAAATGATGATGTAAGATATGTTTCATTTTCAAGAAATTTTGGTAAGGAAGCTGCAATGTATGCAGGATTAGAAGCATCTACTGGGGATTATGTAGCTATAATGGATGCTGATTTACAAGATCCTCCAGCTTTATTAAAAAAAATGTATGAAATTTTAGAATCTAAAGAATATGATAGTGTGGCAACAAGAAGAGTTACAAGAAAAGGAGAACCTATAATTAGAAGCTTTTTTGCTAGACTTTACTATAAAATTATTAATAAAATTTCTAAAACAGAAATTGTCGATGGAGCTAGAGATTATAGACTTATGACAAGAAAAATGGTCAATGCTGTTTTGAAAGTAAAAGAATATAATAGATTTTCTAAAGGCATTTTTTCTTGGGTTGGTTTTAGGACAAAGTGGCTTGAGTATGAAAATGTTGAAAGGGTAGCTGGAGAGACTAAATGGTCTTTTTGGAAATTATTTTTATACTCATTAGAAAGCATTGTAGCTTTTTCTACTGTGCCTCTTTCAATTGCATCTGTTATGGGAATATTATTTTGTTTTGTGGCCTTTATTATAATTATTTTTATTGTTGTAAGAACTTTAATGTTTGGCGATCCGACAAGTGGCTGGCCTAGTATGGTCTGTATTATGTTTTTTATAGGTGGAGTTCAGCTTTTATGTTTAGGTGTTATAGGACAATATTTATCGAAGGCATATTTAGAGGTAAAAAAAAGGCCAATTTATATTATTCAGGAAACTGAAAAAGATAAGATTAATTAATTTTTTAAAACTATTAACACAATTGATACTCTTTATCAATTGTGTTATAATTTTTACAGTGTATTTTAAGATTGAGGTGATGTTATGCGAACAAAAAAGTCTATTATTAATGCGGTTGTTGCAACTTTAGCAAGTGCTGTGGGAATGGTTTTAGGCTTTGTTACTCAAAAAGTATTTTTGGAATGTTTAGGTCTTGAATATTCAGGAGCTAATGGACTTTTTACTAATATAATGTCAATGCTTTGCATTGTCGAGCTTGGTATTGGTAGTGCAATTGTTTATAATTTGTATAAGCCGATTGCTGAAAATAATAAAGAAAAAATTATATCTTTGATGTATTTTTATAGAAAATGTTATCGTATTTTAGCGGCAATTATTTTTGGACTTGGACTTATACTTCTTCCATTTGTACCATTTTTTGTAGGTGAAAATTCAATTCAAGAAAGTATGTATTTACTTTATTTTCTGGCACTCATTGATACGGTATTTTCTTATTTACTTTCTTACAAGCGTTCTATTTTAATGGCAAATCAAGAAAATTACATAGTAAATCTTGTTCATATGGGTTATTTGATTTTTATGAATTTATTTGAAATTGGCTTGCTTTATATGACTAAAAATTACATTTTATATTTAGTTTCTAGAATTATATTTAGAATTGCCGAAAACTTAGTAATTACTTTGATTGCTAATAAAAAATATCCATATATTAATGCTAAGCACTATGAAAAATTAAGTAAAGATATTCAAAATGATATATTTACTAAGGTTAAAGGATTATTTTTTCATAAGATTGGAGCATTTATTGTAGGAAGCACGTCTTATATTGTTATTTCAACTATTCGTGGGCTAAAGGATGCTGGTATTTATAATAATTATTATTTAATTTTTAATTCTATTTCTATTTTACTTTCACAGATTTTTTATTCAATTGTTTCTAGTGTTGGTAATTTGCTTGTCAACGAAGATGAGAAAAAGAGTTATGAGGTATATGAAAAACTTACTTTGTTTAACTTTTGGATTTATGCACTTTGTTCAGTAGGATTATTTGCTGTATTACAACCATTTATTACATGGTGGATTGGTGATAAATACTTACTTCCTATATATGCTGTTATATGGCTTGCTATTTACTTTTATGTGCAAGGTATGCGTAAAACTATTAATTTATTTAAAGAAGCTGCTGGTATTTTTTATGAAGATAGAAGAATTCCAGTATTAGAGTCTATTATAAATTTAGTATGTGCGATTGTATGTGTTCATTTTTTTGGAATTGCTGGTGTGTTTATGGCTGGCGTTGTTAGTTCTTTACTTTTATTTTTATACAGTTATCCAAAATATGTATATACAAAATTATTTAAGAAAAAATATATGGATTTTATATTCGAACAGCTTAAACTATTTATAATTATGTTTGCGATGTTGGGGGCAACTTATGGTTTAATTAGTTTAATAAATGTTGGAAATCCATTATTACAATTCTTTATAAATGGTATAACTACTTTAGTAGTTGTTAATTTGATTTTTTGGATTTTGTTTAGGAAAACTGATGAGTATAATTATTTTAAATGGTTATTAACAAGTTTTTTTAAAAAGAGTAAAAAGAGTGAATGATTTTATGGTGAGGGATATTATGAAAAGAAAAGATTGTTTATATATTGTTATACCAGCTTATAATGAAGAAGAGAATATAACTGATGTTGTTAATGGTTGGTATCCGGTGATAGAAAAATATGGTTCGAAAAAGTCAAGATTAGTTATTTTAAACGATGGAAGCAAAGATAATACTTCTAGTGTTGTGAAAAAATTAGCTAAAAATATGCCTTTATTGGAAATCGTTGATAAGAAAAATTCTGGTCATGGTTCAACGGTATTATATGGTTATAAATATGCTCTTGATAAAGGTGCTGATTATATTTTTCAAACTGATTCTGACGGTCAGACTTTACCTAGTGAGTTTAAAAACTTTTGGAAATTAAGGCGTGATTATGATATGGTTATTGGACACCGTAATAAAAGAGAAGATGGAATTTTGAGAGTTTTTGTTACTAAGGTATTAAAACTAGTTATAAGAGTAGCTTTTAAAGAAAAGGTTGTAGATGCGAATACTCCTTTTAGATTAATGAATAGAACTTCCTTAGAAGATTGTATAAAATTAATTCCAGATGATTTTAATTTATCTAATGTGGTTTTAGCTGTGGCTTATCAAAAAAAGAATTATAAAGTAAAATATATTCCAGTTACTTTTAGACCTAGACAAGGTGGAGTAAATTCAATTAATTTAAAGAAAATTAGTGGTATTGGTAAGAAAGCATTAAAAGATTTTAAAGCTATTAATAAAAATTTTAAAGAGGCAGGTTTATAAATGAAAAAGAAATATAGTAATATTTTAACTATACTTTGTTTACTTTTTATTACTTTTTTGATATGTATGTTAAGTCCGCTAGATATTTTTACTTTTAATGCTGCTCCTTGGATTGATTCTAGCGTTTTTAAGTATATTGGATGGCAGATGGCTGAAGGCAGTATTCCATACTTAGATATGTTTGATCATAAAGGTCTTTTAATTTATTTTATAAATTATATAGGTTATATAATTTCACCACATAGAGGTGTGTGGTTTATTGAATTTATATTTATGTTTGTTACAGTACTTTTTGCTTATAAAATAGCTCATAAGTTCGTTTCAAAACCAATTTCTATGCTTGTAGTTTTGATTGCTCTTGCACCTATTTATAGTTATTTTGAAGGAGGCAATTTTACTGAAGAATATGCTCTTCCTTTTCAAATGATTGCTTTATATATATTTATTGATTTTTTCAAAAACTCTTATAAATATATGAGTAGGGGAGATAATTATAAATCTAAGGTAAATTTTAAATTTTTTAATATTTTAGTTTTTATTAATGGTATTTGTATGGGATGTGTGTTATTTTTAAGACCTAATATGATTTCCATTTGGATTGTATTTTGTTTAATGGTTTTAATATATTGCATTTTGAAAAAATACTATTTAGAATTATTTAAATTTTTTATATCATTTTTTGCAGGATTATTGTTTGTAATAATGCCGATGATTACTTATTTGGCTTTAAATAATGCAATTAAGCCTTTTGTTGATGATTATATTTTGTTTAATATGATGTATGCAACTGATAAAGAAATAACTTATATTATGAATGTTTTTTCTGAATTTTTTACAACTCCAATAATTATCTTTTCTTTTGTCATTGTTGGCACTAAAATTTATTTACAGATTAAAAATAAAGAAAATTGTTATTTTAATGTAGGTTATTTGATATATATGATTTTAACGGTTATATTGGTTTCGATGTCTGGTAGAATGTATAATCATTATGCGATGACTTTGCTTCCAATGCTTATATATCCAATTAGTCTTTTATTTGATTATTTGAAGGAAATAAAACTTAATAGTGGCTTTATGACAATATTGACTGTGATTTTAATTACAATATTTGTGGCTCCGACTTGGTCTAAGTTACTTTTTAATAGTATAGTTGATATTTTTGATAAAGAAAAGCCGTATTCTAATAGAACTATAGAGTATATTAAAGCAAATACTGATGAAGATGATACCATATCAGTATGGGGTAATAGTAATTCAATTTATAATTTTACCAATCGTAAATCTGCTTCTAAATATTCATATCAATTTTCAATTATTACACTTTCAGAAAAAATTGAAAAAGAGTATTTTGATGATTTGAAAAAAAATAAACCAAAAATTATTGTTGATGGGCAGTCTTTAGAGGAATATCCGGATTTAGCTAAAAAATGGCCTAAGTTCTTAAAAGAAAATAATTATGAATTAGTTTTTGAAGATACATATACTGTTTATAAAAGAAAAAATTAATAAAAGCCTAGTTTTTGGAGCTAGACTTTTTTTTCATAATAATTTTTACCTATATATAAAGGAGTTTCATTTTTAATTTTTTCTTTATTCTTAAATTTAATGTTATGATCTAGTAAGTTAAATTGTACTCCAGCAAAACCGCCTTTTTTAAGAGTAATTGTTGTATTTTTCAAATTTTCTAAATTTGTTCTTGTTTGTCCACTGATTGGTATTTTGGTTTTTACCATATGTCTAAAAATAATGGTAGAATTAAAGCAATAGAGAAGTAATAATATTGATGCAAGTGCGAATGTTTTTTTACTTTCTTTGGTCAGTAAAATATATAAGGCCATTAATATAATAAAGTATGTTTGAGGGGAATATCTAGCCCACCAACTTTCACCGAAGAAAAGCATTAGTAGAATAGTTATTAAAAAAGGTACTCCAATAAATATTAGTTTTTCATATTCTTTATTTTTAAATTTTATAACTATATATATGATAATAACAATAATGGAGACAATAAATATTCCACTAAAATAGATACCAAACCCACCAATTCTAGTATTTTCAACTATAGAAAGTAATTCATTATTCATATTACTTGTAAAAGGTATTTTTAATTTTGGTGTTCCTTGATTAAAGGTTGTTGCGTAGTTGGCTGTATAACTGAATATGGAATAAAAGTTTTTTTCAATTGGGGACTTGTTTGCAAATGATTTTGGTTGTTGAGGAGTTATAATATCGACTTTATCTTTTCCAATAATTGGATATAGAGGGTTACCTTTAGTTATTAGATTTTTTATATATGAGTTACTTCCAACAATTAGTAAAGAGATGAGTAAAACTATGGTAAATGAAACTGTTGTTTTAATTAATGGTTTATAATCTTTATTTTTAATTTTATTTATGAAGTAATATATGTAATATCCAAGGCAGAATATACCAGCATAAAATAGCCCTGTAAATTTTATATTACTAATTATAATTATCAGGGAGGCGCTTATTATAAAATATTCTTTACTTTGGTCATTTTTAATAAATAGATAAAAGTATATAATAAGAAGTAAAAGAATAATTCCCATAAATCCATCTAAATATAGGCAGAATATTTGCTGCTAAATTATTGGAAAAGTGCATGCCGCAATAGCTAAAATTATGGCAATTAATTTTTTTTGATAAAATTTATTAATTAAATATATAATTGTAAAAAATAGGGTAAATACAGCCATTAAATTAAAAGTTTTAGCAGTTTCAATATTGTTTGTTAGTTTATAAATGTTTGCTCCATAAATCCATGTGGCTTTTGGGTAATGTTCAACCCATAAATTTTCTTCGGCATCTAAATTTAATTTTTTTATTATTTTTTCTTGTGAATCATATATTGGATTCCATTCATTTTTAAGTAATCCTATAGCAAATTTGTGATATTCATTACCATCTGCTGAGTCATCATATACGTGACCACATAATAGGCATGAAATTGAAAAAATTATTATAAATGTAATTAATGATACAATGATGTTTTTAATATTTTCTTTTCTAATTAGTTTTAATTCTATTGTCCCTAATATTAAACTTGCTGGCAAATGACATATAGTAATTGGAATTTTAATCAAAAATAATGCCGATGTTATGATAAGCAAGTTTGCAAACATTAAAATAAATAATAAAGCCACATTATAAAAGTTATTTAATATTTTATTAATCATATTTTTTATCCTTTCTTTTTTTATTATGTCATAGTAAAGCCGATTTTTTATAATTAAAACGCATATTATTTTCTTGTTATAAATTAGAATATTTGTTATAATGTTAGTATAGTTAAGGAGGAATATAATGAGAAAGAAAGTTGTTTATGCTGCTTTATTTTTTATGTCATTTTTTATATTTAATTTTGATGTTAGTGCAGCTACTATAAAAGATGGTGTTTATACCATTCAAAGTGCGATTGCTAATAAGGTGGTAGATGTTAATGGTGGTAAAACAGCCAATAGTACTAATGTCCAACTATATCAATCAAACGGAAGTGATGCTCAAAAATGGTATGTAAAACAATTGGATGATGGTTATTATGAAATTACAACAATGCTTGATAAAACTAAATCACTTGATGTTGCAGGCGGTAAATTAGTTAATGGGACAAATGTTCAAATATATGAATCTAATAGTTCTGATTCTCAAAAATGGTATTTTAATGATGCTGGAGATGGGTATTATTATATTATTTCTAAACGTAATGGTTTATATGTTGATGTTGCAGGTGGTAAATCTGCTGATAAAACTAATATTCAAATGTATAAGGGAAATAAAAGTAATGCTCAGAAGTTTAAATTTATTGAAGATATTGAGGGTAGTCAGTCATTAGAAGATGGTGTTTATTCTATAACAAGTTTAGTGAATAATTTATCTTTTGATATTAAAGGTAATGTTTCTAGTGAGGCTGGTATTATTTTAAATAATAAAACCGATGAATGGAGTCAGCTTTGGAGAATCAAATATTTAGGTAATGGTTATTATAGTATTACTTCTTATGATGATGAAAGGCTTTCTTTAGATGTTAAGGGTGGTAAGTCTATAAATGGGACTAAAATTCAACTATATAAATCAAATAATTCCAACGCTCAAAAATGGATTATACACGAAGAAGAAGGATATTATAATATAATATCTGCCATTGATAAAATGTATGTAGATGTTAAAGACGGAAACATTTCTAAAAATGGTTTAATTCAGCTTTATCATGGAAATGGAACTGATGCTCAAAAATTCTTATTTAATAAAGTAGAAGTCTCAAAAATAAATGATGGGTATTATACTTTAAATAGTGCTTTAGATGAGGAAAAAATAGTTACAGTAAATTCTAATCTTACATTTAATGGGATTGAAGCGGATTTGAGGACTGATTTTGATATTAACTCACAAAAATGGTATATAGAATATTTACAAGATGGTTATTATGTTATAAAGTCTAGTATTTCTGATAATTATGTTTTAGATGTTAAAGGTGGAGGCACTACTAATGGTACTAAGGTACAATTATATACTTCTAATAAAAGCAATGCTCAAAAATGGTATATAAAAGATGCTGGTGATGGATATTATTATTTAATTGCTAAACATAGTAATATGTATATGGATGTTACTAGTGGAAAAACTGCCGATGGCACTAAAATTCAAACATATTCTGGAAATGAAACTAATTCTCAAAAATTTAAAATTACAGCAACTAAAATTAATGATAAAGATGTTATAAGCCATATTTATGAAGAAGGTTATTATACTATTGCTAGTAAAATAAATTCAAATAAGGTTTTAGATGTCTCTGGTGGTAAGAAAGCGAACGGTACTAATGTACAGCTTTATGGTAATAATAATTCTGTCGCACAAATTTGGTATTTGCATAAGTTAGATGATGGTTATTATTATATTACTAGTGCTTTAAATCCTGAAACAGCTTTAACTGCTGCAAGAGGTGATATTAAAAATAATATTAATGTTATGCTTTCTAAATATACAGGAGCTGATACTCAAAAATGGGGATTAAAATATACTATTGATGGTTATATTTCGATTGTCAATAAAGCTAATGGTTTAAACTTAGATGTTCAAGGCGGTAATATAGTTAATGGTACCAATATTCAACTTTATGAAAGTAATAATTCTAATTCTCAAGCTTTTAAAATAACTAAAAATACTAATCAAAAAATTTATACGGGTATTGACGTTTCACATCATCAAAATATAATTGATTGGGCTAATGTATCTAATTCTGGTATAGGTTTTGTTATTATTAGAGCTGGTTATGGAGGTAATTGGACTGAACAAGATGATAAACAATTTTTAAACAATGTAGCAGCTTGTGAAAGATTTAATATTCCATATGGATTATATTTATATTCGTATGCTAGTGAAATAGATGATAGTGATCATAGTGCGCAAAATGAAGCTAGACATATGCTTAGATTAATCAATGAGATTGAAAAAAATAATTATTCACCTAACTTGGGAACAAAAGTTTTTATAGATATGGAAGATGGTAGCGTGGTTAATGCTGGTAAAGATAAATTAACAGCTGTTTCTGATACTTTCTGTTCAGAGATTGAAAAAAATGGTTATAGCTGCGGAATATACGCTAATAAAACTTGGCTTACTAATCATTTAAATACTGAGGAACTTGCTAAAAAATATGAAATATGGCTTGCTGAATGGCTTCCTGTTCCTAGCCCAACTTTTGATTATGCAAAAACTCAAAAACCATCTTATAATTTAACTCCATTTAAATATTGGCAATTTGCTTCTGATGGTAAATTAGCTGGTATCAATGGCAATGTGGATTTAGATTTAGGATACGATATTTTTGATTAAAAAATAGGAGTGGTATTATGAGTAAAATATCTGTGATTATACCTGTTTATAATGGCGAGGAATATATTAAAAGATGTATTGATTCAATTATTAATCAGACATATGATAATATTCAAATAATTGTTATTAATGATGGAAGTACTGATAATACAAAAAGTATTTTAGAAGATTATTCTAATATAGTTTTGATAAACAAAGAAAATGAAGGTGTTTCGAAGGCCAGGAATACTGGCCTTTCTTTAGCAACTGGCGATTATGTTTATTTTTGTGATGCGGATGACTATTTAGAAAAGAATGCTTTTGAAGTTTTAGTTAAAGAATATGATAATAATGATTTACTTAGATTTGGTCATTACGTTGTCAACGGTGAAGAGAAGAAAGAAAAGAAAAATAATGATGATATTTTAGCTTCAGTTGATTTAAGCTTTGATGATAATAAACAAATGATAGAATATCTAATTTCTAATAAAACTGAAGGTCATTTATGGAATTATCTTCTTAAATTAAGTGTTATTAAAGATAATAATCTTTTATTTGATGAAAACTTATTTTATCAAGAAGATGTTATTTTTTTACTTGAATATTTTTTGAAAGTTAAAAAAATTAAAATTATATCTAATCCTTTTTATAATTATTACGTTAATGAAAATAGTGTAACTAAAAACCTAGATAGCTCTATTAGAAATTTATCATCTATTGGTGCTTTGCGTAATAAAATTTTAAAAATTTTAAAAGAAAATAATAAATTATATTTAGAGCCTTTATTAGAGCAACGGTTTTTGAATTTGCAATTTAGTTATGTTCTAGATTACCGTGAAAAACTTTCTAAAAAAGAGTATTTTAATGTTTTGAAAAAAATTTCTAATGGGTGTCAGAAATATTATTTAGATGTTTTAAAGAAACCTATTTCTAAAAAATGGAAAATATTTATTAAACTTTTGAAAAATAAAAAATTACATTTGCTTAATTTATATTTAAATATGTATATGTTATTTAAAAAATAATTGTTTTAACGTTGGCTTAATAAGAAAAATACTGTATAATTAAAATAGTGAGGATGATAGATATGGCAAAAAAGAAAAAGGTTTTGTTTATTGCAAGTACTGGAGGTCATTTATCTGAACTAATGCAACTTAAACCATTATTTGATTATTATGACTACCATATTATTACAGAAAAAACACCATCTAATCTTTCTTTGAAAAATAAGTATAAAGGCAAAGTTAATTTTGTAATTTATGGAACTAAAGATCATAAATTTACATATTTATTTAAATTGCTTTTTAACTGTTTTATTGAATTATTTTATTTTATTAAGTTTAGACCAAAATATATTGTAACAACAGGTGCTCATATAGCTGGTCCTATGTGTTGTATTGGGAAAATATTTGGTAGTAAGATAATTTTTATTGAAACGTTTGCTAATATAAATACTAAGACAATTACTGGAAAACTTGTATATAAGTTTGCTGATTTATTTTTAGTTCAGTGGGAGGATATGTTAAAGTTATATCCTAATGCTAAATATTGGGGTAGCGTTTTTTAGGAGGTATCTATGATTTTTGTCGCTCTTGGAACACAGGATAAAAGTTTTGAAAGACTTTTAAAAATAATTGATGAAAACATACAAAATAAAGTTATAAATGAAGAAGTGATAGTACAATCGGGTTATACAAAATATAAAAGTGATAATATGCAAATATTTGATTATGTAAGTATGGATGATTTTAATAAATATATTAATGAATGTTCTTTGTTTATTACTCATGGCGGCGTAGGTAATATTTTGTCTGCTTTAAAAGTAAATAAAAAAATAATAGCTGTACCTAGACTTGCTAAATATAAGGAACATACGAACGATCATCAATTACAAATCGTGAATAACTTTTATGAAAAAGCTTATATTTTAAGATTATTAGAAAATGATGATTTTAAAGATGTATATGAAAAATCTAAAACATTTGTACCAAAAAAATGGATAAGTAATAATGAAAATCTTTTGAAAAAAATTAAGGAATATATAGATAATGATTAATAGAAAAGGTGTGTATTATGCTAGAAAAAATTAAAAATAATTATATTTATTTGATAAGTTTTATATTTTTTCTTATTATTCTTTCGCTTGCGCCAATAAATGGTGATGATTGGGGTAATTATCCTGTTGGAGCCCAGGGATTAAGAATGATATTGTCAGCAGCTAAAGGTATGTATTTTTCGTGGGAAGGAAGATTTATTAGTAGGATAATTATATATTTATTTACATATTATAAATTTTTATTTGTAATAGTGACTTCTGGACTTTTAACATTAATTGTTTTTATTGCTAATAAAGTCATTGGTAAAGTTAAAAATAAGGTTATATATATTATGCCATTTATATTTTTACTTTTGTTAAATGTTAATAGTATTTCTCAGACATATACTTGGATTGCTGGAAGTGTAACATATTTATACCCAGCTTCTATTGTTTTAGCTTATTTTTACTATTTATATCAAAAACAAGAGTTTAAATTTGGAAAATTAGAATATGTTATTTTACTTTTTATAAATGTCATTGCACCGATGTTTGTTGAAAATATTGGCCTTGCGTTTGTGTTTGGAAACATTTTATGGTTAATACTTCATAGGAAAGAAGATAAGAAAGAACTAATTAAATTTTCGATTTTATCAATAATTTCAATAGCTGCTTTGGTTTTGATGTTAGTTTCTCCAGGTACAGCAAATAGAGTAGATACTGAAGCTGATTTTTATAATATGAATATATTTGAAAGAATGTTTTCAAATATACCTTATTTAATTGGTTATGCTATTACTAAAAATATAATTGTTTTAATTATGATGTCTTTGGCTATTTTACTTGCTTTTAAAAAGAAAAACGTTAAATTACGCTATATTGTATTATTTTTTATAATTCCAATTTTTGGTGTTATTCAAAATTTATATTTAATGTTTCCTTTTGATTTTAATGGTATAGATGCTAATAAACTTGCATCAATGTGGGGAATTTTTGGTGTAGATAATTGGTATTTTATATTTTATTGGATTTTATTTGTAGTATTATTTTTCTATTCTATTATTTATCTAGTACAAGATGATAAAGAAAAAATTTTTTTAATATTTTTGACTTTGGTTGGCGGCGTTGCTATTGGTTCTATGCTCGTATCTCCAACATGGGGTGAGAGAACAGCTATTTTATCAGAGTTTATATTTTTAATTGTATCTCTTAGACTTATAAAAGATAATTTTAATTTAAATAAAAGTGTATATGTATTTTTGATTTTAATTATTATATATTTTGTTGTTATGTTTGTTTTAATATTTATTATGCAAAAAGATAGAGATGTTTATATAGAAAAGCAATTAAAAGATAAAAATATAGATACAATCGAAGTTTATGATCAATTTATATATTACATTTGGACAAGAGGCCCTTGGGGTGAATATCACACCAAAGTATTTAAAAATTATTATGGTATTCCAGAAGATAAGCATGTTAAAATAATTGACCATAAATTTGAAAATTTTTTATACGACGTATTTTAGGTGGTGTTTTGATGAGTGAAAAAATAGATTTTGTAATAATGTGGGTTGATGGTAGTGATCCTGCTTGGCTTGAAGAAAAAAATAAATATTTGGAAAAGAAAATAGATACTAGTAATGCTATTAATAGATATAGAGATATGGGACTTTTAAAATATTGGTTTAGGGGAGTGGAAAAATTTGCTCCTTGGGTTAACAAAATTCATTTTGTTACCTGGGGACACATTCCTTCTTGGCTTAATACTGATAGTCCCAAATTAAATATTGTTAAGCATGAAGATTTTATTCCTAAGAAATATTTGCCAGTATTTAATTCTGATGCTATTGAAATTCATCTACACAGAATAAATGATATAGCCGATAAATTTGTATATTTTAATGATGATATGTTTCTACTAAAATCTACAGATTATTCATATTTTTTTGACAATGATCTTCCATGTGATTTTTGGAGAGATAATATTCCTTATTGTGATAAAGATACTGACCCTTTATTTGAACATATTTTGTTAAATGATAAGATGCTTATATGTAGACATTTTAATAAAAGAGAAGTTATTAAGAAACACTTTTCTAAATGTTTTAATTTAAAGTATGGAAAAAGAAATATTAGATTTTTATTGCTTTATAAATGGCCATATATGGCAGGGTTTGATAATTTTCATATGTCGGCACCTTTTTTGAAAAGTACTTTTGAAGATGTGTGGGAGAAAAATCCTAATGAACTAGAAACTACGGCGCAAAATAGATTCAGAGCCGTTTCTGATATTAATCAGTATGTATTTCAATTGTGGCAAATATATACTGGCAAATTTACACCTAAATCTATTAAAAAAGTAGGCAGATTTTTTAATCTTAGCAACGATAATAGTGAACTTTTTAATTGTATTGACAATCAAAAGGTTAATGAAATTTGTGTTAATGATAGTGATTTATCCATTGATTATGAAAAAGCAGTTAAAGATCTGACTGAACATTTTAATAAAATTTTGCCAGATAAATCTAGTTTTGAAATATAAGGAGGGTGTTATGACTAAAATTAGTGTTATTGTACCTGTTTATAATGTTGAAGAGCTACTTCCTAAATGTTTAGATAGTTTAGTAAATCAAGCTTTTGATGATTATGAAGTTATTGTAGTCAATGATGGTTCTCCTGATAATTCTCAGAAAATTATTGATGAATATTATAAAAAATATCCTAATATTATAAAACCTTTAAAAAAAGAAAATGGTGGACTTTCAAGTGCTAGAAATTACGGTTTAAAATATGCGACTGGCGAATACGTTTTATATGTTGATTCTGATGACTATGTTAGTAGTGATATACTTGAAAAAATGTATTCTTTAGGTATGAGAGATAATAGTGATATTGTTGTATGCCGAAGTTATGCTTTTTCAAATAATAATTTAGAAAAGATTGATAATGAAATTTTAAATAATGATGTATTTAAAAGATATATTCTTAATAGGCCATCTGCTACTTGTAAATTAATAAAAAAAGAAATTTTATTACATTCAGAACTTGCATTTTTTGAAGGGCATTATTATGAGGATATTGCTGAAGTGCCTGCATTTTGTTTGTATGCAAAAAATATTTCTTTTATAGATGATTATTTATATTATTATTTGGTAAGAGAAGGATCTATTATGCATAATAAAAAATATTCTGATAAACTCAATGATATTTTTGATTCGATTGATAATCTCACAAATATATTTATAAATAAAAATGCTTTTGATGAGTATAAAGATGAATTAGAATTTATATATATTAAGCATTTATTACATGCAGCATCTTTAAGATTTTTACCATATGAAGAAGGTTTACCTTCTATAAATAAAGTTTGTGAAATAATGAAAGAAATGTTTCCTAATTGGTCTAAAAATAAATATTATAAAAAAATGGGGTTTAAGTATAAAATTGTATGTAGTTTAATTTATAAGAGAAAATTTAATCTTTTGAAGAAAATCTTAAAAGTAAATTAGTGGTGATTAGATGAAAAAAAGTTTATTAATAGTTGTTGATGAAAGAAAAATGGGTGGCGTTTCTATATTATTAGAAGATATGATTAATTTAGGTGTTTTTTCGGATTATGATACTGATATTTTAGTTTTACATAATAATGGAAGTAGATTAAATAATGTAAAAGCTAATGTTATTTATGGGACTAAATTTTTTAATACGATTGATTTAACTATAAAAGAAGTTTTAAAAACAAAGAAGATGAATCTTATTTTTTCAAAGGTAAGACTTGTTTTTGAAATGAAAACAGGTCTTATAAAAAAAAGAATAGTTCGTGAAAGAAAAAAAATACTTAATAAAAGATATGATATAGAAATTGCTTTTAAAGATGGTTTTACAGCTATTTTTACTGCTTTTGGTGATAGTTTAAAAAAGATACATTGGCTTCATTATGAATACGGAAAGTGTAATCCTAATATTAAATATAATAAGTTATTTAATGAATTATTACCAAAATTTGATAAAATAATTGCTGTTTCTGAAGGTGTAAAAAAAGCTTTTTGTGATTTTTATAAAATTACTGATGTTGAGGTAATACCTAATATTGTAAATATTCAAAAAATAAAAGAGTTATCTAAACAAAAAGGTCTAATTAAATATGAAGATGGGAAATTGAATACTGTTTTAGTTGGACGTATTCATCCAGTTAAAGGTTATGATAGATTTTTAAAGGTTGTAAAAAGACTATATGATGATGGGTTTAAAGAAAAAATTGTTATTAATGTTATTGGCGATGGACCAGATTTGGAGAATGTTAAGTCTCTTAATAATGATTTGAATTTAGATATTCATTTTTGGGGTAAAATGGATAACCCTTATAAAGAAATAAAAAATATGGATTTGCTTATTTTTCCTTCTTTATATGAAGCATTTGGTTTGGTAGCTTTAGAGGCTTTAATATTAGGAGTTCCAGTATTTGCCACTAAAACGGCCGCTACTGAAAAAATTATTTCTAATAATATAAATGGGTTAGTTGTTGAAAATAGCGAAGAAGGAATTTATAATGGAATGAAAGAATTATTAATGAATTTTGATAAAATTAAAGAATTTAAGAATAATTTAAAAGATTATAGTTATGATATTGATGAGGAAATAAAGAAAATTAAAAATATATTAAATTAGAAATAGATATTTGAGGAGGATTAATTTCATGAAAAAACTAACAGACGAAAGATTTTTGAAAAAAATATTATTAATTTTTTTGTGTATACAGCCAATTTTAGATTGTTATATTTTATATACGGATGAAGTTATTAATTTCTTTCATTTTTCTCCAACAACTATTTTAAGAATGCTTATTATTGCTTTTCTATTTTGTAGTTTATTTTTTAATAAGGAAAATAAGAAAAATAGGAAAATTATATATATTTATGGTGGGCTGATAATTATTTATACTATTTTGCATCATTTGATTACATCAGGAGTTGATAATAGTGGGTATCCAACATTTTCTTATAGCATTATTACAGAACTATTTTATATTATTAGAATGCTTCTTCCTATAGTTATTATTTATTTAACTTATCTTTTAAAGCCTACTAAAGACGAGTTTATAAAATTATTTTTAATAGTAGGATTAATTACTTCAGGAATTATTGTCTGCTCTAATATTTTAGAGATTTCTTTAGCTTCTTATGGTGGAGGAACTATAAAGGGGAATATATTTGATTGGTTTTTTAGCAATAAGTATGGTTCTCAGGATTTAGCTAGTAAAGGATGGTTTAATTCGGCTAATCAAATTAGTGGACTTATGTTTATTTTATTACCTATTTGTGTATATTCTTTATTTGATAAGATAACTAAACCTAGAGTTATAACTATAATTTTACTTGTTATTTCTATGATTATGCTTGGAACAAGAGTGGCATCTTATGGTTGGCTTTTAATTTTTATAATGATGATAATTTTATATTTGTTCTTTGCACTAATTATGAAAAACATAAAGTTTGAATGGAAGAAATTTTTAATAATCTTTTTAATAATGATATTTGGAATTTTCTTAATGCTTAATGCTCCAATTGTTAGTTCTAATATAGACCATCATGAAAGTACAGAAGAAGAACTTCAAAAAATGCGTGATGAGAATGTACCAACTATAAAGATGCTTGGATATATAGGTATGAATGAGGAATATTATAAAGAAATATATCCATATAAAGACCATAAAGACTTTTGGCAATATGTTTTAGATGATGTTGCTCCAACTAGAAGAGTTGGTAATAGAAATTCTCAGCAATTAGTTACTAACGATGTGGCTAAAACTTATGAAGATTTTCCACGTAGTTTATTTGGACTTGGTTATAGTAGATTTATTAATGCTAAATTATATTTAGAGAAAGATTTTGTAGTTCATTTTTATACGATTGGAATAATTGGAATAGTTTTATTAATTTTTCCTTATGTATTTATTGCAATTTATGGATTATTTAAGTCTATTAAAAACAAGAAATTTAATTTATTTATTGTTACTGTTTTAGCAATTCTTGTTTTACCTCTTGGAGTTTCATATTTTAGTGGACATATTGTTGATGAACTTATAATTTCACTTTATTTAGGATTTATTGGTGGATATATTTTATGTGAATGTAAAGAGGCGAGTGAAGATGGTCAAAGTTAGTGTTGTTATTCCAGTTTATAATGCTGAGAAACATATTGAGAAGACAATTAATAGTTTATTAACTCAAACTTTTAAAGATATTGAATTTATATTTGTTAATGATGGCTCTAAGGATAATTCATTGAAGATTTTGAGAGAATATGAAAAAAAAGATAAAAGAATTATTGTTATTGATCAGGAAAATTCTGGCCCTGGCGGAGCTAGAAATACTGGTATATTAAAATCTAAAGGAGAATATATTGGATTTTTAGATAGTGATGATACTCAAGATAAAAGAATGTATGAATTACTTTATAATAAAGCTATTCAAGATGATTTTGATATGGTTATGTGTAATACGGTAAGTATTTATCCTGATAAAATTGTAAATGTAGATGCTGGAATTACTAATGATTGTTATACTGATGAAGATATAAAAAAGTGTATGATATTTTCTTATGCTGTTGTCTGGAATAAACTTATTAAAAGTGATATTGTAAAACAAACTTTATTTTCTAAAAATTTATGGTATGAAGATGTTGAATTTTTATTTAAACTTTATCCTAAGATTAAGAAAATTGGATATGTTAGTGAATATTTGTGTAATTATATTCAAACTGACAATTCAATAACTTATACATTTAATAATAAAATTTATGATTTACATACTGTTATGAATAACATTGTTAATTATTATAAAGAAAATTCATTATTTGATGAATATTACTCTGAAATAGAATATTCATGTGTGAGATATATGTATGGTACTTTTATTAGAAGAATGGCAAAAACAAAGGATAAAAAAGAATATAAAAAGGCTGTTAAATTTGCTATTAAAGAAGTAAATGATAAATTTCCAAATTATAAAAAAAATAAATATTTAAATATGTCAGGTGGAAAAAATCTTTATTTAAAAAAATTTAATAACTTAATTTCAAAGATTATTTATATATTTGAAAAGAAAGAAATGAAATATGAATTACAAGATAAAGTAGATAATTTATTAAAAAAGTAGGAGTGTATTTATGTTTAAAAAAATTTTAGAATATGGTTATAATTCGGCTTTAATTTTTATTTTTACGTTTTCTAATTTATTGGTTTTAACCTCTATACTTTATTTTATTAATATACCTATTAGTATTTTACATCTGCCAGTTTCCTTTATTTTGGCACTTATAGAATTATATTTCTTACGTAAACCTAAAATTAAAGATTTAATAATTTCTTCTGTTTTGATTTTTATTATTTTTTTAATATCTCTATTTCTTTGTGGAAGAGTTTTTGATAATTCTTATGATGGAAATGCTTATCACAAAGAAGCAGTTGGATTTTTAAAAGAAGGATGGAATCCAATATATGAAAGCGCTGAAGAGTTTGGCAAAGAAAATTCGTTGGGAGACAGGCATCATGTTTGGTTAAATAGTTATCCTAAAGCAACATGGTTTTATGGAGCTAGTGTTTATAAAATTACTGGTAATATTGAAACTGCTAAAACATTTAATTTGATTATTTTGTTTGTGGTATTTTTTATAGTTACTTATTTGATTAATAAATTTTATGATAAAAAGATTTTGGCTTTATTAATGGGAGTACTAGTAGTATCTTTTCCAATTATGTGCCAGCAAATATTTTCATTATATTTGGATGGGTTTTTAGGATTTTGTTTGTTACTTACTTTGATTTATATGTATTTAATTATAAAAAATGATACGTCTAAAGAGCTTTTCTTTATTATTGTTGCTTTGCTAGTTATAATTATAAATGTTAAATTCACAGGTTTAATGTATGCAGGTATTTTTTGCCTTGGTTATTATATATATTATTTAGTTTGTAAAATAAAAGCTAAAGAATACAAAGAATTGGGGGTATTTACTGGTAAATTTTTAATTATTTTGGTTTTTGGATTACTTATTGTTGGAAGTAATTCTTATATAAAAAATATTGCTGTCCACCAAAATCCATTATATCCACTTATAGGAAAGGATAAAATGGACATAATGACTTATCTACAGCCAGAATCATTTGCCAATATGAGTCCTATTGAAAAGAATTTTTATTCTTTATTTAGCCATACAGCTAATATAGGCGTTTTTAATCATGGAGAACCTGTTTTAAAAATACCTTTTACTAAAACTGGTTATGAAATCAGTCAATTTGGTGAAGATACTCGTATTGGAGGTTTTGGTGTTTATTTTAGTGGTATATTGATTATTTCGGTAATTGTTATACTTATTTATATGATTGCTGGTATTGTTCGCAAGAATTATGATAATTTAGTTATGATTGGCATTCCTTTTTGCCTTATAATTTTAATTATGTTTTGTTTAAGTGATGGTTGGTGGGCAAGATATGCACCGCAGGTATGGTTTATTCCACTAATGGCTGTTTTTCTACTTTTGAAAGATAATAAGAGACTTATTAGAATTTTTGGAATTTTATTATTTATTTTATGTATTAATAATAGTTATATTATAATTAATCAAATAGTTAAAACTAGAATTCCAATTAGTGGTTTAACTAGACAAACTTTAGAAAAAAACAAAGGGGAAAAACTTGATATTAAAATGACTTCACCTAATTTTAGTGGCATATTATTTAACTTAAAAGATTTTGATATAAAATATGAAATCAAAGATCAATTAAATGATGCGGATAATTTATATTCAAGTGTTATTTTCTATAAAAAGCAAAAGTAATATTGTTTTGTTTTTGCTTTTATTATATAATCACTTTTAAGAGGGAATGATGTTATGGAATATTTAAAATTAATTAGGGTAAAACATTATTTGAAAAATTTTCTTGTTTTTTTGCCTGCTATTTTTAGTGGTATGCTATTTGACAATAATATTTTGATTAAAGCGATAATTATGTTTTTGGCATTTTCTTTTACTGCGAGTATTATTTATGTTATTAATGATATTAATGATTTAGAAAATGATAGAAAACATCCAATCAAAAAGAATAGACCTTTAGCCAGTGGGAAAATATCAAAAAACAAAGCTGTTGTTACAATATTTTTACTTATTTTTTTAATTATTGGCTTATTATATTTTGCAGGTTTTTTATTTGATTTTAGTTCATTAATTTTAATAATTTATTTTATTATTAATTTAGGATATAGTTTTGGATTAAAAAATATTCCTTTAGTTGATATTACAATACTTGCTTTAGGTTTTGTTCTTAGAGTAACTTACGGTGGAGTTGGGCTTGAAATAGATATATCTAATTGGTTATTTTTAACGATCCTTTCTGTTTCGTTTTATATGGCTCTTGGTAAAAGGAGAAATGAACTTATTAAAAATGGCAGTGATTCTCGTAAAGTTTTAAAAAGTTATAATAAAGATTTTTTAGATAAAAATATGTATATGTTTTTAGCTTTAACTATTGTTTTTTATTCTTTGTGGGCTGTTAGTGCTTTTAATAATGAAGTTTTTAAATATTCTATTGTTTTGGTAATAGTAATTTTACTTAAATACAGTATGGATGTTGAGGGTGATAATTTTGGTGATCCTATTGAAGTGATTACTCATGATAAAGGCTTATTAGTACTTGGAATTATATATATTAGTTTTGTTTTTATTACTATTTATATTTAACTAAATTGTGTGGTGATTTTTATGGTAAAAAGAGATAATAATATTGATTTTTTTAGGGGTGTAGCAACTATATGGATTATTTTTATTCATACTTGTTTTTGGAGTGGAGAAGTCTATGTACCAGTTTGGCTAAAATCATTATCTTTAATTATTGATGTTCCTGTTTTTATGTTTATATCTGGTATGACATTCAATTTTAGCAATAATTTTTTTAAATCTATAAAAGGTTTATGCAAGATTTGGTTTAAATGGCTTTTGTTTTTAATTTTGTATTTTGCTATTATTTTATTATTTGATTATAGTCATTTTAATCTATCAACCATTATTAGGGCGATGTTTTTTAGCTTTGATGGCAATGATATATTATTTGTTGTAAGGGGTTCTCTTTGGTTTATATTTATGTTCTTTGTTGTGAGTGTTATTGGTAATTTAATTATATGCTTATACAATAAATATTTTAAGGGTTTAAATAATTTTAAGTATGTACTTATTATTGTTTTCATGTTTTATGGAATGTCCTTATATAATAGTAATTTTCAATTTTTATCACCTATTAATTTAATGCATCTTTTCATATACTTACTTGGTTATTATTTGTATCACTTTCAATTTAAAAATACTAAGCAATTTTTAATTATTATGGCAATATTATTTATTCTTTTTCTTGTATTAAGTATATTTAATGGTTATGGCTTTTTGAATATGCAAGAGGCAAAAGGAGCAGCCCATATTAATTATTTTGTATATTCTTTATTTTCGATTTTAATAGTTACATTATTAAAAGATACAATATGTGTGAAAAATAATATTTTTACCTTTGTTGGAAAAAATGCTTTAATGTTTTATTTTTGTCAAGGTATAGGAAGCTCATTGATATATAAAGTTTATCCATCTATTATTGAATTTCCTGGAGTTATAAAACTTATTTTAATGTTTGGACTAAATTTTTGTATTACAAGCTTGCTTGTGGTAGTTTTAATTATTTTAAACAATAAAATTAGAATTTTAAAAGAAAAAATATTAAAAGTATGATATTATATATGTTATGGAAAATTTTTGTAGTGATTTATTTTTTATATTTGTTTGTATAGTTTTAATTTTCTTTGCTTTAGTTATGCTTTACATTATAGACTTTAGAGAATTTAACAAAATTTTTAAACCAATGATGTTTTTTTTATTTGTAGTTTTGACAATAATTTTTTGTATGCATCAAAATAAAAAAAATGTTATAGTTGATAAAAATATTTTAAAATTTTACAATAACTATATTGAACAAAAAATTAGCATACAAACTGATTATATAATTATAGTAGGTGATTCTAGAATGGCATATTTATCTCAGGATGAGAACTTATATTTTCCAATTAATATGAAGTTTATTGCTAAGCCTGGTGCTGGAATAGAATGGTTTAAAGAAATAGCTATTAAAGATCTGGAATATTTGTTAAATCATAAAGAAAAAAATAGATTTTATAGTGTTGTATTTAATATGGGGGTTAATGATTTAGGCGACTATTCTTCAAGAAATGTTATTGGTGAAACTTATTATAATTTATATCAAGATTTAGCATTAAAATACCCTGATGTGATGTTTTATATTATGTCTATAAATCCAATTAATGATTATTCATATAGAAATAAATCTTTTCCTAAAGTTACTAATAATAAAATTATAGGCACAAATCAAAAAATTATTTCATTAATTGATGAAAATAATGTTAAAAACATTACTTATTGTGATGCCTTTAATAATTTGACTTTTGGTATTTATGATGGTATTCATTACGATTCTAAAACTAATAAAAAAATACTAAATTATATTATTAATGATTGTGTTTTAAAAAATGAAAACTAATTTTTATTTACATTATGTGATTTGTGTGTTTATTCTTTTATTAAATTTTTAGATTCATTTTAAAAATAGACTTAACAATTTGATGCGGTAGGTGGTGTTGTTATGAAACGAACAATATATCTTGATATTTTAAAAATTATTGCAATTATAGGTGTTGTTTTAAATCATTCGTATTGGTATTTAGCAAGTAATAATTTAGTGAATTATTCTTTTAAAGTATTTATATTATTGGCTGTTAAATTTGCTGTTCCTATATTTTTAATGGTTTCTGGAGCATTACTTTTACATAAAAAAGATAGTTTTAAAAATGTTTTTTGCAAAAGAATTTTGAGAGTATTAGTTCCATTAATTGTTATCACTGTTATATGGTCAATATTTGATAAAAAAAATTTGATGAGATTACCCATTTATTTTGCTGAACTTGATGTTAATAATGGTGCTCCTTATTGGGGATGGTATATTTATGTACTTATTGCAATTTATTTAGTTTTACCTTTTTTACAAAAGATGGTTAAAAACTTTAAAGATAACGATTATAAAATGTTTATTATATTGTTTTTAATTATTCCAGCTTTTATTACTTTTGGATGTAAAATTTTAGATGTTTTCTTTTCTAAATCTATATATGTTACTAGTTATGTAACGGGTACTATTTTTTCAGAATATATTGCTTTATTTGTGACTGGATATTATTTATCAAAACAAAATATAACCAAGAAAGGTAAGAATGTGGCAATTATTGCTTTAATTTTATCTTTAGCTACAGCACTTATTTTAGAAATTATTAATTATACTGTATATAATAATACTATATTACTTGATAATTGTTTACTTCCGACTGCTATAATTCCAGCTATTTCGCTATTTGTAATTATTAAATATTATTTTAATGATGGAGTAAAAAAAGAGAGTGCTAAAAAATCTATTATATATATGAGTAATTTAGTTTTTGGTATATATTTATTTCATGTGTTTTTTGTTCATATAATTTATAATTTTGATTTTATGAAAGCTATTTTTTCTTTTAATAGTTTTATTGGACTTTTAATTTTAGATTTATTAGTATTTTTATTTTCTGGAATTACTGTAACATTATTAAGAAAAATACCTATTGTTAATAAATTTTTGTAATTTTATTAAATATAAAACCCTCATTTTTAATGGGGTTTTATATAATTAATTTTCTGCTTCTTCTAACATATTTGTAATAAATATACCATATCCTTTATGAGGATTATTAATAACAACATGAGTTACAGCGCCTATTATTTTGTCTCCTTGAATAATAGGGGATCCACTCATTCCTTGTATAATTCCATTTGTTTTATCTAATAATTCTTTATCAGTTATTTCAAATACAAAATTTTTATTTTTTTGTTTTTTAGAATTTATGTCCGTGATATTAATTTCATATTCTTTTATTTCAGTATTATTTAAAACTGTTAGAATCTTAGCTTTTCCTTTTTTTATTTCTTTTGGCTCAGCTACATCATATGTTTTACTGTTATTTATGTTTGCTGTATATTCTCCAAAGATTCCTTGGGTAGTATTTTCATTTACCTTACCAGTAATGTTCGTTTTATTATATTCAGCTTTTTTTTCACCAGGTGATCCATCTGTACTTGGTAAAACTCCTGTTACTTTGGAAGTAAATATTGTTCCATCATCAATTTCAAATATTTCTCCAGTTGTTTGTTCTTGTATTTCGTGTCCTAATGCACCAAATATTTTGGTGTTTGGATCAATAAAGGTTAGTGTTCCAATACCAGTTACACTATCTTTAACGTATAATCCTGTTTTATAAATATTGTTTTCATCTTTATATAAGTCTAAGGTAGTTTCATTTTCTTTATCATTTCTTAAATAATTGACTGTTATTTTTTCATCTTTAACTTTATTAATTTCTGTAGCCATTTCTTCAATTGTTGAAACTTTATTACCATTTATTCTTGTGATAATGTCTCCTGTTTTTAAGTTTGCTTCTTTAGCAGGGGATGTATTATTTACTTCATATGTTCCAACAATTAAAATGCCTTTAGAATTTAAAGTTATACCAATATTTTGCCCACCAACAATTAATTTATCTGAATAGGCAAAGACGTTTATTGGTATAATAAATAGGAAAAGTATAAGCAGGAAGATTGATTTTTTAAAATCTTTTAAAAGCAAAGAATCATCTCCTAATTTAAATCAGACTACATTATTATTATGGAATAAAGCTTGTAAAGTAGAAGTAGTATTTTATGGAAAATCTTTTTTAAATGTGCTAATATAGTTATGGTGGTTTTATGATTTTAAAATTTTGTGAAGACAATTTTTTATTTTATATAACTCATGCAAAGTATTTTGATATTTTGTGTTTATTTGTTATTTTATTTTTTATTGTTTTATTTTTCTTAGTTCAAAAAGATGAATTTTTAAAAAAATTTAAAAACAATAATTTTAAACAGTTTTTAATAATTTTGTCTTTAGGTTTATTTACTGGCTTTTTTGTTTTTTTATTTGTATGGCTTTTGAATGTGAATTCATATAATGGATGCACTACAAAATATTATGAGAATAAGTATTATAAAGCTATAAAAAATGTATCTATGAAAACTGATTTAATAGAAAAAACTAAAATTATTGTAGTTGGTGATTCTAGAATGGAATTCATTGATAATGATAAAGAAATTATAAAACCATTTAATTTAGATATTGTTGCTAAAAGTGGTGCAGCACTTAGTTGGTTTGAAACTGTAGGTTTACCTAGAACTAAAAAAATTATTGATAAGGATGAATATGATAGTTATTTTGTAGTAGTGAATATGGGAGTTAATGATATTCAATATACATCTAAGTATGTAGAAAATGCGAATACATATTTTGAAGATTATTTAGAACTATCTAAGTATAGTCCCAAAGTTAAGTTATATATATTGTCAGTCAATCCTATTATTGAAAAAAGATTAAATAAAGCCCAACCACAGAATGTAAGAACAAATGACAAAATCAAAAAATTTAATGATGTTTTGCTGAAGAAATTGTCGAAGGAAGAAAAAATGTATTATTGTGATTCTAATACTAAACTTTCTTTTGATGCAGATGATGGACTTCACTATACTCAAGATACTAATAAAAAAATTATTAATTATATTATTAATGATTGTATACAATTTTAAAGCGTCTACTATTTAAGTAAACGCTTTTTATACATAAACAAATAAGCCAGCTATAAAGAATGCTATTATACCAATAAGCATAACCCATACAGCAATTTTTTGTACTTTAGGATTCAACGTTATCACCTCTTAATCATTATATACTATTTTTAAATCTTTTGGAATATTTTTTAATTAAATGAGTATAATTTGATGAGGGATAAAATATGAAAAAATATATGGACAAGTTAAGGAGTAATATTCGCATTAATAAAAATTTATTTGTTTTTTTAGTGGTGATAATTGCTGTTGGAGTGGCTTCTGGTAGTATTTTTGTAACTGTTTTAAATGATTCAGATAAAACTATGGTAAGTGATTATTTAAATAATTTTTTTAATAATCTTAATAGTAACAATTTAAATTATAGTGGAACACTTATTAATACTTTAATTTTTACTTTAGGGTTAGTTATTTTAATTTGGATTTTGGGAATATCTGTTATTGGATTTATTTTAATATTATTATTTTTGTTTATAAAAGCTTTTGCTTTGGGTTTTTCGGTAGGAAGTATTATTATTAATTTTAATTTTAAAGGAATTTTAATCGCTTTAGCATATGTAGTTCCACATCATATAATTAATTTAATGATTTATTTATTAATTTCTTCATACGCTTTAGTTTTGTCTTATAGATTGATAAATAGTTTTACTAAAAAGAAAAGTTTTGATTTTAAAGGTATTTTTAATAGATATTTATTTATACTTGGATTTTCTTTAATTATTTTATTATTTAGTGCATTATATGAGGTTTATTTGGCGCCTTCATTAATTAATATGATTGTTAATATTTTGACTTAAAATATAGCTTTTTAGCTGTTTTTTTTGTATAATTATTAGTGGAAGTGATATTATGCCAAAAGTTGTTGTAGGAATGAGTGGGGGAGTAGATAGTAGTGTAGCGGCTATTTTACTTCAAAAGCAAGGATATGAAGTTATTGGACTTTTTATGCGCAACTGGGACAGTACAATTAATAATGATTTTTTAGGTAATCCAAATGATTTAAATGATATATGCCCACAGGAAAAGGATTATAATGATGCTTTAAAAGTTTGTAATAAATTAGGTATTCCTTTAAAAAGAGTGGATTTTGTAAAGGAATACTGGGATTATGTTTTTACTTATTTTTTGGATGAGCTTAAAAAAGGCAGAACACCTAATCCTGATGTTATGTGTAATAAATATATTAAGTTTGATATGTTTGCGAAAGAAGCTATTAAATTAGAGGCAGACTATATTGCCACAGGTCATTATGCGAGATTAATAGATGGTAAACTTTATAAAGGATTAGATAAAAATAAAGATCAAACTTATTTTTTATCACAAGTTTCTAAAAAACAGTTAGAAAATGTTTTATTTCCAGTAGGGGAGTTACAAAAGAGTGAGGTTAGAAAAATAGCTCATGAATATGATTTGATTACTGCAGATAAAAAAGATTCTACAGGCATTTGCTTTATTGGAGAAAGAAATTTTAAAAAGTTTTTAGAAAACTATTTGCCAAATAATCCTGGAGATATTGTAAATGTTGATACCGGTGAAGTATTAGGTAAACACACGGGTTTAATGTATTATACGGTTGGTCAAAGAAGAGGATTAAATATAGGTGGCACTAAAGATAGATTATTTGTTTGTAAAAAAGATTTAGATAAAAATATTTTATATGTAGCTATGGGCGATGAAAATAAATATTTGATGAGTTATGCTTGTGAGATAGAAGATGTTAATTTATTAGATGAATTACCTCATAAATGCATGACTAAGTTTAGATATAGACAAGAGGATAATGAAGTTTATACTGAAAAATTAGACAATGGAAATATATTAGTTAAATATCCTGAAGGTGTTAAAGCGGTTACTGAAGGGCAAGCTTGCGTATTTTATAACGGTGATGAATGCCTAGGCGGAGGAATAATTAAGACAGTATACAAGGAGTTAAAATAAATGAAAAAAATAAAAGAATTATTTAAAAAATATAAATTTATTATTTTATATGGTATATTTGGTGTTTTAACAACTATTATTAATATTGCTGTTTACGGTGTATTTTATAATGTTTTAGGTGTTTCTAATGTCATTAGTAATATTATAGCTTGGATTTTATCTGTTTTGTTTGCTTTTATTACAAATAAACTTTGGGTATTTGAAAGTAAGAGTTTTGATTTTAAGATATTTATGAAAGAACTTGGAAGTTTTACAGCATGTAGATTAGCTACGGGTGCTTTGGATTTAGGAATTATGTTTGTGGGTGTTGATTTATTAAAAGGCCCAGCCATGATTTTAAAAGTTACATCTAATATTATAGTTATTATTTTAAATTATGTTATGAGTAAATTATTTGTATTTAAGAAATGAGTTCATTTTAGAACTTTTTTTCTATATTAATTGAAATCATTTACAAAATAGTATAAAATATTAAATTATTAGGAGGTAGGATTTTATGTTTGCTTTTTTCGCACTTTTTATTCCAAGTGTTATTGTAATTAGAATAATTGGATATTTTAATAAAGATTTAAAGATTAAAGATATTATATATGATTATATTACTTTATTTTTCTTTTCTTTTATAATCAATATAATTATTATGTATAACTTTTTTGGGGTTAAAGAAGGTATATTTAAGGCTTTAAATACTGATATTAGGTTGTTTATTTGGATAAGTTTAATTTCTATCATTATAAATGTCATTTTGTGCTTAATTGGGCTTGCTGTTCAAAGAAATATAAAATTTAATATAGAGGTTAAGAATGAAACTAAAACTGAAACAGTTTCTAATAGTGATAATAAAACTATTAAGATGGATAGTAATGTTAGTAAAAAAACTAAGAAAACTGTGTCTAAAGCTGTTAAAAAAGATAAAAATAAGTAGTTTATTTACTTTTGTTTTTTTGACGCTTGCTTTAATCATTTATTATGTTAGTAAGTATATTAATGAGTCATTTTATAATATTACTGTTGACCAGTTAATATATAGTTTACAGTCAGCTGAAGGGACTAGTCAAACAATATTTATTGCTGGTGCGAAATACGTCTTAAAACGTATGATTCCTATATATTTAATTATATTAATCATTATAATTATTTTTAAATTATTAATTAAAAATAAAACATATTTAGTAATTAATATTAAAAATAAAAATTTTAAATTTAGTATATATCCAATCTCCAAAATAATTAGAGTATTATTTACTTTTATACTTTTAATTTTATCGGTTAGATATGTTTATGTAGAGTTTAATTTAGAAAATTATTTAAATCCAAATAGAAAAACACAATTTTTTGAAGTATATTATACTGATCCTAAAAACATTAAATTAACCGCACCTAAAGAAAAGAGAAATTTAATATACATATATGTCGAATCTTTAGAAACTTCTTTATTTTCAAATAAAAGTGGAGGTAATTTTAATGAATCAGTAATTCCTAATTTAGAAAGATTAGCTAAAAATAATATTAATTTTAGTCAGAATGATAAATTAGGTGGCGGAAATGCTCTTTATGGCTCTACTTGGACAGTTGCAGCTATGGTTTCTTCTAGTGCAGGTGTACCTTTAAAAGTGCCTATAGATGGAAATATGTATTCTGGTTATGGAGAGTTTTTACCTGGAGTATATTCTCTTGGAGAAATATTAGAAGATAATGGTTATAAAAATTATTTAATGATAGGTTCGGATGCTAATTTTGGAGGCCGAAAGGATTATTTTACTTATCATGGTGATTATGAGATAAAAGATTATAGTTATGCGAAAGAGAAAGGATATATCGATGGTGATTATTATGTTTGGTGGGGCTATGAAGATGGTAAGTTATTTGACTTTGCTAAAGATGAATTAACAGAAATTGCTAAAGAAGATAAAACATTTAACTTTACTATGCTTACTACTGATACACATTTTACTGATGGATATGTTGAGGATTTTTGCGATACGCCTTTTGATTATAAATATTTAAATGCTTATAACTGTTCAGATAGTATGATAGGGGAGTTTATAAGCTGGATTCAAGATCAAGATTTTTATAAAGATACAACTATTGTAATTACTGGTGACCATTTATCTATGCAGGCTAATATATCAAGTATGTTTGATAGTGATAATTATGATAGAAATGTATATAATGTATATATTAATTCGGCTATTGAATCAAAAAACACAAATAATAGAAAATTTACTACTTTTGATTATTATCCTACTACGTTAGCTGCCCTCGGCTTTGAAATAGATGGAAATAGGCTTGGTTTAGGGACAAATTTATTTTCTGAAAGACAAACTTTAGCTGAAGAAATTGGAATAGATAAGTTAGACGATGAACTTTCTAAAAACTCAAAATATTATAATAATAGATTGCTTGGAGATAGTTATAAAGAATTAAAGAAAGCCGTTTCATCAGAATAAAAGGTATTACTTAAAGTGACAATACCTTTTTTATTACTTAAGATTTTTTTGGTTTCACAACTTTTTCGTAATGAATTATAAAGTAGGGGAGATAATTATAGTGTATTACTTAAACAGAACTTGTTACTATTCATAGCCTAATTAAATAATAATTCTATACATAACAAATTTCTAATAAACAAAAAAGTAGAAATTAATTCTACTTTTCAGTGTTTAAAGCGTTTATTTCTTTTTCTGATAATCCAGTTACTTTAGCTATATCTGAAATTTTCATTTGTAATTTTAATAAATTTTTAGCTGTTTCAGTTTTTTCTTGACTAATTCCAAGAGCTTTTCCTTCATCAATTCCAAGTTTCTTGCCTTCGCTAATTCCGAGTCTCTTACCTTCCTTAATTCCAAGTTCTAAACCTTCTGATTTTGCAGCACTAATCAAAGTATTTTGTGTTTTTCTTGCCTCTTCTTCAGCTGATAAAAATTCAGTAAATTCTATATCATCATTTAATCTTTTAAGTTCTTCACTAAATTTTTTCATATACTCATCATCCCCACAATATTTCTTTATTTCTTCTAAATTAAAATCTAAAGCTGCCACAAAATCATAAAGTCTGTTTCCTTTTTTACTTTCTTCTTTAATCTTACTTATATTATACTCATATGTAATTAAATTGTCTACACGTTTTATTTTTGTTTTTTCGTCAATATATTCATATTTACCTAAAATTGGATAATTTTTAGGTAGTTCATTTGTAAATTCAATTTGAATAAATTCTGGCATTTTTAAATAATCTTCCCCAACTTTTAAAGCTTCTGCATATTTATTAAAAATATAAGCACTGTTTTTTCTATGTACACCGTTATAATAGCTACTATTAATTTCGATATTAATATATCTGCCACCAGCATACACCAAAACATCTAAGACCTTCCCTTTTTCATAAATATTTTTCTTAACTACTTCTGGAGATTTTATTTCTATTACCTCAATTTTTTCACCTAAACATTTTTCAATTAATCCTTTAAGTAAACTAGTATTCTTAGGATTACAAAAGATAGCTTTAAACATTGCATCGATTTTTGCCGTATAAAATTTTTTCTGCATAATCATCTTCCTTTCATATTATAGGATAATTAATATCCTCTATAATATATATATACGGCATTTTATACCTCAATTCCTTTTTAATATAAATGTTTTTTTATTATTTTAAGATATAAACAGTAACCAGAACATATATTCTTTTTGACATAATTTTACATTTTGCTTGACTTTAGTAGGGGAGATTGCTAAAATTAATAGTAGGAGGGTTACAGACATATGGAAAGATTAAATGACATATTAAGAGAACTTGGTATTTCTAAAGTGAAGTTAGCTAAGTGTTTAGGGGTTTCTAGACAAATGATTTATAATTATTTGGAACTTGATGATATTAATAAATGGCCAAAGGATAAAAAAGTTATTTTATTAAATATTCTTGGCATTAAATCTGCTGATGAACTTGATAATATTAAAGTTGATACAGATTATATTATGGACGTAGAAACTAGAATTAATAGTCTGTTTGAAAACACTAATAAAAGTGAACTTGGTGAAAGTAATGTTATTTTCTCTGGTTTAGATGAAAAAAGAAAAGAACTTTTACATAATATTGTCGATGAATTAAAAGAACGTCTTGAGGACGAAAAAGATGAAGAAGGATATAATTCTATTTTATATTTGTATCATTATTTACAGTCTATGGAAGGTATGAAAGAACTTAAATACATTTTGGCTTATGTATCTAAGGTTGGTGGTTATACTAAACCATATGAATTCGTATATGATGAAACAGAACAATTTGTTTTTGAAAGTATTTTATTCTCAGCATTTAATTTATATCATGCAGGAACTTCAAGCAAAGCTAGAATAGCTGAGACTCATAAACGTTTTGTGGCTCAAATAGAACATAAATTAGAAGATAAAATGAGTAGAACTTTAGAGATTAATTCAGCCAAAGTACAAGCTATGAAAGAACTTGGTTATACAGAGGTCAATGATGAAAATGTAGCCGAAATACTATATAAAATAGATGAAATTCAAGCTCGTAAAGCTAGAAATAATTAAATCCGATAATATATATTATGTTAACTTGTATATAAAAGAAAATTTGAGTAGTATTTATAATTTTGATTAATACTACTCTTTTATTTAATAATTTTAAGGGGTGTGTTTTGTGTGGATATGCTTTATGAATTAATTTATACTATTATTTTTGTTGCTTTGATGATTTTAGTTTTTTATACTATTATTTCCCGTTTTGGACACTCTACTTCGGATAACACTTCAGATGATAATAATATTGATGGCCCTACAGTTAATTATATTCCAAAAAGATTTTTATCTAATAATGAATACAACTTTTTAAGCAAATTTATTGATTTAGAAAATGAATTACATGTTAATATTGTTCCTCAAGTTAATTTAGCTTCGGTTATTGATAAAGTGTCTGATAGTAGATTTCATAATGAATTGTTTAGGAATATTGATTTTGGTATTTTTAATGCGGATTATAGCAAATTACTTTTATTAATTGAGCTTAATGATGAATCACATAATAATTATCATAGAAAAAAACGTGATATTAAAGTTCGTGATATTTGTAATAAAGCGGGTATTAAGTTAATTACATTTTATACAAGATACTCTAATGAAAAAGAGTATGTAAAGAATAGAATAATTAAAGAATTAAATATATCTACTAATAATGATTAACTACTCCCCTACCCTTATTTTATAAGGGTTAATAGCTTAACATATGGTTTACATACATAAATAATATACCAATTAGAAAACTAATTAGAGTTTTCTTTTTTTCTTTATATTGTAAAGCGGTTGGAAGTAATTCAATTATAGAAATATATGTCATAATACCAGCTATAATAGCAAATAAAGCACCCATAATTGTATTGTTAATAATTGGTTTTAGAAAAAGAAATGCTAGTACGGCTCCTAATGGTTCAGACATACCTGATATAAATGTTAAGCCAATCGCTTTTTTCTTATTTTTAGTCGCATAATATACAGGCATAGCAATACTTATTCCTTCGGGAATATTATGCATGGCGATGGCTATGGTAATGGATATACCTAATTTAATGTTTGTTTCAGATGAGATATAGGTTGCAATACCTTCAGGAATGTTATGTATAATGATGGCTATCATGGTAAAGATACCTAGCTTATATAATTTACTATTTTGATCTAGTTTGGCCGGTAATACTTTATCAATAAACAAAGGTATGATTAGACCGATTGTTATGAAGGTCATGATACTAAAAAATATAGAATTTTTATTCGTACTTTGAAACATAGTTAAGCTTTCAGGGATTAAATCAAAAACAGACACACTAAGCATTACTCCTGATGCAAAAGCTAAAGCACATTTGATTATATTGTTTTTGTTTCCTTTAATAAAGATAAATAATGATCCCAATAAAGTTGATAATCCAGCAATTAAGCATAATAAAAAAGGTAATATTTCTCTCATTACTCCTCACCTATTTTAAATGTATGAAAAAAAGTATGAATTTATCATACTTTAAACACCAAATATTTTTAAAAGTAATCCGGTAATTACACTTATGAAATATAGAATACCTATTATTTTTAAGTTTTCTTTGATGTCTGGGTTTGATTTAAATAAAACTAGGAGTGCTACACCACTATTAGCTAAAAGTCCGGCTAAAGCGGAAGAAAGTGGTAAAATTTCGGCTATATATAATTCGGTTAAGATTATACTTGATCCACAATTTGGGATTAAACCTATTAAGCCAGCAATAAATGGTGTAAAGAAATTTGTTTTATCAAAGATGTGTTTAATATTATCTTCTCCAATATAATGGAAAGCGGCATTTAATATAAAGGTAATTATAAATATAAATATTAAGGTTTTTAATGTGTGTTTTATAGCTGGTATGATTATACCATGTTCACAGTCACAGTGGTCGTGCTCACATATTTCAAAATGTTCTTTTGGTTCTTCTTTTTTAATAATTAAATCGATAATAAAACCACAGACAAGACCAATAATTATTTTTATAGCTACTAATAGTAATATACTATTTAATGGGGCGTTTTCGGCAATTAATATTGGAAGCATTTCATCACTAGTTGATAAATATATAGCAATTAATGTTCCTAGACTAATGATTCTCGTTATATAAAGGTTTGTGGCTAAAACTGAGAAACCACATTGTGGTAAAGCTCCAAGAATACTACCGATTAAAGGTCCAAATTTACCAGCTTTTTTAATAGTGTTTTCGCTTTTATGTGATAGTTTGTGTTCAAAAAATTCTATTATTAAAAAAGCAATAAATAAGAAAGGTAATATTTTTAGACAGTCAAATATTGTATCTAATATTATTTCTTGCATAATGTTTTCCCCATTCCTATTTGTTTGAGATTTTCGTTTATTTCACTATCGGTAACCATTATAAATCCAGCAGTTTGTAGTCTTACTTTTTCTTTAAATAACGTACTTATTAATAGTCCGTGAGATACAACAATAACTTTATTATAATCTAAATATTTAGATAAAGCTTCAATAGCTCTTTCTTGAACATGATCTAAGGCTTCTGTTTTAAAACTACATATATGATTGTGGTTTCGTTTCTTTAATTCCCAATCACATTTAGCAGTTCTGATTAATTCTAAAAATTCTTCTTCAGTGTTATAGTTGTTAGATAGGTCAGGAATCCATTCATGTAATAATGGTTCAACATTTATATCTAAATTGTGTCTTTTAGCAATAATACTGGCTGTTTGCATAGTTCTAGTATAAGGTGATGATATTAAAATATCACTATTTTCAAATATTTTATTTTTAGCAGTTTCTTGAACATCACTAATACCTTTTTGTGTTAAGGGCGCTAAAGCTAAACCAGTACCTTTAAAACCTAATTTTACAACTTCATCATATGTTGGTTCGCCGTGTCTTAATAAAATAAATTTTGTCATATAAACACCTCGCCTTAATATTATAACATGATTTGTTTAATTATTTACCATGGGGATGAAATTCTTCATAATTTTTTTGCAATCTTTCACTGGTAATATGAGTATATATTTGAGTAGTTGAAATATCGCTGTGACCTAATAATTCTTGAATACTTCTTAGATCAGCGCCGTGTTTTAATAGATGAGTAGCAAAAGAATGTCTTAGGGTATGTGGTGACAGCTCGCTTTTTATACCTTTTTCCTTGGCTATTTTTTGGAGTATTTTAAAGAAACCTTGTCTGGTCATTTTATTTCCATGATTATTTAAAAATAAATAATTACTTTCTCCATGTTTAAATAAACTTTTACGATGGTTTAAAATGTAATTACTTAAAGCTTCGATTGCATAGTCGTTTAGGGGAACAATTCTCTCTTTTGATCCTTTACCAAATATTCTAACATAGGCATTTTTTAAATCGATATCATTAACAGTTAGATTAATGAGTTCACTAACTCTAAGACCACTACTATACATAAGTTCCAACATGGCTTTATTACGATAATCAAAATCTGTTTTTAAATTGATATCTAATAATTTGTCGACTTCTTCTTCGGATAAGACTTTGGGAAGACTTTTTCTAGCTTTAGGATTAGATATAGTAGTTAATGGATTCGTGTTTGTGTATTTATTTAATTCTAAGAATTTATAGAAACTTTTAAGAGTACTAATATTACGTGATACACTAGATGAATTTTCGCATTTAGAAAGACTTTGAATGTAATTTTGGATGTCTTTTTTAGTTAGTCTAATAAAATCTTTCTTAAGAAATACATTAGCTTTTTTTAAGTCACGTTTATATGAGTCAATAGTATTTTTACTGTATTTTTTTTCAAATAATAGGTAATCGATAAATTCAGTTATTAATTTTTCATTCATGTTTCTCACCTACTTTAATTTTATCAAAAAATGAGTAAAAAAAAAAGAAATATACATGATATAATATATATTGGCGGTGATAATATGCGACCACTTGCGGATACTTTAAGACCAAATAAATTAGAAGATGTTGTAGGTCAAAAACATTTAATTGGCGAAGGGCAGATTTTATATAATTTAGTGAAACATGGTAAGATTTTTTCGATGATTTTATATGGTCCTTGTGGTACGGGTAAAACAACTTTAGCTTATACGATTATTAATGAGCTTGATTTAAAATATGAATTTTTAAATGCGGTTATTAATAGTAAAAAAGACTTAGATGAAGTAATTAGTAAAGCTAAGGCAAATGGTGGAATTGTCCTTATAATGGATGAAATACACCGTTTAAATAAGGATAAACAGGATTTACTACTTCCTTATTTAGAAAACGGTTTAATTACTTTAATTGGGCTTACAACAGCAAATCCTTATCATTCGATTAATCCGGCAATCAGAAGTAGATGTCAGTTATTTGAAGTTAAATTGCTTAGCGATGATGATATTAAAGAGGCTTTAAATAAAGCGGTTAAATATTTAGATAAAATAGATATTAGTGAGGAAGCTATTAGCTATATTGCAAGGTTATCTGGCGGAGATTTAAGATATGCTTATAATTTGTTAGAAGTGGCTTATTATGCTTCTGATAATTTTAAAATAGATTTAGAAGACGTTAAGAAAATAAATAATAAACCTAGTTTATATATCGATAAGAATGACGATGGATATTATGATGTAATTAGTGCTTTACAAAAGTCGATTAGAGGTAGTGATGTCAATGCGGCTTTACATTATTTGGCAAGACTTGTAGTGGCTGAAGATTTAGATATTATCTTTAGAAGACTTTCTGTTATTGCTTATGAAGATATCGGTTTAGCAAACCCAGCTATTGGTCCAAGATTAGAGGCAGCAATTAAGGCAGCTGAGAGAGTTGGCCTTCCAGAAGCTAGAATACCACTTGGAGAAATTGTTATAGATATGGCATTATCGCCTAAGTCGAATAGTGCGCATGTAGCTTTTGATAATGCGATAAATGATGTTCAGATGGGACATGTAGGTAAAGTTCCTGATCATATTAAAACTAATTCTAAGGATTATAAATATCCGCATAATTATAAAGGTAGTTATGTGAAGCAACAATATTTGCCTGATGAATTAGTTGGAAGAAAATATTATAATCCTAAAACAACTAGTAAATATGAGATGAATTTAAAAAACATTTACGATAGAATTAATAAAGCGTAAATGTTTTATTTTAGAATGAATAGTTCTAGAGCTAAATCTTTATTGATAGTACCGGTTTTTATACCGATATCAATATCAGCTAAAGCATTTAGATTTTTAAGTAAGATATCTGAGGTATAATTACGACTATTTTGAATGGCCAGTTTTACTCGATATGGATGAATTTTAAGGGTACTAGCAATATCTTTTTCACTATAACCTTTTTTGAGTAATTCTTTAGATTGATACATTATGCGAAATTGATTGGCCAAGATGACAACTATTTTAATTGGTTCCTCATTCATTTTAAGCATTTCGTAGTATAGTTCTAAAGCTTTTTCTTTATTTTTCCTAACAATGTAGTCAATTAGTTTAAATATGTCAATTTCGATTAATTTGGCCGTTAAATTTAATATATCTTCTTCAGTAATATTTTTATCGTTATCTTTATAGATTTTTATTTTATTTATTTCACTTTGAATAATTAGGGGGTTATTACCTACTCTATCTATAAATAATTGAATTGTTTTGTAATCTATATTATAGTCTTTAAATAATCTTCTAACTAAACTAGTTGTATCTAGTTCATCATTAAATTCTTGAACTTTACCAACTTTTTTAATGAGTTTGGTTATTTTTTTTCGTGTATCTAATTTATCATTATGAACAATTAAGACTAAAGTAGTATTTTCATTGATATGATTTAAATATTCTTCAATTAGTTCGCTATCTTTAGAAGTAGATCCGGTAAACATGTTGGCATTATCGACAATAACTAGTTTTTTATCACCAAATAAGGACATTGTTTTAGCGTCTTCTAAGGCTAAAGATAACATATCATTATTTAAATCATATTTACTAATATTCATCTCATCTATACCTTTACTTAATTTTTTTATTTCTTCTTCAATTTCAAAGTCTTTTGTTCCATATAATAGGTATACCATAAAATCACCTATTAATAGTATAACATATTTTTTTATAAAAAATAAAACGTCTTATTTGACGTTTTAATTATTAAAGAAATCATCATTAGCTTTAGCAATTTCTTCTACTTCTTTAGTGCTTTTTGTATCTTTGTTTTTATTGTTTGAATTATTATTTTTAAGTCTACCATATTTTCTAATTCCAAATATTAAAGTTGTGACAAAAGCTCCGGCAAAAACGGCACCTAATATCATTTGAAGTACGCTTGGTAAAGAGAAGACGATAGTCATTCTATCGATTTGCATAGTAAGAGTACAAGATAGAACAAATAAGGCGACTAAGCCATACCCTGCATCTCTATTGAAGGTTAATTTTCCTAATAAGAATATGTTGACGAAAGGTATCCATGCCATAATACTAGGTTCGCCGTATACTTTTTTGTTAAAATTATTTAAAAAGATAGCTAAAGCGGCATAACAAATGATTAATATAATAAGTAATACAGCAATAAAGAAATACAAAAAACCAGATAATTCTTCCATTTAAATCCTCCCCTATTATTCTTTGGTTATTTTCAACCTATTATAATTTTACCACAAAATAAAGATAATTAACATAGAAATTAATTATCTTTTTCAATTTCAAAATAAAATGTTGAGCCTTTATCAGAACTTGTAACACCATATTTATAATTATGCATTTGTAAAATGTTTTTAACAATAGATAATCCTAAACCGGTACCGAAGTTATTTCTCTTGTGTTTTTTTTCGTTGTGGTAATATTTATCCCAGATATGCTTTAAGTCTTCTTGTTTAATTCCTTTACCAGTATCTCTAATAGAAACAGTATATTTATGTTTATCTTCGGTAATATCAATGTATACTTTTTTATCGTTACCAGTATAGTTGATGGCATTATTCATTAAATTATAAATAACTTGATAAATTCGTTTATAATCGGCGTAAATAATTACTTTATCAGGATGATTAAAAATGAATTTATAATCTTCTTGTTCTGACAAGATTTTGAATCTTTTAATGACTTCGTTAATTAATTCGATTAAATCAATTTCTTCTATATTTAAGTTTAGATTATCGGATTGTGCGGCTGATAAATCTAAGATATCGTTAACTAATAAAGTTAATCTATCTGTTTCTTCAATAATTGTATTTAAGTTTTCTTCTCTTTTTTCTTTATTATTATAAGTGATATCTCTGACCATTTCGGCATACGCTTTAATCATGGTTAATGGGGTTTTTAAATCATGGGAGACATTGGCCATTAAATCACGTTTTAAGCTTTCAGTTTTAGATAATTCTTCTTTAGCGTAATTCAGTGAGTCAGCTAATTCATTTATTTCATATATATCGCTTTTCGTTTTAAAATTAGCGCTGAAATTACCATCGGCTAGTTTTTTAGACTCATCACTGATTTTTATAATTGGCTTTGATAGCTTTCTTGAGATAAAATATCCAATTATTAATGATAAGACTAGGACAATAATTGAAGTTATGATGAACTGATTACTTAGGATTGTTATGGTTGAATCTAGTGGCTCTAGAGAAGCATTTATAAAGGCATAAAGTTCTTGATCTAATTTTAAGGCGTAAATTAATGTTTCGTTTTCAAATTTCTCATTGATTAAAGAATAGTGCTGCTCTAAAAGATTACTTTTAATAAAATCTTGTTTTACTTTAAAATTGCGGTTACCAAATTCCATACAACCTTTATTTGAAATGGTTGAAAAATATGTGTCTGTACCATATATTTCAATACATATATCTCTTTTTTGAGCAATGTTTTCGATAGTTTGGCTGTCAAGGATGGTGCTTTCTCTTAATTCTGTTGCGGCTTTGTCTAATTCTCCAGTTTTATATGATTTATAATAACTATTTAAAAAAACAATTTGAAAGAGCCATAAAAAACATAAAATAAAAATGGAAAAGGCAATTAAAAAAAGCCAAATGTTTATTTTTAAACTATTTGTTTTAACGTTTTTAAACTTTAATTTGAGGTCTTTTATATATTTTTTAATTTTGTTCATTATCGTTAACCACAAATTTATAACCGACACCTCTAACTGTAGTAATTAAATCACGGTATGGACCTAGATTGTTTCTAAGCATTTTAACGTGAGTGTCGATTGTACGATCATCACCAAAGAAATCGTAGCCCCAAATTTTGTTTAAAAGTTGATTACGAGATAAAGCAATATTTTCGTTACCAACAAAATAACATAGTAATTCATATTCTTTGAGAGTTAGTTTAACTTCTTTACCATCGATATAAACGGCATGACCAGGATAATCAATTTTTAGACCTTTATATTCATAATTATCCGGGGTCATTTTACCACTACGTTTTAAAATTGCTTTGATTCTTGCTAGAAGTTCTTTTGGACTAAATGGTTTAGTTAGGTAATCATCGGTTCCTAAGTCAAAGCCTCTAAGTTTATCATATTCTTCATTTCTGGCTGAAAGAATAATTACAGGGATATTGGCTATTTTTTTAACCTCCTCTAAGAAAGTCATACCATCCATTTTTGGCATCATGATATCTAAAACAATAAGGTCAATTTTTTGATTTTTAATTATTTCTAAAGCTTCTAATCCATTTTCCGCTTCAACTGTTTCATAATTTTCAGTTTCAGCATATGTTTTAATAACATCTCTAATTAATTTTTCATCGTCGACTATTAATAAACGCATAAAATCATCTCCAATAACATAATACTATTTTTATGTGAAGAGTTTGTGAAAGAAAAAAAGTTTTATGCGGCTTTTGGTAATTTTTTTCTCTTTTTGCATAAAACTTTAACTTTGTTTACTTGATAGATGGCCTCTGTTAAGCTATCTTCTTTACCTTTAATCAATCTAATGTTACATTGAGGTTTAGTTATTTGAAGTGGTACCATTCTTGTTAACATTTGATTTAGGTTTTCTTCACCTTTTTTATCTAAGTATATATTGGCTAGATGATGAACACTGATAGTATTTTCAGCGATAAAATCGTCTAGTGTTTGAATATCAGTTTCGGTTAAGTTATCTAAATTTTCAGTATATCCATATATTTTTTGAAGTAATTCAAAATCTAATGTGTGGTGTTCTTCACTATATGTTTTAAGTGCTTCTTTGATATCTTTAAGATAGTTTAATTTACTTTTTTGCACGTTATCACTTCCTTTTTACAGACGTACTTAATTATATCTCTAAATGGTTTGCTTGTCAAGTTTTGTCAATTTTTTATTTTTCGTTAAACAGGTTCTTGACAAGCAGTTTGCTTTTTTGCATAGGCTTTTGATTTTGATTTATAATAACCGGACTTTTTTTCATATAATTTTAGTATTTTTTGCTTTAATTTTAAATAGTCAATTGTATTTAGATTGCTATTTAAAAAGCCATCTATATCGACAATTATATCAATTGCTTCTTCTAAAGTCATACTTTTTAATAATTCACCTATGAGTCCAAATATATCGGCATTAAAGTAATCTGTGACCATATCTTCTTTATTTTCATAAAACAATTCGATTAGTTCAGCTAGTTTTTGAAGGCGTATATATGATTTATTTTTTTTATCAAAAAATCTTTTGTTCAAAAGTTCGGTGTATCCTTCATTTAAACCTTTACCAAGTGATTCACCACTTTCTAAATGTATGTTAAAACCTGAAACATTATATGTAAAATCTGATGATGCTGCATGGAGTAATTCGTGATATAAAGTAGAATTATTGTCTTCTAAATAAATATCAATTTCTTTGCTTTCTAGTGTGTATGATCCAGCTTTGATTCGACCATCAGATTTTTCGGTTTCTTTTAAAGGGTGCTGGTGGATAGTTATGAAAGGTGCACTTTTCATAAAATTTCGCATGTTTTCTAGTTTGACATGTTTAAGAAGTTCACTAGCAAATATAAATATTTCTGTGTTTTCTTCTTTTAGTTTTTGTGTAACTTTTAAAAAATAGGTCATTTCTGCTTGGGTGAATTCTGCATATAATGGAGTTTCTAAATCAATGTTTTTTAATTCTTGAAGAGTTTTATTTAAATTTAATTTTCTTTCTTGAAGTTTCATTTTAGTTTTTTTACGTTTTGTTTGTCTTTCTTTATGAATTTTATATAATTCTTTAACATCTTTATAGACGTTTTTAAGATTATAAATATTAAAAGCTATTAATAAAACTACAACAACATTAATAATTATGCTCATTTATAATCATTCCTTTGCGGATTTATTATATCATTTTTTATTTTTTTGTAAAGAAAAAGTAGGCCTTGGCCTACTCTTGAAATTGTGAATTATAAAGGTTAGCATAGAAACCATTTTGTTTCATTAACTCTTCGTGGTTTCCTTGTTCAACGATATTACCATCTTTCATAACTAAGATTAAATCGGCATTTTTTATAGTTGATAATCTATGAGCAATTATGAATGAGGTTTTTCCTTCAGTTAATTTATCCATGGCTGTTTGAACAAGTTCTTCAGTTCTAGTATCGACATTTGAGGTTGCTTCATCTAAGATTAAGAAAGGTGAATCATGAATCATACCTCTAGCGATAGTTAACAACTGTCTTTGACCAGCTGAAACGCTTTCATTATCGTTTAATACAGTATCATATCCTTTAGATAGCGTTCTGATAAAGTGGTCTAGGCCAACTTCTTTACAAACTTCTTTGACTCTTTCATCAGATACGTTAGTTCTATTATATATGATATTTTCTTTAATAGTTCCTTCAAATAACCAAGTGTCTTGTAAGACCATCGTAAATAAATCATGGATATTTTCTCTAGTTAACTCTTTAGTGGAAACACCGTCTATTTTAATATCGCCAGAATTTATATCATAAAACTTCATAAGTAAGTTTACCATGGTAGTTTTTCCCGCACCTGTAGGGCCGACAATAGCTACTTTTTGTCCAGGTTTCGCATGAGCGCTGAAGTTTTTGATAGTTGGGTTATCATTGCCATCATATTTAAAGACAACGTTTTCAAAATCGATATAACCTTTAACGCCTTCTCTATTTAAGTGTTTGGTTAAATTATCTTGATTACTCATTTCTGGTTCGTCGATAAATTCAAATACTCTTTCACTAGCCGCAGCGGTTGATTGTAATGAGGTTGTAGCTTGGGCGATTTGTGATAATGGGTTGGTGAATAGTCTAACATATGTCATAAATGCAACAATAACACCAAATGAGATTTGACCATTCATTGTAAGCATGGCGCCGACGATACAAACGGCAACATAACCAAAGTTACCAATGAAGGCCATGATTGGTTGCATTAAGCCTGATAAGAATTGACTCTTTTTATTACTTTGACATACTTTATCGTTGTATTCATCAAATTTTTGTGTAGCTTCTACTTTACCGTTATATGCTTTAACAACATTTAATCCAGAATATATTTCTTCGATGTGACCATTTAAATTACCAAGTTCTGTTTGTCTTTGTAAAAAGTATTTTTGTGATTTTTTTAGGATTAGAGCCATACCGATAAACCCGATTAAACTTGAAAGAATAGCAGTTAAGGCTAGAAGCCAGTTAGTTATAAACATCATAATTATACTACCCAAGAATAAAGTAACACTACTTACTAGAGACGCTAATGATTGGTTCATAGATTGGGCAATCATATCGACATCATTAGTAACCCTTGATAAAATATCACCTACTTGATGTTGATCGAAGTATTTAAGTGGTAATTTGTTTATTTTAACTGATATTTGGTTACGTAAGTTGTTAGCAAATTTATTTGAAACATTAGTCATACAAATAGACTGAATGTATGTGAATATGGCACTAGCAAGATACATGCAGACAAGTAATAAGGTAATTCCCTTGATTTTACCCATATCCATGACAGGTTCAATAGCTGCTCTAACTGATTTAGGAAGAGTGTCTAAGGTTTTATACAATTCTGACTCATCGGCATCTTTATCTAATGAACTTAAGGTTTTTAAGTATTCATATTGGTCTTTTGGTGATATTTTTATACCATCAATAGTTACTTCGTCAAAGAAGATGTTTTGAAGACTTTCTGATAAATTGATTTTTGACATATCATCGCTCTGCTTAATTAAATTTATTTTATCTTCACTGGTAATTGTTTGACCTTCATACTTTGAATCTTTAAATATTTTTTCGAGGATGCTGTCTGGTAGAGATGCTAATTTTTGAAATGTTTCAGTTTGATTACCATCTTCTAATTCACTTAGGATTGTTTGGAAAGTTTCTTTATCTTTATTTGATATGTCATTATCAGTCATAATTTCTCTGATAGTAGTTTCAGACATATCGGGGCTTAATATTTCTGGAAGTATTTCGGTTAATTTTTCTTCAGTTAAGTTTTGACTAGCTTTTTTATTTAAAGCTTTCATATTGTCTTGATTGATAACTAAACCGTTTGAAATTTCATCAGTTAAGTCAGATAATCTATTTGGAGCTAGAATTGATAAAATGGAACCCAAAATTGCTAGAGTAAAGGCAATTACAATTAAGGTTTTATAAGTGTTTAATTCTTTGAATAAACGTTTAATAGCGCCTTTAAAGTCTTTGGCTTTTTCGTATGACCCATTTCCTCCAGGTCCATGATTTGGTCTAGGCATTTTCTAGTTCCTCCTTTGAAAGTTGTGATAAAGCTATTTGTTTATAGACATCACAAGTTTTTAGTAATTCTTTGTGGGTTCCGATACCGACACATTTACCGCTATCTAGGACAACGATTTTATCGGCATTCATAATAGTTCCAATTCTTTGAGCAACAATTAAGCTAGTCGCATTTTTCGTATAGTTTTTTAATTCTTTACGAAGAACGGCATCGGTTTTGTAATCTAAGGCTGAAAATGAATCATCAAAGATATATATTTCTGGTTCTCTAGCAATAGCTCTGGCAATAGCTAATCTTTGTTTTTGACCACCAGAAACGTTAGTTCCACCTTGGGCAATATGAGTTTCATATTGGTCATCCATTTTTTCGATGAATTCATCAGCTTGGGCGACAATAGCAGCGTCTTTGATTTTTTCTTTGCTTATTTCTTCTTTACCGTTATCACCATAACTAATATTATAGTTTACGGTTCCAGCAAACATAACGGCTTTTTGTGGTACATAACCAAGTTTATTATTTAAAGCTTCAGTTTTATACTCTTTAACATTAATACCATCGATTAATACTTCACCTTCAGTGACATCGTAAAATCTTGGTACTAAGTTGATTAAGGTTGATTTACCACTACCAGTTGAACCGATAAAGGCAATTGTTTCACCTTGGTTTGCTTTAAATGAAATATTTTCTAGAACATATTCATCCGCGTCTGGATATTTGAAGGAAACGTTTTTAAATTCAACAGTTCCTTTTTCTTTTGTTTCTCCATCGAATGTACCTGGAATAATTTTTTGCTTAGTATCTAATACTTCATTAATTCTTTTAGCAGAGACACTAGCTCTTGGTAAAATCATGAAAATCATAGCAAGCATTAAGAATGACATAATAACTTGCATAGCATATGAACTAAAGACAATCATATTACCAAATATAGTTATCTTATCGGCTAGAATAGAATTTTGAATTAGTCCAGCACCTATAAAGTATATTGATAAGGTTAATCCATACATGATTAAATACATAACAGGCATCATAATGGCAAATTTCTTTTGGTTGAAAAGTTGTAAGTTAGTAAGATTGTTATTTACTTTATCGAATTTATTTTCTTGATATTTTTCCGCATTGAAAGCTCTAACAACTCTAATACCAGTTAAGTTTTCGCGAGTAATACCATTAATTTTATCGATTAATTTTTGAACGATTTTAAATCTTGGGATAACAATAATCATAAGGCTGATGATTACTCCAAGTAGTATTAAAACGGCAACACCAGTAACGGCACTCCATTGCCATCCTTTGTCTAAAATTTTAGTGATGGCCCAAACGGCGGTAATTGGAGCTTTAACGAGTAGTTGTAACCCTAGTGCAATCAACATTTCAATTTGGGTAACGTCATTAGTTGTTCTTGTAATTAGACTGCTGGTTTGAAAGCTTTTTATTTCTTCGGTATCTAAATTTTCAACTTTTTCAAAAATTTGTTTTCTTGTGTTTCTAGAAAATTCAGAAGCAATGAAGGCGGCAAAGTATCCAGCAGATGCTGCAAATATTAAACTACCTAAAGCGCATAAAACCATGTATGCACCATTTAAGATAATTTCACTCATTTCACTGCCTTCTGTTTGGACAAGTACCGTAATTTCAGACATGTAGTCTGGGATTTTAAGTTCTAGCCAAACTTGGCCAACAATTAAAATGACACAGAATATTGCATAAAGCCATTCTTTTTTAGTTAAATTTTTTAGTAATTTTAACATATTTTCATCCTTTCTTTTTCTATATTTTGATTCATTTTAGTAAGCACTGATAAAAAGATGTCTAAATCTTTTTGGTCAATGCCTCTAATAATAGTTTTTTCGACGTTGTTTAAAGTTTTTTTGACAGTTTCAAAACTAATGAGAGCTTTATCACTTAGAATAATTTCTTTTATTCTAGTATCAGCTTTATCTGGGACTTTAGAAATGAGGCCGTTCTTTTCCATTGTTTTTAAAATCTCAGATAAGGTAGCTCTTCTTAAATTTAATGCATTTCCGATATCTCTTTGGTAAACTTTGTTACCTTTTCTAGAGATAATGTAATGGAGAATTTGCATTTGAGCAGGCGTTGGAAATTCCTTTTTTTCTACGCCTATTTCACAGATGTATCTAATTATTTCGTGATTTAGGTTTTTTATCTGATATGTTACCCTTTTATTTTCCATAAATTCACCTCTTTAATACCCTGCGTAGTACATTTTAGTACTTATTAAAATAATTGTCAATAACCTAACAAAAACATTTTACACTTTGCATATTTTCCCATAATTTACATTTAAAAAGATAAGCAGAACTTATCTTAATTGTTGATATGATGATGAATTTGTGGGGTGTTTTTAGTTATTTTGGCAAAAGTATAGCCATTAGCTTTAGCATATTTAATAATATCTCTTAAGGCATCTTTGGTAGAGGCTTTAGTGGAAAGGTCATGCATTAAAATTATATTAGTTCCACTATGTAGTCTATTCGTTACATTTGCATAAATGCATTCTTTAGTTAAATTTCCGGAGGCATCTTCACTGTCGATATTCCAATCAAAGTAATAGAATGATTTTTCAGTTAATTTACTAGTGATTCTAGTGATGATACCTGGATTATATTTTTTAGATATGGTATTGGAAGAACCACCGGGCAATCTTATAATTCGTGATTTAACTCCTGTTATTTGAAAGACTTTTTGTCTGATTTCATTTAAGTCGTTAAAGTAATTTTCATCAGATGAATAAACATAACTATAATTATGAGTAGATGTATGAAGACCAATAGTGTGGTTTTCAGCTTGCATTCTTCTAACTACATCGGCATATTTATCAATTTGTCTAGATGTTACAAAGAAGGTGGCTGGAACGTTTTCTTCTTTTAAAATGTCTAATATTTCTTCGGTTAAATAACTAGGCCCATCGTCAAAGGTTAGATAAATAGTTTTATCGGAAATTATCGATGGATTGATATTTTCTTTTTTTATTTGTTTTATTTTTGGGTATTGTATTGATTTAGTATAACTAACTAATGGTTTTATTTCTTTAAAAGCTGGTCTTGGGGTATTTATTTTAATTAAATAACTTATAAAGACAATGATATTTAAAAGTAAACAGATAATAATGATAATAGGAACTTTGTATTTTATGATGTAATTTTTAATGTCTTGATACTGCATACTTCTCACCTACTACAATTATACCTTAAAATATAAGGTTTTTCAAAGGTTTGGCTACTTTATAGAAAAAGTCTACTTTTTTTTGGTAGACTTAATTATTAACATGATGAGTTACCATAGGTGTACTCATGGTTATTTTGGCAAAGGTATAGCCATTATTTTTACCATATCTAATGATATTTCTCAAAGCATCTCTAGTATAAGGTTTAATATCATGCATTAAAACGACGTTTGATTTGTTTTTACTTAATGATTTAACAACATAATTATAAACCCCACTAGAACTTGTTGTTTCACCGGCATCACCTGATGATATATTCCAGTCGAAGTAGTGGTAACCCTTATTTACAACATCTTTTGTTAAAATAGTCATGATACCTTTAGAATATTTTTTGGATATAGTATTAGAAGATCCACCAGGGAATCTGATTATTTTAGATTCATAACCGGTTATTCTTTTGACTCTGTTTTGGACTTGCAACAAATCATTATAATAGCTATTAACAGATTTATATACGGTAGCATAATTATGTGACGCGGTGTGTAGTCCAACGGTGTGTCCTTCATCATATTCTCTTTTAATCAAGGAATCTGGTCCACTATTAGTCACAAAGAAGGTGGCTGGAACATTTTCCTCTTTTAAAATATCTAATATGACATTGGTAGTCCCTTGTTTGGGGCCGTCATCAAAGGTTAAATAAATAACTCCTTTATTAGGACCTGAATTATTATTAACTGGTTTAGAGATAACTTTAACAGTTCTTTCTACTACTGCTTGATTACCTGTCATGTCTTTTACTGTATAAGTTATTTTATAAGTTCCAAGTTTATTTGGATTAACGGTACCACTTTTGACAACATTATTTGTAATATCATTATCACAGTTATCGGTAGCGGTATAACCTGGCTCTTTCCAAGTATTACCTAAATATAAAGTAATGGTTTTATTACCTTTTAGAGTGATAGTTGGGGCTATTTTATCTTCTTTGGTTATTGTTCTAGTTATTTCAGCAGTATTTCCAGAAGAATCTTTTACAGAATATGAAATTATACCATCTTTAGTTGTTATTTTAACATTTTTAGTAATGTCACCATCATAATTATCAGTAGCTTTATAGCCTTCTTCTTTGTATTCGGCGTTTGGACATATTGATATGTTTTCATTACCGGTTAAAGTTATAATAGGTTTTTCATCATCAATTAATTTTACTTTTCGCACTTTTTTAAAGGTAATACCATTGATTTTGACTTCATAAATTATTTTATAAGTTCCAAGTTTTTTAGAGTTAATTTTATTTTTTATTTTGATATCTTTGGTGTAATCTTTACCAAATTTAGTTACTTTATAACCAGGATCTTTATATTTTTCGCCATATTTTAATTCAATAGTATCGCCTTTATTTAGCTTAAATTCTGGTGGTAAAAAAAGAAAAAAGATAATTCCAACAAGTAATAGTATAGTAACAACAATAATACCAATAACATACTTCTTTTTCATACAACACTCCTATTTATTTTGATATTCTAAAGCTTCATTTAATGAATATTTGCACCCACAATAGTGCTGGCGATAAAGGTCATATTTTTTTGCTAGTTCATTACTTCTTTTATAACCTTCTTTTTTCTTGAAATCAGAATATAAGTATTTAACATTATATTCTTTAGATAATACTTCGCCTATTTTATTTAATCTTTGACTATCTTTATAAGGACTGACGGATAACGTGGTAGTGAAATAATCATAATGTTTTTTACTAGCTATTTTAGCGGTTTTTTCTAATCTTAAATAGAAACATTTGGTACATCTTGTACCACCTTCTTTTTCGTTTTCTAGTCCTTTAGCTATATGATCAAATTCTTTATTTAAGTAACCAATTTCTAATAATTTGACTTTTAAATTCATTTTACTAATTATTTCTTTTTGGGTGTTTAAACGTTTTAGATATTCTTCTTTGGGATAAATATTAGGGTTATAATACAAAATTGTTATATCAAAAAAAGGGTAAAGCCTTTCGATTACTGAGCTACTGCAGACACCACAACAAGCGTGCAATAGAAGTTTGGGTTTACTTTGTAAGTTTTTAATGATATCTTCCATGATTAAATTATAATTTGTTTTCATATAATCACCCTTAAGCCTAAGGATATTATATCATAATTATTTCACGATTAAAATATCGCCAGTCATTTCTTTTGGTATTTTGACTTTTAAAAGTGTTAAGATGGTTGGAGCAATATCGGCTAGTTTACCATTTTTTAAAGTAATTTCTTTATTAGTGATTAAAAACGGGACTGGATTTACAGAATGAGATGTAATGATATTATTATCGCTATCTAACATATAATCACAGTTACCATGGTCGGCAGTGATTAATAATGTACCATTTAGTTCACTGATTTTTTGATATATTTTACCGATACATTCATCAACGGCTTCTAAAGCTTTGACAGTAGCTTCAAAATTACCAGTATGACCAACCATATCACCGTTCGCGAAGTTTAAAATTATGACATCATAGTTATTTATTTTAGAAAGCAAAGTGTCAGTTATTTCATATGCGCTCATTTCTGGTTTTAAGTCATAGGTGGCAACTTTTGGCGATGGAATTAGTATTTGATCACAATTTTGAAGTTTATCTTTATTTTCGCCATCAAAGAAGTATGTGACATGTGCATATTTTTCAGTTTCGGCAATTCTGAGTTGTTTTAAACCATTTTTTTCTAACACTTTACCTAAATAGTTAGTAATTTTTGGATGAGTAAATAGAGTTGTACATATAACATTACTATCAACAGGCATCATAGTAACTAATTTTAAGTTAGGAATAAACTTTCTTTTAAAATCATAAAATTCCGGGTTAGATAAAGCAGTAAAAAGTTCTCTTAGACGGTCTGGTCTAAAATTAAAAACTAAAATACCATCGTTTTCTTTGATAATACCATTAGTAACAGAGAATGGTTCGATAAATTCGTCAGTGATATTTTGTCTATAACTTTCTTCAATTTTTTCTTCAATGTTATATGTTTTGGTTTCATTTGTCATTTCATCGTAGGCCTTTTTTATTCTATTCCAACGGTTATCGCGGTCCATTGCATAGTATCTACCACTAACGGTTGCGATTGCACCAGTATTTGTTTCTTTGATTTTGTCTTGTAACATCTTAATAAATTTTAAGGCTTCATGTGGGGTGGTGTCCCTACCATCGGTAAAAATATGATAGTAAATGTGACTTATTTTTTCGTCTTTTAAAATATCGATTAAACCTAATAAATGGTTAATATGAGAATGGATACCGCCGTCACTAAGTAGTCCACATATATGAAGGTCAGATTTATATTTTTTGACATGTTTAATTAAAGCTTTGTATTCTTTGTTTTTTTTGATTTCATCTTTTTCTAAAGCTTCAGTGATGATATCAATTGATTGTTTAGGAACTCTACCAGTTCCAATGTTGATGTGCCCTACTTCACTATTTCCCATTTGACCTTTTGGCAAACCAACATATGGCCCACTGGCTTCTAAGGTGGTATGTGGATATTCATTAAATAATTTATCTAAATTGGGAGTTTTAGCGGTATTTAAGGCATTTCCGTGAGTGTTTGGTCTGATACCTACTCCATCTAAAATACATAATAATAATGGTTTCATTTTATTCGCCTCTTTCTATTTTCTTTATTTATTATACCATGAATAGTTAAAATGATGTAATATAGTAGAAAAAATTGGTAATCAAACCAATTTTAACGATAAAAATTTATAATCATTTCTAAATTAAACTGTAATAAGAGTAATAATGTAGCTCCAGCAGCTAAAAAAGGTCCGAATGGAATGACATGATCTTTCTCTTTATATAGGATCAAAAGCGCTAATGGAAGACCGATTAAGGAACCAACAAATATTGATAAAATAGCGATTGGATAAGATAAAACCATACCAAATATAAATAGTAATTTTATGTCTCCGCCACCCATTGATTCTTTTTTGAATAAAAAGTCACCAAACTTCTTAAGTATAAACATTGTTAAGAAAGCTAAAAGACCATTTAATAATGAATATAGAGCTGCATTTAAGCCGTTAATAATTAATATTTCAATAAATAATAAAATTCCAAAAGTTATTAGTGCCCCATCGGATATGATAAGGTAGTGATAATCACTGACGACAATTATAATCATTAGAGATACAAAGGTTAAAGCGATTATTAATTCTGGTGTTAAGCCATAAGATATATATGATAAAACAAATAATACACCAGTTAATGTTTCGAATATAGGATAAAATAACGATATTTTTTTATGACAATGTTTACATTTACCTTTTTGAAAGATATATGATAAAACGGGAATTAGTTCAAAAAACGTTAATTTATGATTACAATTTGTACAATGACTGGGAGGATAGACAATTGATTCCCCTTTAGGAATTCTATACCCCACTACATTGTAAAAGGAACCAAGAATAGTTCCTAGAATGAATAAAAATATACCAATTGCGACTTCCATAACATCACCCTTATGCTTGAATTTGACTGTACATTGAGAACATTGGAACAACGATTGATAAGACGATAACACCAACCATAGCTGTTAACATGATAATTAAAGCTGGTTCGACGAATGTTTTAATACGTGTTACAGAATTCTTGTGTAAGTCTTGATAGTATAATGAAATTTTATGCATCATTTCTGGAAGTTGTCCAGTACGCTCACCAGTGACGATCATTTCATAAGCTGGAACTGGGAAGGCCCATTGGTCTTTAAAAGCAGATGAAATAGATCGACCTTGAGCAATGTTATTAATTGCATCATAGATTAACTCTTTATAAATTTCGTTATTTGTAACTTTATTTAAAATTTCCATACTATCAGTAATAAATACGTTGTGTGAAAGCAATGAAGAAAAAGTTTTAGTAAAGGTGGTAACTTCTTTATAAATGATTACATCACCAAAGACTGGTAAATGCATTAAAGCCCACTGTACTGTTTTTCTAAATGATTGGACATTCTTATATAAATAGATACATAATATTAAAATTATAACTATAGCTAACCCGATATAAATTATGTATTTTTGTAAGAAATTACTTAGCGCTAATACGGCAAGGGTAATACCTGGTATTTCAGCATTCTCCATGGTGTTATAAATTTCGATGAATTTTGGAACAACATATAACATGATAAATGTTCCAACACCAATAGCAATAACAAAGATGATGGCTGGATACATCATAGCAGTAACCATAGCTTTTCTTGTTTCTTCTATTTCGGTAAAGTATTCTTCCATATCATCTAATGTTTCTGGTAATTCACCAGTCATCTCAGCGGTTTTAACCATGTTAATTAAGATACTTGGAAAAGCGTTTTCTTGATTAGCTAAGGCTTCACTAAAACTTTTTCCAGTTGTTAAATCATAATTTAATTGAGTTAATATTCGTTTATATTTCTTATTTTTAAATTGTTTAGTTAAGATTCTTATAGCGTCAGCTAATGGAATGCCAACTTTTAAATATGTAGAAACTTGGGCTAAAAAGAAAATTAAATCATGATTTTTAAATTTATCATGTGAACCCCCAACGTTTCCATACATGATATTTATCCATTTGTTTGTTCTAATACTGTAAACTTTATATCCTTGCGATTTTAAAAATGAATGAACCTCAACAAGTGAATATGCGGCCCAATAGCCTTTGATAACATTACCTTCTGGTGCTCTGACAATATATTCATAAGTTAATTTATCTTTAGTTTTTTCAGCTTCTGGACCTTCAAAGTTAACTATCATTTCTTCAGCATCTTGATATTTATCTTTAACTTGTCCACCATCACCGATTTTAGTATTTAATAGATTTTTGATCTTATCAGAGAATGATAAAACCTTATTCCCTACTTTGTCAATTTTTTCACTAGCTGTTTTATCTTCTAGTTTAGATGAGTCTTGAATATAGTCGTTTAATCGTCTTTGAGCTTTCTTTTCTTGAATTTCTTGATTCTTTTGTCTGATTTTTTCTTCTTGTTTAGCTTTCTTTTCTTTTTCTCTTTCGTGTTCAGCTAATAAAATATCGGTTTTTTTATAACTATTTTCAGTTTTTTTAGCTTCAATAGTAACTTTCGGAGTTTTTGATTTATCTCTCACAAAAAGTCTAACAATCATAGTTGGAAAAGCTAAAATGCCTAAAAACACATATCTGATAAAACTACCAATAGCTATTAAAATGGCTAAAAGGCCATGATAAACATAAACAAACGGTGATAATAAAACCTTAAACCCCATTTTGACACCTTCCTATTCTTTTACACTAAACTTATTATAACATAATAAATTATAAATTAAAACTTTTTTTGATTAAAACATATAATATTTTAGAAAGGGGCTTAAATCATGAATTTTTATAATCCCTATTATTATATGATGCCTACAGCTACTTCTGGCTTAGGCCGTGGCCTACTGGGTGGAGCCGTTAGAGGTGGTATTAATTGGAGTAGTATTTTAAATGGAGCTCAAAGAACATTGGGATTAGTTAATCAAGCGATTCCACTTGTTAAACAAGCAGCTCCAATGGTTAGAAATGCAAAAACAATGTTTAAAGTAATGAATGAATTTAAAAAGGTAGAAACTCCGAATACTAATGCAAATAACAACAATATATCAAATAATGTAAATAATGCATCGGAAATAAATACTTCTAATGATGAAAATATCCAAATGGTTTCAAATGGTGGACCAACGTTCTTTGTTTAAAAACGTTAGAATATAAACATCTAACGTTTTTTAATTTACAATTTGATATTCATCGCCTAAATATCCTTGACCTTCTAATTTTACATCTGCTTTAAGATATGCACAGGGTACAACATATACTCCTTGATTTACAGCATATGTTGTACTAATTCTACTAGCATCTGAAAGTGGTTGCCAAATATAATGAATTTTAACCAAATCTGTGGAAGCGGAAATAGTCCAAAAACTTGCGGTCATATCCAACCAGTTTGTAGTTTGACAAAGTGTAGTATGAGTGTTGTATAAATAATAACTGCCACAATTTATTTTGTTATTACTAGCTCTGATATAATCGCTTACACTAAATAACCCTATTTTCCCTATCCAAGTTGTAGTTTTTTCTTCATTAATTTGTGACTTTAAATCGTCATTGTTAAGTGATACAGCACCAATATCCCAACTATGGGAAACAATAGCTGTTTTTAAGGTAGAATCTAAAGTTTGGTAATAAGTACCATTTAAATAAGTATTAAGTGAGGCAGTAGTCCAATCGGTGTTATTTGAATTATTCCACTTCATATATCCCTCTGATATTTTGCCATCTTTAACAATTTTGTATGTGCCATCACTTTCCTTAGATATAATTCTCCATAGTTCGTCATTATCTAATTTAATATAGTTTTGTGGTGATTTTCCTTTATAAACATATCTGCCTGGTTCATATTCGTCTTCATATAGCCCATCACCGGAATTTACTAGTGTGATATTTTGTCCACCTATATTAATGGTTGCTTTGTCTATTGTAACTGCATAACTACTACTTACACTGTTTGTTCCATCTGATACTCTTGCTACTACACTTCCACTTTCTGTGAAACCTACTACTGCAGTGGTTGAATATACATATTGAATAGATTCATTGTCTTTTTGATATGTACATGTTAAACTGTTTCCACATCCTGAAGGATATGTTATGGTTACATTTTTACCACTACTTGTTTCACTTTCATTGAATGTTGGTACATTAATATTTTTGGTATAAATGCTTGTAGATTTTTCTATTTGTTTTCCATTAACACTAGTAACTCTTACTTTTATACTATAACTTGTATTTTTAGTTAAACCTGTAAATGTATATGTGTTGTAGTAACTAGTTGTCCAACTATTTCCACCGTTATTTGAATACTCATATTTTGCTATTCCACTATCTGCATCTGCACTAGCGACTACTGTTATACTATTTGTGGTTGAAGTTGTTGAAATATTTAATGAGATATTTTCTTCTGCCACACTATCAGCTATAGTGAATGGATTAGACTGTGTGCCATCTCCTCCTGTTATTTGAACTGTTGTTTTTAGATATGTGACTGGGCGGACAGCATTGAAATTGGATGAGCTGGTGCCATCGCCATAGACATTGCCAGAAGTATACAGAAGGGCCACAGTGACAGAACCATTTGCAAAAGGAGCTTGTAACCATTCAAAAGTTCGAACCCCACTAAATAAATAATTACTATTTTTACAACTGTCCCCGAAATTATAAAGTGGTGTTGATAAACAACTACTTCCTGATGCATATCCATAGTCACTTGGATACATTAAGCCGATATTTTGTGTTGTACTTGCCGGATTGCCACTATATACTTGGGTGCTATCTCTTTCCGCATTATAGTAACCATTTGCGGTTAAGGTTGTGTAATTACTTGAAGTTGCTCCTCCTAAATAGAAAGTCTCTGATGATATCATATTTCTATAGGTGTTATTTATTACGCTATAATAATCTACATTTAAATAACTTTTTAATGATGAATTATTCCAGTTATTTGTATTATTTGAATCCCATTGCATCGTTCCTATGCTTTCATTTCTAATAATCTTTATTTTGCCATCTATTACACCCATTATTCTCCATAATTCATTATTAAAACTTACATAGTTGTTTGGATCTGATCCATAATATCTTATGTTATTATGGTCATCTGTATATATACCACCATTTTCACTTTCTGAAGGTACTTCTATACCACCAATTTCTACACCAGATGTAATAGTAACTGTATAACTATTACTTACTTTATTTTCTCCATCACTTACTGTGGCTATTAAACTGCCACTTTTATCAAATGATACTACTACTTCTTTTTGATTTACTTCTATTTCTTGTCCATTATCTTTTTGATATGTACATGTAAGTGTAGAGCCACATCCTGATGGATAATGTATTGTTACATCTTTTCCACTATCTGTTTCTTCTTCTGTAAATGTTGGTTTATCTAATGCACCTGTGGTAACTCCACTTGATATTTTATATGGATTACTTTTTGTTCCTTGTCCACTTAATGTTATTGATGATTTTAAGTATACTGATGGTCTTACTCCTCTATTATTTGTTACAGAATACGCATTTATATCACCTGCTGCTGTTATTTGCCATGATGTATTTGTATTAGCTGAACTTGGTGATACTGTCCACCATGCATTTGATGATGTATATAACCAATCTGTATTTTTACATGTTCTATAATTACTAAAGTTGACTTTATCTGTTCCACATTGAGCTTTATTGGTATTTGCTCTTAAATAATCACTATGTGTAAGTAATCCTACATTTCCTTCAACGGTACTTCCTTTTTCACTTGCTATTTGAGCTGCCAAATCATCGTTGTTCATTGTAACTGGTCCAACTGTCCATTTACTATTTTGAATATACCCTTGAGCTTCTTTAGTTAAACTATCATAGTAATCTCCATTTAAATATGTTTTTAATGATGCATTAGCCCATGTATTATTACCGGCACTCCATGGTTGTTCATTTAATATATCATTTCTAACTATTTTATATGTGCCGTCAGATTCTTTAGAAACTATTCTCCATAGTTCACCGTTAAATTCTATATAGTTGTTTGGATCTGTTCCTTTGTAAACATATCTACCTTCTTCATATTCATCTTCGTATAATCCATCACCGTTATCTGTTACATTATCGGTAATATCTATACTTGTTATGGCTTCTTTTTCCGCAGTTAAATCATTTTCATTTGTTACTTTTACTTTTATATTATATGTTGTATTTGGATTTAAACCTGTAAAAGTATATGAATTATCACTTCCATTACTTATCCATGTTTTCCCACCATCTTTTGAATATTCATATTTTACTATTTTACTTTCATCATCATGAGCTGTCACTATTACAGTGATAGTACTTGAGGTAGTTGTTGTTGAAATGTCATCTATAATAGGTGGAGTTGTATCTTTTGGTTTATATATTGCATATAAAGTAATATTGCTCTCTTGTACAATTAATTCTGTAAGTCCTTCTTCTGCATCTTTATCGGTATTCCAGCCAATAAAATTATAATTATTTTTTGTTCCAGTTTTAGTTAAATCAACATTACTTCCACTCATTAAATATTCATTATTAGTTGAACAATCATTTCCGCCATTTGTTACACAATCATATGTAATCAAATATGTTTTCGGAATGTCTTCACTTTTATTATCTTGTGTATATTCAAAATCTATGGTTACTTCACTTGATGTTTCTTCGCCTCCATAGTCTGGATTATATTCTATTTTTACATGGACTATTTTATTTTCTTTGGCTTTTAATACTTCACCTTTAGTATAGCCTGAGAAAGTTATTAATACCGCTTCACTATTACTATTTTCTAAATTAGTTAAGATATCATTTAATTTGGCATCTATCGTTCCTTTATTTTCAATAGTGACATCATATTCCATGGCATCACCTTTATCATACAAATTAGCTTCCATTGAGGCCGTTAATTTATCCCAATCAGGAGCCACGGCATTTTCAGCTGATCCTGTTGGAGTTCCATCAGTAACATTGGTTATTTCAATATCCCAGTTACTTGTTACTTTACTAGTTCCTGTTACTTTTAACTGTGTTTGAAATGCGGCATATCCGACTACCATACATAGTAATACGCCTACTAAACTAAATATTATTACATTTCTCTTTCTCTTACTTCTATGCATATATTCACCTACTATTACACGTACTTATTATACGTCTTTATTACAGACATGTCAAGCAACTTATGTCTTATTTTGAGATAATTTGAATGGTGGTAATATGATAGGAAAAGTATTGAAATATATGAGGAAAAAGAGAAATTTTAAGCAGCAACAAATTAGTGAGATAGTTGGGGTTGCTCGTAATACTATTTCTCAGTACGAAACAGAAACAATTCAACCAACTTTTGAAATTATTGAGAAAATTGCGAATGAGTGCGGATATAAAATATACTTTGAAAGTTTTGATGGAACTGAAAAATTTGAAAGCAAAGACATAAATAGAAAAGACATTTAAAAACATTAGACCAAACAGTCTAATGTTTTTCATATTTTTCTAAGTATTCATCATATGTCATTTGCTTATCAATATAAGTTCCATCTTCTTTAATTAAGATTAATCTATTAGCTAAGGTAGAAATTAATTCGGTATCGAATGTAGCAAAGACAATTGGTCCATCAAATTTATTTAAGCCATTGTTTAATGCAGTAATTGATTCAATATCTAAATGATTAGTTGGCTCATCTAATAATAAGACATTACCTTTATTCAACATCATTTTAGCAAACATACATCTAACTTTTTCTCCTCCAGATAGGACGTTTACTTTTTTTAAAGCTTCTTCTGATGAAAATAACATTCTTCCTAAGAAACCTCTAACAAAAGCGTCCTCTTTATTTTCAGAAAACTTTCTTAACCATTCAACTAGATCTTCATTAGATTCAAAATATTTATCGTGGTTTTTTGGAAAATAAGAAGTAATAACGGTAGTTCCAACTTTTACTTCACCACTATCTGGTGTTCTTTCGCCAGCTAAAATTTGAAGTAATGTTGTTTTGGCAAGTTCATTTTCACCAATTAATGCAATTTTATCGTCTTTTTTAATATTTAAAGTAAAATTCTTTAAAACTGGTTTATCATCGATAGTTACATTAATTTTACTTAGAGTGATTATTTCTTTACCTAATCTTCTTTCGTAATCAAAATTTATATAAGGATATTTTCTAGAAGATGGTTTTAGTTCTTCTAAGGTTATTTTTTCTAATAGTTTTTTTCTAGATGTAGCTTGTTTAGATTTTGAGGCATTAGCTGAAAATCTAGCAATGAAAGACTGCAATTCTTTAATCTTTTCTTCTTTCTTTTTATTAGCTTGTTTTATTTGTTTTTGCATTAATTCATTTGATTGATACCAAAAGTCATAATTGCCGACAGTTATTTGAATTCTTTCTCTATCAATATCAACCATATGAGTACATACAGTATTTAAAAAGTGTCTATCATGTGATACTAATATGATTGTGCCTTTATAATCACTTAAAAAGTTTTCTAACCAAATTTTACTTTGTATATCTAATCCATTAGTAGGTTCGTCTAAAAGTAATATATCGGGTTCGCCAAAAAGGGCTTGTGCTAGCAAGACTTTAACTTTATCTTTATCTTTTAAAGTTTCCATTTTTTGATCAAATAATTCATTTGGAATACCTAATCCAGCAAGTAATATAGAGGCATCGCTTTCAGCTTCCCAGCCGTTTAAAGCTTCAAATTCTGCTTCTAACTCACCTACTTTAATACCGTCTTCATTTGTAAAGTCTTCTTTCATATATAAAGCGTCTTTTTCTTTCATAATCTTATATAATCTATCATTACCCATAATAACAGTATCTAATACGGTGTAATCGTTATATAAATTATGGTCTTGTTTTAAATATGATAATCTTTCACCTTTGTCTTTGATAACTTCACCAGTTGTACTTTCTAATTGTCCAGTTAATATTTTAAGTAAAGTACTTTTTCCAGCGCCATTAGCACCAATAACACCATAACAGTTACCTTCATTAAATTCTAAATTAACATTTTCGAATAATACTCTTTTACCATATCTAACAGATAAATTCTGAACTTTAAGCATAATTCATCACCACTTATACATTATACATGAAATATATTATTTTTCAAAGGAAAAAGAAGATATCTTATTCAATATCTTCTAATTTAACACTGACTAATTTACTGACACCAGACTCTTGCATGGTTATACCATATAATATATCAGCATATTCCATGGTTTTCTTTTTATGAGTGATGATTATAAATTCTGATTTGTCTTTTAGCTTTTGGACATACTGACCAAAGGTATCGACATTTGCTTCGTCTAAAGCAGCTTCTACTTCGTCTAGAACACAGAATGGTGAAGGTTTAGATTTAATTATAGCAAATAATAAACTGATGGCAGTTAAGGTTTTTTCACCACCTGAGAGCAATGTTATACTGCTTAATTTTTTACCTGGTGGTGAGGCAACAATATCGATTCCAGTTTCTAGAATATTGTTTGGTTCAGTTAGTTTTAATTCGGCATGACCACCCTTAAATAATTCTCTAAAGGTTTCACTGAAATTAGCACTTATTGTTTTAAAGGTATTAGAAAATTCACTGATCATTACTTTATCCATCTCATCGATTATTTCAAGTAAAGTATTTTCAGCTTCGTTTAAATCTTCGATTTGTTTGTTTAAAAAAGTATATCTTTCGTTTACTTCTTCATATTCTTCAGGAGCTGTTAAGTTAACTATACCTAGATCTTTTACTTTTTTCTTTAATTTACCAACTTCTGATTTAGCTAGATTAAAGTCAATATCTAATTTATAATTTTCTTTAGCTTTTTCATAGGTCATACTATATGTTTCAGTTAAAGTGTTAAGTAAATTATCCAATTTAACTTCTAACCTACTCGCTTTAATTTCTAAATCCTTTAATTCATTTGATTTAGATGAATATAGAGAATTTTCTTTCTTCAATGATGCTTCATAATCTTCTAATGTCTCATTTAAGTTTTGCTTTTCTCTATTTAAAGAAGATAGTTCTTGTTCGGCCTCAGTTTTAGTTTTTAAAGCCGCATAATATTTATCTAGTATTTCTTCTTCTTCATCAGATAGTCCGCCATTTAATATTTTATTATTACTATTTATATCAAAGGTTATTTGCTCTAATTCTAATTTTAAACTATCCATTTTATTTTTTTTAGTATTCATCTCTTCTTCTTTTAACATTTTATCTTTATTTAAAAGATATATTTTATCTTCAGTAGCTTTTAAATTATAGTCGATTTCGTTAATTTCATTTTCGATATCTTTTATTTTAGAAAAAAGAAGGTCTTTTTGTTTTAGATTATTTTCAAGTTCGTATTTATCACTAATAACATTACGAGCTTTATTTTGTTTACCGCCAGTCATTGATCCGCCGACATGAATAATTTCTCCATCTAAGGTAACGATTCTATATCGATTATTAATTTGTCTACTGATGTTTGTAGCTGAATCAATATCTTTAGTAACAATGATGTTTCCTAGTTGATTTAAGATGATATTAGTATATTTTGAATCATATTTAACTAGATTACTAGCAATATCAATGTAACCGTTGTTGCCTTTAATTTTATTTAAAGTTTCGTTGTCAATATATTTTGGCTTAATAACGTTTAATGGAAAAAATGTGGCTCTACCAATGGTTTTTAAATAATTAATAGCTTCTTTGGCAGCTTTTTCATCATCGACGATTATATTATTAGTATTATAACCTAATGAAGTTGTAATGGCTAAGGCATACTTTTCGTCGGTTTCAATTAAATTACCTAAAGCGTTATGAATACCTCTTAGTTTAGGATTATTTAAAACACTTCTAACTGGGAGCGGTAAAGCCCCACCATTTTCAATGCTATTTTGTAAATTTTCAATTTTAAATTCTAAATTATTACTTTCCCTTAGAAGGTTAGTTAATCTAACTTCTAAGTTATTTTTGTTTTGTTTAATATCATCTTGATTTTTTTCTTCATCTTTTATTTTACTAATGTATTTATTTAACTCATCAGTTAAATGGTGAATATCGCCTTTAAGCTCTTCAATACTATTTTTAGTGGCTAATTCTCGCTCTTTTAAGTCTAAGATATTTTGGTGTAATTTAGAATCGTCGGTTTTATTTTTTTGACGTTCTTGGATTAGGATTTTTTTGCTATTGAGACGCTCAGCTAAAGTAGTTAGTTCTAAAATTTTATCTTGCATCGCTTTTATTTGTTCATCTAATGAAGCAATACTAGTACGATATTTTTCGATCTTAGCTTCACTTTGATTGCCGGTTGTCATTAATCTTAAGACTTCTTCGTTTAAAGAATCAATTTGATCTTTACTGTTTTGATAATCAAAATTTATATTTGTAATATCTTCGGTAATTAAAGCAATTTCTAAATTTTCTAATTTTTTGGTGACTTCATTATATTCTAAAGCTTTATCTCTGGCTTCTTTTAATGGATTTAGTCTATCTTCTAACTCTTTTAGAATATCGTTAATTCTTTTTTTGTTATCATGCGTTTTATCTAACTTTTTTATAGCTTCTTCTTTTCTTCGCTTATATTTTAAAACGCCTGAAGCTTCTTCAAAGATGATTCTACGATCGGCTGGTTTACTAGAAATTATGCTTTCGATTTTACCTTGAGAGATAATATTAAAACTTTCTTTAGCAATACCACTATCTAATAATAAATTAGTTAAATCTTTTAATCTTACTCTTTCGCCGTTTAAAAAATATTCGTTAGTTCCGTCTTTATAGACTCTTCTTTTAACCTCTACTTCATCATAATCTAAAGGTAGATAGTGATCTAAATTATCAAAGGTTAAAGATACTGAGGCAACATTCATGGCATTACGTGATTTACTACCAGAAAAAATGACATCGGTCATCGTGCCATCGCCTCTTAGAGATTTTACTGATTGTTCACCCAAAACCCATCTAATAGCATCAACGACATTACTCTTACCAGAACCATTAGGTCCGACAATACCATTGATGCCTTTTTCAAATTCTAAATTAGTTTTATCGGCGAAAGATTTAAAGCCGTGGGCTTTTAAAGATTTTAAATACATAATTATCACACCCTACACTATGTTTAATTATACAATAATTTGACATTTTGCGCAATTAATCAGCGAAAAAAGTTCCAAGAATAAACCTGAAACTTCTAGTTTTAACAAGATTATTTATAACTATTTAGTTTTTGAATGTTTAATATTTTCAATCATTTTTTCAACGGCTTCAATATAATTATTTGCTTCTTCTTCGGTTACTTCTGTAAATAATTCTGGGTGATCTTCTATACCTTTAAGTTCAGGAACGGTATACCAAATACGAGCTTTAAAACTATATTGAAATATTTGACCCATTTGTTTTTTTAATAAAACCAAATTTTCTTCACTTAGAAAAAATTTTTTATCCATTTTATATCATCTCCTTACATTAATCAGTTAAAGTAATTTTTTTCATTTTTATTTTGCCATATTTTGTTTGTTCTGGCTTATAGAAGTTTTCGCTATTACTTTTTAGTATCGCATCAATTAATTCTGATCTATTAGTTACTAGAATTATATTATTAGTATTTGTTTCTATTTGAGAGTCATCGTTTAAAGTAACTGAAGCAGCTGTCGGACTGGCAGAACTAGCGGAGTAATCTTTAAAAGGCAAAATATAATGACTAGTGCCAAGGGTTAGTATAATCTCTTTTGTACTTTCTTTATTCATGCTATCGTCTCCTATTTTCTTCTACTATTTACTTTTCTATATTCTATCATACTTGTTAATATTTCATCTCGTTTATTTATAATTTCATAGAAAGTTTTAGTGTTTTCATTATCTATTTTGTTTTGTAAATCTTCATATAATCCCATTGTTTTAAGGCCGGGCCATTTATCTTTAAACAAGTGAAATAATTCATTTAGATTATTGAAATTTTCTTCACCACAAGCATCAAAAATATAATTCATATTTCCATGACGACTGGCTAATATTTCATGCTTAAATTCTTCATAAAAATTTTGGGCTAAGAATCTTGTACTTTCATATCCTGTGCCGCCTTTAATTTTGGCGTGGCTTGAATCGCAAAAAATATATATGCCTTTATCGTGCAGCTGTTCAGTTATTTCTTGGGCAATTAGTTCGTTAATTATTTCATTGAAAAGTTCATATTCCCTTTTGGTATTATCTTCATATAATGGTAATAATTTGTCTTCAGTGCTAACTGATTCATGAAATTTTTCCCAGCCACATGTGTAATTAGCACCAGTTTCATCGGCGCCAAGTAAATCTAATTCGTACACATGATTTAACTCGTGAATTATTCTTTTGTCCATAAAATCATCTATGTTATCAAAATTGATATTGACTAATGAAAAAGGAATAAATGAACCGTTTTCCCATTTAACATTTGGTGTAACATAAGTACCAGCATACATAAATGTTCCAGCGTTATAACCATCATCTTTGAGATGTAAATCTAAAGCGTCAATTTTATTTCTTGTATTTGTATATTCAGAAATTGAAGTAAAGTACTCATTATACATTCTCATTTCTAAATCTTCTTTGGTGTCGCGAATTTCTTTAATTAAATCTTGACTGGGAATAATTTCTCGGCATTTAGGATTATCTTGATAATTTTGATATTTATCACCTAGATCAAGCCCCATGTCTTTAAAAAATTTGATTCGGTCATTTATGATTGAAGTTGCTTGCCATGATATTGATTTTGGATCGTCAATGATTTTTTGACTTTCTGTGCTAAAGGCTTCAACCATAGATGGAGTTTCTAGAGTATAACCAAGATATAATAAAATTTTCCCACTTAAATATCCTTTTTCTTTAAAATTTTTAATTTCTTCGTTTGAAAAATATTCTTGAAATTTTTGTACTAACTCTAAAGTGTATTTTCTTTTTAAATTCTTTTTTATTTTTTTACATTCATTCAAATAATCCGTATATGGCTTAATTTCTTTTTTAAAACTGTTATATTCATTTAAAATATCTCGATAAATATCACATATTTTATTAAGTTTTACTAAGTCATTAGTTTTTACAAATGTATCAATATCTTCTACCGATGGATAAAACAAAGTAATAAGAGGTTTTATGTCTCTTAAAAACGAATTTTTAAGATAGATTGGCATATCTTCATCGTTGATTATTTTTAAATATTTTTCTATTGGTAAAAGATTTGGGTAATCAAATGCGGGTTCATTATCTCCAAAGATTTTTTTGATATTATTTTCAGTATAATCAAGGTTTATTTTATTAAAAAATTTTTTTATTAATTCCCTATTATAATCTTTTTTTAAGGAAAAAAGTTTACTTTTCAAACCGTTTGGCGTTTGTGTACAGATTAAAAGAATATTTTGAAACTTTTTTTCAATGTTTCCTCTATTTTCTTCGCCATAATATCCGATAAATGTTTCAGTTATTTGTGGCAAATATTTTTGAAGAGTTATTTCTGGGGATAATCTTCTTTCTAAATATTCAATCATAATTATCACCTATTAAATTTTTAAAAGTGATGTAACCTTTAGGATATTTTCCTTGGCCAATATATTCGGTCGTTTCATTATTAGTCATTATCTTTACCTGATATTCTTCTCCGTCTAATATATGATTAGAAAAACTTTTGAGAGGCCAATATCTTATTATTCTAATTATATTATTTATTTTATCAATATCATTAATGTAATAATATTTATTATCAATAGTTACTTCTATATATAAAACATCTGACAAAATATCACCTCTGTTTTCCTATATTAAATATAACACAAACCATTTTTTATGTAAATAACGGTTAAATTATCAAATGAAAAAAACATCTATTAAGATGTTCTCGTTTTACCGTATTTTTTTATCGCGGTATTAAGATTCTCTTTACCAAGATAATAAAAGTCATATGGAAGTCTTTCGTTTATATATGCTGTTATGTCTTCTAGAAATTTTTGTGTGTCTTTATTTTCGGCTTCCATCATAGATAAATATTTATCAATAATTGGATTTAAAGTTTCGTTAAGTCTTTTTTTTGCGACTCCATGCATAAAAGCAATTTTATTGACTTCAGCGTTGCCGACAATTTCTAAAGTAAATGTTTCAATAATTTCATTTAAATTAAATAGGAAACGGTCAATTTCAATTTTGGCCATGACGGCAATATAATTATCGTCAATACTTTCCATTATAGAATTGTTTAAATCTAGGTACTCTTCTTCATTTAGATGAACATCTGAATTTAATCCATAAAATAGTTTTGCTTTAATTGGCTCAACGTAAGTTACATTAGCATAGTTTTCTGTGATATCTTTTAAATGACGATTAATTAAAATATCAGTAACTGGTGTACCCATATATCTTGGAATACCAACTAAATATACCTCTGTATTTGTTCCATCATGACGATTACTACTTTGAATATCTTTTAAAGTGGCTGATATTGAAGTAAAATCTCGTTTAAAGCCACTAATAATTTTTGGAAAACCTCCTCTAGTAATATTATCTAAGAAAGAGCCTGTCGCACCAATATAAACTAAAATATTGGCTCTATCCTTTTCTTTGGTTAAGACTGAATCTTTAAAGTGATAGTTCGGAGTTGGATTTTCCGGATAATATTCAGCAATTTCTTCTTCGGTCATACCGACTACTGGAGTATCAGGTTTTAAATTATCGATTCGATTATATCTATACATTTCTTGTTCACTAATGTTGGTGTGGAAATAATGATAGATGTGCTCATCATTATTATTTTGACTGCGGGCAAAATGAGTAGCAATAACATCAATATCGTGTTTAGCAAAGATAGCAGTTAAATTAGTATTCCTTTTAAATAATGGTGCGGTTTTAAAAATAGTAGAATATCCTGACATTAATGAATTACCGGCACCTGTCAAATAAAATTTTTTGATACCTAATCTTTCTAATTGTGATGCTAGTTTTTCCGTATTTTTATTTAATTCTTCCATGTATTTCAATTCCTTCTTTTTCATTTTGTGCTTATTATACACTTTATATATTGAATGTCAAACTCCAAAAAAAGAACTAATTAATCCATTAGTTCTTGTTCTAGAGCTTCTAAAGGCTCTTCATTTAAAATTTCATTTTCTAAAGTATATTCAGCTTCGCGATATTTCTTAGCGCCCGTACCAGCTGGGATTAGTTTACCAATTATAACGTTTTCTTTTAATCCGTTTAAGTGGTCGACTTTTCCGTGAACAGCGGCATCAGTTAAGATTCTAGTTGTTTCTTGGAATGAAGCAGCTGATAAGAAGCTTTCTGTTTCTAGTGAAGCTTTAGTAATACCAAGTAATACTGGTTTACCAGTTGCTGGGCGTTTACCTTCTAAGATTAATTCTTTATTTTCTTCAGTAAATTTATTGATGTTTACCATAGTTCCTGGTAAGAATAATGAATCTCCTGAATCGATAATTCTAATCTTAGAAATCATTCTACGAGCCATAATTTCAACGTGTTTATCAGAAATATCAACACCTTGAGAACGATATACTTTTTGAATTTCAAATAAGATATATTGTTGAACAGTGATTGGGTCAGTGACAACTAATAACTCTTTTGGTGAAATTGCGCCATGAGTAAGTCTTTGTCCAGCTTTAACTTCTTCACCTTGTTCGACAGCAAGTTTTGCGCCGTAGTTAGAAGTGTGCTCACGAGTTTCAACGTCGTTTTTAACATATATTTTATAAGTGCCGTTATCTTCTTCAATCTTAGATACTACACCATTAATCTCAGAGATAGTAGCTTTACCTTTAGGGTTACGAGCTTCGAAGATTTCAGTAACACGTGGAAGACCTTGAGTAATGTCATCTCCACCGGCAACTCCACCAGTGTTGAAGTTTCTCATGGTTAACTGGGTACCTGGTTCACCGATTGATTGAGCGGCCATAATACCAACAGCTTCACCAATTTCCACTTCTGAACCAGTAGCTAAGTTACGTCCATAACATTTACGGCAAACGCCATGGTCTGTTTTACATGTTAGTACACTTCTGATTGGAACTTTAGTAACTCCAGCTTTAATAATCTTTTCGGCAACTTGTTCAGTAATATATGTATCTTTATCAAATAATACTTCTTTTGTTTCTGGATGTAAGATTTTCTTATTAGTATATCTACCAACAATTCTATCTTCTAATGATTCAATTGGAGTACCATCTGTATTATAGAAAGCTTCAACTACAACACCTTGTTCAGTACCACAGTCATCTTCCTTAACAATAACATCTTGAACAACATCGACAAGTCTTCTTGTTAAGTAACCAGCATCGGCTGTTTTTAAGGCTGTATCAACGGCACCTTTACGAGTTCCGTGGGTAGATGTGAAGAATTCAGATACAGTAACACCTTCTGATAATGAAGATAAAATTGGTATTTCAACATAATCACCATTTGGTTTACTCATGATACCACGCATACCAGCCATTTGTCCGTATTGGTCGATAGAACCACGGGCTTTAGAATCAATCATCATAGTGATAGAAGATTCTGGGTTGGCTTTTAATCTTTGATCTAAGTCATCATAGATTTTAGATTTGGCATCAAACCAAGTTTGAATTACATTATCATATCTTTCTTTATCAGTTATTAAACCACGTTTAAATTGTTTAGTGATTGTTTCAATTTTCTTATTAGCTTCTTCGATGATATCTTTTTTTACTGGACTTTCTTGAATGTCATCAATCGAAATACTAATACCAGATAATGTTGAATATTTAAAGCCTAAATCTTTAATAGCATCAAGCATAACTGAAGTTTCAGTTGTGTGATAACGTTTATATATTTGAGCGATTAATCTTACGATTGCGCCTTTATTTAAGGCTTTAACAACTGGCATTTTTTCAATTTCTTCTTTGATGTTTTTGCCTTTATCAATAAAGTATTTAGAAGGTGTGCATTTAACTGCGTTATCGACACTACTATCATTTATATATTGGAATGTATCTGGGAAAACTTCATTAAAGATAATTTTACCAGGAGTAGTTACTAAATACTTATCCATGTATTTATCTGGGAATATTTTATGTTTAAATGATTTAACAGGTAAAGCAATACGAGTGTGAAGAGTAATTTCTCTTCTTTCGTAAGCCATAACAACATCATTTGAATTTCTAAAGACTCTACCTTCACCTTCTAAGCCAGCTTTTTCCATAGTTAGATAGTAGTTACCTAATACCATGTCTTGACCTGGAGTAGCGATTGGTGAACCATCTTTTGGAGATAGGATGTTATTAGCACCTAACATAAGTAGTCTAGCTTCAGCTTGAGCTGCTTCACTGATAGGTACATGAACAGCCATTTGGTCTCCGTCAAAGTCGGCGTTGAAGGCTGGACATACTAATGGGTGAAGTCTAATAGCTTTACCTTCAATTAATTTTGGTTCAAATGCTTGAATACCAAGTCTGTGTAACGTTGGTGCACGGTTAAGTAATACTGGGTGCTCTTTAATAACCTCTTCAACGATGTCCCATACACGTTCATCTTGATTTTCAATCATTCTTTTAGCAGCTTTGATATTGCTAGCAATTTCTTTTGAAACCAAACCATGAATAACATGTGGTTTGAATAATTCTAGAGCCATTTCTTTTGGAATACCACACTCATACATTTTAAGTGATGGGCCAACAACGATAACAGAACGGCCTGAATAGTCAACACGTTTACCAAGTAAGTTTTGACGGAAACGTCCTTGTTTACCTTTTAACATACTTGATAGTGATTTTAATGGTCTGTTTCCTGGTCCTGTGATGTTTTTACCACGGCGACCATTATCGAATAAGGCATCGACAGCTTCTTGTAACATTCTCTTTTCGTTTTGAATGATAATAGATGGAGCGCCTAAATCAATTAATTTTTTAAGTCTGTTATTACGGTTAATAACACGTCTATATAAATCGTTTAAGTCTGAAGTAGCAAATCTACCACCATCTAGTTGAATCATTGGTCTAAGCTCTGGTGGGATAACTGGAAGTGCAGTTAAAATCATCCACTCAGGGCGATTACCTGATTCTAAAAATGCATCTAAGACATCTAATCTTTTGATTAAACGAACACGTTTTTGACTAGAAGAATCTTTGATTTCGGCAATTTCCTTTTTAATTTCGTCGACTTCTTTTTGTAAGTCTACTTCTTTTAATAATTCCTCTATAGCTTCAGCACCCATACCAACTCTAAAGGTATTACCATATTTTTCATAGTAAGCACGGTATTCCTTATCGCTGATAGTTTGCTTCTTCTCAAGTGGAGTGTCACCTGGGTCTAGAACAACGTATGATACGAAGTATAATACTTCTTCTAGCTCTCTTGGTGACATATCAAGAACTAGCCCCATTCTTGATGGTACGCCTTTGAAGAACCAGATATGAGATACTGGTGTGGCTAGTTCAATATGACCCATACGTTCACGGCGGACTTTAGATTTAGTAACCTCGACACCACAACGGTCACAGATAATATTTTTATATCTTAATCTTTTATATTTACCGCATGAACATTCGAAGTCTTTAGTTGGCCCGAATATTTTTTCACAAAATAGTCCGTCACGTTCTGGTTTTAAAGTTCTATAGTTCATGGTTTCAGCTTTTTTTACTTCACCATAAGACCATGAACGAATTTTTTCTGGTGAGGCAATGGCAATTCTTATTCCTTCAAAACTATTTGCATCCATTATTTATCCTCCCCTTCCAAACTTTTTAATTCTTCATCTGTTGGTTCTTGATCTTCGTTTTCATTAAATTCATCTAACTCGTTTTCTAATTCAGTAGGTATTACTTCATTATTTTTTTCGTTTGCTTCTTTTTCTTTTAGAATTTCACTTTCTAAATCGCTGTCTGGAACATAGCTATCCTTTTCAGCTTCTTCTAATTCTTTAAGTTCAACATATTTTCCATCTTTATTTAGGACTGTAATATCTAAACCTAAAGCTTGGAATTCTTTAATTACAACTCTGAAGCTTTCTGGAACACTTGGTTTTGGTAACTCTTCACCTTTGACTAAGGCTTCATATACCTTAACACGACCAGTTACATCATCTGATTTAACAGTCATCATTTCTTGTAAGATATGAGCAGCACCATAAGCGTATAATGCCCAAACTTCCATTTCTCCGAAACGTTGGCCACCGAATTGTGCTTTACCACCTAGTGGTTGTTGAGTTACTAATGAGTAAGGTCCGGTAGATCTTGCATGTAATTTATCATCAACCATGTGGTCTAGTTTAATCATGTACATAACTCCGACACTGATTCTATTATCGAATCTTTCACCGGTTCTTCCGTCATATAACCACATTTTACCATCTTTATCTAGTCCGGCTTCTTCTAAGGCATCAACAATTTCATTTCTGGTTGCACCATCGAATACTGGAGTAGCAACGTGGATTCCTAAAGATTTAGCAGCCATTCCTAAGTGTAACTCTAGGATTTGTCCTAGATTCATACGAGACGGAACTCCTAGTGGGTTAAGTAAGATATCAACAGTACGACCATTTTTATCGTAAGGCATATCCTCTTCTGGAAGTACTAATGAAACAACACCTTTGTTTCCGTGACGTCCTGAGATCTTATCTCCAACACCGATTTTACGTTTTTGAGCTATATATACTCTTACTTTCTTACTAACACCAGCTGGAAGATCGTCACTATCTTCTTTAGTTAAGACTTGAACATCGTGAACGATTCCACCACCACCGTGTTGAACTCTTAAAGATGTATCTCTAACTTCTCTAGTTTTTTCACCAAAGATAGCGTGTAATAATTTTTCTTCTGAAGTAAGTTCAGCCATACCTTTAGGGGTAACTTTACCAACTAAGATATCGTCGTCTTTAACTTCAGTACCGATTCTGATAATACCATTTTCATCTAGGTTTTTACGAGCTTCTTCTGAAACATTTGGAATATCTCTAGTAAACTCTTCAGCGCCTAATTTAGTATCACGGCATTCAATTTCATAGTCTTTAATATGAATTGATGTGAAGACGTCATCGTTAACTAATCTTTCATTTAAGATAACGGCATCTTCATAGTTATATCCATCATAGTTGACGAAGGCAATAGTTAAGTTTTTACCTAAGGCCATTTCACCTTGATCAGTTGATGGTCCATCAGCAATAACTTGACCAACTTTAACTTTATCGCCTTTTCTAACGATTGGTTTTTGATGATAACATGTTCCCATGTTACTTCTTTCAAAACCTTCTAAGTAATATGTGTCAGTACCTTTAGCATTTTTAACAATAATTTTACGAGCATCAACATAGTCGACAACTCCATCAGCTTTAGCACATATTACAACACCTGAGTCTCTAGCTGCAATAGCTTCAATACCAGTTCCAACATATGGAGCTTCAGCTTCAAGTAGAGGGATAGCTTGACGTTGCATATTGGCACCCATCAAAGCTCTCTTACCATCGTCGTGCTCAAGGAATGGAATTCCACTAGTTGTAATAGAGATAATTTGTTGTGGTGATACATCGACATAATCGATTTTTTCTTTTTCGATAATTAAATTATCATTTTGATATCTAACAGGAACTTTATCTTCTAAAATATTTCCTTCATCGTCTGATTTAATGGTTGCTGGAGCGATATAGTATTCTAATTCTTCATCAGCAGTCATGTATCTAATTTCATCAGTTAATTTATTATCAACAACTTTACGATATGGAGTTGTAATAAATCCATATTCGTTTACTTTAGCGTAACTTGCTAAAGATGTGATTAATCCGATGTTAGGTCCTTCTGGAGATTCTACTGGACAAAGTCTACCATAATGTGATGGGTTAACGTCACGAACTTCCATTCCTGCTCTATCTTTAGAAAGTCCTCCAGGTCCTAATGAAGATAATCTTCTTTTATGAGTTAATTCAGCAATTGGGTTGATTTGGTCCATGAATTGTGATAATTGAGATGATCCAAAGAACTCTTTAATAGCAGCAGTTAATGGTCTAATGTTGATTAAACTTTTTGGAGTAACTTCAGCAACATCTTGAGTACTCATTCTATCTCTAATCATTCTTTCAATACGGCTTATACCAATTCTAAATTGATTTTGTAATAATTCTCCGACTTGTCTAACACGTCTATTTGATAAGTGATCGATTTCGTCGAATGAACCAATACCATCTAATAAATTTAGATAGTATGAAAGTGAAGCGTAAATATCTGATACAGTTAGACGTTTAATATCGATACTTTGATCATTACCAATTATTTTAACTATCTTTTCTGGGTTAGTCTTAGAATATACTTTAACAACTTGAACATTACCATAAGTATCTAATTCATTATTGATTAAAGTTTCTTTCTTACCGTAACCGTTTGCGAATACTGGTTTTAATTTTTCTAATAGTTCTTTATTAACTGTGTCACCATTTTTAGCAATTACTTCGCCGTTGGCTTTAATGTCTTCAGCTAAACGGCAGCCTAGAAGTCTATCAGTTATGTTTAGCTTTTTATTGAATTTATAACGTCCAACTTTAGCTAAATCGTATCTGAATGCATCAAAGAATCTAGTGATTAATTGGTTTTTCGCACTTTCTAAAGTACTTGGTTCACCAGGTCTTAATTTTGAATGGATATCGATTAAGGCTTCATCGGTGTTTTTATTTGTATCTTTTTCGATAGTTTTAATTAAGTAATCGTCTTCACCAAATAAATCTAAGATATCACTATCACTAGATAAGCCAATAGCTCTTAGTAAGGTTGTTACTGGAACTTTTCTCGTTCTATCAATACGAACGTAAATAATATCACGAGCATCGGTTTCGAACTCTAGCCATGTGCCTCTAGTTGGAATAATTTGGGCTCCAACTGTTACTTTACCATTTTTCTTATCTACTTCTTTACCAAAGTAAACAGATGGTGAACGAACTAATTGTGAAACGATAACACGTTCTGCTCCATTAATAATGAAAGCTCCGCTATCGGTCATGATTGGCATGTCACCTAAATAAATTTCTTGTTCTTTAACTTCACCAGTTTCAACATTGAAAAGTCTTGCTTCTACTTTTAGTGGCGCAGCATAAGTAGAATATCTTTCTTTACATTGTTTAATGGTGTGTCTCGGTTCATCGAAACTATATTCACCAAATTCCAATGACAAATTACCAGTGAAACTCTCCACTGGAAAAATATCATCAAAAACTTCTTTAATACCTTCAGTTATGAACCATTGATATGAATCTTTTTGAATCTCTAATAAGTTGTTTAATTGAATCGCGTTTTTTGTTTTACCGTAATTTCTTCTCTCTCTTTTGTCGTTTATTTTTTGAATTTTGTATGCCAAGTATTTCACCCCTATAAACTAGTTTTTTAGATTTTTCATGTACCTATGGGAGTACATGTCGCCAATTGATAATTATAAAGGTTTTACATCAAAAAGTCAACGCTTTTTAGCACATATTATATAAAAACCTTTATTTTTTGTAACAATAGTTACATCGTATGTTTTTTCAAGATCTTTGGCTAGAGATTTGGCGCCTTGATTTTTATTTACAACGAGCCATAGTTCCCCTTCGTCTTTTAAATGGTTAACTGCTCCAAATAAGATATCATATAAGATTTTTTTACCAACTCTAATTGGTGGATTGGTGACAATAAAATCATATTTTTTAGTGACATTTTCATAGATATTACTTTTAAAAACGTTGATATTTACATTATTTAATTTGGCATTTTTACTAGCTAAATTAAGGGCTCTTTCATTAATATCAATCATATCAACGTTAGCGTTTACAACTTTCTTTAAATAAATACCTATTGGTCCATAACCACAGCCAAAGTCAAGAACATCACCTTTTATTTTGTTTAAATCGATATTTTCCAGAAGAGTCCTAGTTCCAAAATCTAAGCCTTTTTTGGAAAATATCCCATTATCAACGATAAATTTTAATTTAGTATCCTTAATGATAACGTCAATAACGCGCTCATCACTTTTTACATAATCATTCGTAAAATAATGTGACATTTTGCTCTCCTTTTAATAAACGGGTAAAGCCTACACTATACTTGTGATAGTGCAGGCCTTTTAATATTCGTAATTATTTAACTTCAACAGTTGCGCCAGCTTCTTCTAATTTAGCTTTTAATTCATCAGCTTCTGAAGATGGAATATTTTCTTTAACAGCTCCACCGTTATCAGCGATAGCTTTAGCTTCTTTTAATCCTAAACCAGTAACTTCTTTGATTAATTTGATAACTGGTAATTTGTTAGGTCCAGCAGATGTTAATGTAACAGTAACTGTACTAGGTCCAGCAGCCTCTTCAGAAGCAGCAGGTGCAGCAGCAACAGCTACAGCACTTGGATCAACACCAAATTCCTCCTTCATTGCATCTACTAATTCCATAACTTCAAGCATAGTCATTTCTTTAAGACCAGCGATAAATTCATCTTTATTAATTTTTGCCATTTATATCATTCCTTTCTAATTTTCTTCTTTTTCCTTTAAATCTTTTGCGTATAAGTCTAAGCAAATAGATAGACTCTTAAGTGGGTAGATAAGTCCACTTGCAAGCATTGTAAGTAATCCATCTCTTGATGGTAATTTTGATAACTCTGATAATTTAGCCTCATCAGTTTTTTCGCCATCAATCAAACCAACTTTAACAACTAGGGCTGGATGTTTTTTAGCAAAATCGTATAGAACTTTAACTGGAGCTACTGCATCGTTACCAAAGGCCATAGCTTTTGGACCTTTTAAATCATCAGTTAAATCGATTTTTAAAGTGTCAAAAGCTCTTTTAACTAATGTGTTCTTGTAGATTTTAAATTCTGAATCATTTTCTTTTAAAGCTCTTCTAAGTTCATTTGTTTCATCAACGGTTAATCCTTGATATTCAAATAGAACAGTTGCTGAAGCATTTTTTGTTTTTTCAGCGATTTCATCGATGATTTCTTGCTTTTTGTCTAAGATTTTTTGATTAGCCAATTTTAGCACCTCTCTTTCTTTCGCCGTAATATAAAAGCTCTAGCGTGTATGCCAGAGCGAAAGTACTTTATATATAAGTATCCTCGGTAGGAAATTAAGCTTTTCAGCACCTACTGTCTACGGCATAATCAAATTCACGAGTTCATTATATCATAGCTTTTATTAATTGTCAAAGCTAGATGGGTCAACTTTAATACCAGGTCCCATAGTTGCTGATAGGGAAATATTTTTTACATAAGTTCCTTTAACAACACTTGGTTTAGATTTGATAATTAAAGTAACAAAGGTTTTTAGGTTATCGATTAAGTCTTCATCACTGAATGAAACTTTACCGATTAAAGCGTGTACGTTACCGAATGAATCAGTACGGTACTCTACTCTACCTTTTTTAACTTCTTCAACAGCTTTTTTAGTATCCATAGTAACGGTACCAGTTTTAGGGTTTGGCATTAAACCTTTTGGACCTAAGATACGTCCGATTTTACCTAAAGCAGGCATCATATCTGGTGTAGCAATTAAGCTATCAAAATCAAACCAGTTTTCTTTTTGGATTTTTTCGATCATGTCAGTATCGCCAACATAATCAGCTCCAGCTTCTTTAGCGGCTTTAGCAGCATCACCTTTAGCGATAACTAAAACTTTTTTTGTTTTACCAGTTCCATGTGGTAAAACAACAGCTCCTCTTAATTGTTGATCAGCTTTTTTAGTATCTAGGTTTAAGTGCATAGCTACTTCTACTGAAGCATCAAAACTAGTATAAGAAGTTTCTTTAACAAGTTTTACAGCTTCTTCTTTAGTGTAAAGCTTATTTTTGTCAAACTTTTCAGTTTGAGCTAAGTATTTTTTACCTTTTTTCATCTTTTTTACCTCCTTGTGGTTTTTGCGGATTATTCCTCCCACATAGCATGGGTTTTTTAGTCTTCTACTTTAACGCCCATATTTAAAGCTGTACCTTCGATGATCTTCATTGCGTCTTCAACAGTATAGCAGTTTAAATCTGGAAGTTTTGTTTCAGCGATTTCTCTAAGTTTGTCTTTAGATAAGGTTGCGACAGTTTCGTTTTTACCGTTAACTGAACCTTTCTTGATACCGCAAGCTTTTTTAATTAAGAAAGCTGCAGGTGGAGTTTTAACTACGAAGCTGAAACTTCTGTCTTCATTAACAGTAATTTCAACTGGTAATATATCTCCCATCTTATCTCTTGTTGCATCGTTAAATTGAGTACAAAATTCACCTAAGTTAATTCCTGCAGGTCCTAAAGCTGTACCAACTGGTGGAGCTGGTGTTGCTTTTCCGGCTGGAATTTGAATTTTGATTTTCTTAATTTTATTAGTTGCATCTTTTGCCACGAAAAACACCTCCTATAAATTTTTTCGTGGGTGGTTCCAATGATTATCCGCTTCATCTCATTTGGTAATCTCCCACTTCTCTATATCAAAAATAATATAGCGTATTAATAGTACCACAAAACAAGCTTTTTGTAAACTAGGCTTTAGAAATTTGTGATAGTTCTAATTCGACAATTGTCTCTTGTCCAAATAGGTCGATAGCTACTTCTAATTTAGCTTCTTTTAAGTTTACTGTTTTAATAACTCCATACATACCTTCAAATGGTCCAGAGATAACTTTAACTTTTTCGCCTTCTTTTAGATCGTTTTCGGCGTCTAATCTACTCATACCCATAGTACCTAATATTTTATCAACTTCAGCTGGAGTTAATGGGAATGGTTTAGCTCCTTTACCAGATGATCCGATAAATCCAGTAACACCTGGGGTATTTCTGACAATAAACCAAGCTTCATCAGTCATAACCATTTCAACTAAAATGTAACCTGGGAAAAGTTTTACTTTTTTTTCTTTACCATTAGCGTCAACGACAGTTTCTTCAGGAACAACTACTCTTAAAATGTAGTCTTCCATGCCCATTGAGCTGGCACGCATTTCTAGCTTTTCTTTTACCTTATTCTCATGACCAGAATAAGTGTTTACAACATACCATTGTTTCTCCATTAATTACCCCTCCAACAAAGTTCTAACAGCAGCAATGATAACATCTGATAACATAAAGAATAATGCGAACACAATAATGCATAGTAAAACAGCTACTGAATATTTGAACATTTCCTTTTTCTTTGGCCATCTGACCTTTTTGAATTCAGAACGAATTCCGCCTAAAAATTTCTTTTTTTCTTTTTTTGCTTTCTTTTCCTTTTTGGCGTTTTTTGCCATACAATTCACCTACTTTAATTTTATGCTTTTTTCCAAATAAAAAACACTTTTGCGTGTTCACTAATAAAGTATCACATTAAGTGTTTTTTGTCAATGCTTTTAAGATATTTGTTAATCCTTTTTTAAAAAGATACCTTATCATTAATAAAAAAGATTCCGATATA
>ENA-OPAH01000042-OPAH01000042.1-human-gut-metagenome-genome-assembly--contig:-NODE-42-length-103646-cov-5.888909_pt1 | contig 103646 bp, 109 predicted proteins | sample MGYA00241050_ERZ501416 | MGnify/ENA primary metagenome ERZ501416 (study PRJEB25962, sample SAMEA2042632) | human gut metagenome | biome: human gut; feature: human-associated habitat; material: faeces... | reverse complement strand
GGTAGAGCACTTGACTTTTAATCAAGTTGTCCGGGGTTCGAATCCCCGATGCTTCATCAAATGGAAACGGCTGAAAACCTTGATTTTACTGGGTTTTCAGCCGTTTTTCTGTTACAAAAATGAAATTGTAAAAAATGGTCGTACGACAAAGTAGAACAAAGTAATACAAAGTAAATGTGTCACTTCCGTGTCACATATACAGCGCTGCTTCTACGGCCCCTGCGGTGTCCTCGCGCTCCAACATAATGTGATTATACACGCGCAGCACCATGGCCTCGCTGTCGCCCAGGAGCGCCGCAATATTCTTGATCGACACGCGCGGGATCTGGTAGCACATCGCCGTACAGTAATTGTGCCGGAAAATGTGCGCTGTGAGCCCGGATATGGGCTGTTCTGCGACTTCATTCATGGCCTTGATAATTCTATCCCACTTGCGGCGATAAGAGGATTTAGACACCAATTTGCCGCCGCGCATGGAAAAGAGCTGGGTTCCTCTCATGCAGAAACGAACGTAGGACTCAAGAGAAGAGAAGAGCTGCGGAGGGATCGGAACCTGCCGGTATCCGTTATGAGACTTTGGGCACTTGATACTCGGATGACCGGCATCGTCAAATTCGATTGATTTATTGACGTTGATTGTTTTCTCCACAAAATCAATATCGAATCGAGTGAGAGCAAGAACTTCTCCACAACGTAATCCGGTGGCATACAAGATATCCACAAAAATCCGATCAGATGGGGATAACTCAGCATCTTTCATTGCTTTCTTCTCGTTTTCGGTCAGCGGACGCTTCTCATCCGCCTTGTAGTCGACCGGTTTCATGATGTCCTTCAGATCCTCGTAGAGATTCGCGGCGTAAAGGCGATCATGCACTGCGGTCCGCATAATTTGCGAAAAGCAGAGGAGCAGCTGCTGCTGAGTGCGCTTCTTGCCGGCGGCATCGTTGAGGAGCATCTGGTAGTGGATCGGGAGGACGTCACAGAGCCGCACACCCGCCATCTGGCTCATGTGTTTCTCAATGATGTTGAGATACATTCGTTTTGTATTGTTGGCCGCTTCGGCCTTATAGACGGTAAGCCACTTGTGAGCGTAATCCAGAAACAGGATGTGTTTATCGCGGACTGCCTCCATATTTTTGATTTTGTTGTTGTACTGAGCAACCTTTTCTTCCAGATCTTTGCTGCTCTTCTTTGATCGGATCGTGATATAGTGTTTCTGGGTCCCCTGATAGGTGCCGTCCCATACGCGGGCCTGGAAATATCCGTTTTTTTGACGTGTATATTTTGCTTTTGCCATGTTCTATACCTCCATTTTCTGAAAAAGGGTGCAAAAATAACAGGCATCGGGAAACGAATGTTCGTTTTGACACCTGTTCCAGAAAATGGTAATATACAGATGGTACCTGTGTCCATTATCTGGATGCAACCCCGCCTTGGTGTTGGCGCACCGGGGCGGATTTTTTTATTTACTTTTTAATGGCATTTCTTGCAAGGCGTGTATCCTTGCGCCTGCGCATCGGATAACGAGATCTGATGCGGATTTGACATATTGCTGCAGCTTGATTTGGAATGATATTTCTTTCCGGAATCAGAAACCCATACCATAGTTTCCTGCTGATCGGACGATGCCGGAGCCTGTGTAGCGGCGGGAGCAGCGGTTGGCTGTGTATCGGAAAGATAATCACTTGCCACGTAAGCCTCTGTCCCATTGTAGTCGATCTTAGACCAACCGTTTTCAGAACTGATAACGGTAACAGAGTCGCCAGCCGAGAACGTGCCGAGCTTTTCGGCATCCGCGCTTGCAGCGGCTCGAATGTTGAGCGATGACTGGGAGTACATTACTTTCGTTTCCACGGGCGCTTCTGTGGGAGTCGGCGTTGAGGTCTCAGACACAGCAGAAACGGTGGAAGATGAAGCTGCGGAAGAGGATGAAGCCGCGGCTTCGGCTGCTTTCTTCCGCCCGCTACTGAACCCGCTTGAGAAGACACCGACGATCAGGAAAAACAGAATGAAGCCGAGCAGGATAGTGCCACATCCGACGGTTCCACTTTGCGCTTTTTTAGAGGATTTCCTTTTACGAGATCCTCCACCGGAAGTTTTAACGTAGCTCAGTCCGGTACCAGGCGCGCTTACAGTGGTTGTCTTTCGACCGCTGCTACTCACAGAATGATGAACACCTTTCCCGCCAACAGAAACACCAACGCTCTTATTGGAGACGTTCAGTTTGACGCCTGGAGCAATTTTCTTACTCTTTTTGAATCGCATACCCATAACGATTCCCCCTTTCTGGAAGTATAATTTCCCGAATATCGGGAACTATAATGTCATGAAAATATTAATTCAAGACATCATATACAAAAGAAATTTGACGCTCCGCCAGGCGGCCTTACTGACTGGAATCCCAAAATCTACGCTGGAAGATATCTGCAGCGGAAGAATGCCGAGAATCGACACGATGGAATCCATAGCCAAAGGCCTGAAAGTGCGGATTACAGACTTATTCGACAGTCCGTACAAATAAGTGTCCGGGAACCCGGACAAATGTCAAAAAATACTAATTTTCGCCCGAAGATCTCGTATTATTAGCAAAGGGACGTTCGAAAAAAGATATTGAAATCGAACGAACGTTCGTATATAATAAGGATAGAGATCGGAGGGCGTACATATGGACTACAAAAAAATTATAATTGAGATGCTCGATCATGCAAATCAAAAACAATTGAGAATGATTTACATTCATATTCGAGCACTCTTGGGGCTGAGATAACTCAGCCCTTTTTTATTTGGATGGAATCAAGGAAATTTTCTAAAACGCTCCATCCGTTTTCATCCAGTGCAGCCAAACCAGAAATCAGGCGGCGTTTGAAAGAATCTTCTTCATTAGAAAGCAAATCTCCGATAAATTCTTCAATTTGTTCGTCCTTAGATAATTCGGCAAACATTTCGCCATCTCCTGTGCGGAGCCATTCAGGATTAAGATTGAATGTCGCACAAATCAAATCTAAAAAAGGTTCATCGGGATTGGTCCGACCGAGTTCAATATTTTCAATTTTCCCTCTGCTTTTTAAACCTAATTTATTGGCGAATTCCTCTCGGGATAATCCGAGAGCTTTTCTTAACTCCTTTATGCGTTCGTTCAATGTTTTCTCACCTCCGTTTCTAAAAATATTATAACACCTGCAAAATACGTTGTCAACGTAAATTAAAAGAAAAAATGCGAAAAATACGTTGACAATGCGTTGATAATGCGTTATAATACGTTCACAAAGCAAAATAAGACAGAAAAGGAGTGGCGAATATGTCAGAAAGAGAAAAAGAAATTCTTGAAAAGCTTACAGAAAAACTTCCGCACATGTCCGAAAGAGAGCGCGGCTATTTGGAAGGCACGATCAACACCGCGGCGGCGATGAGCGAGAGACAGAAAGAAAAATCGCAGAAGCTGGAAAAATAAGAAGAAAGGGGAAATCTGAATGGAAAAGATAACCACAGATGAAGCAGCAAAGATGCTGGAGCACCTGACAGGAAAGAGATACGTAATCAGTGCCAGCAAGAAGAAAGAGCCTATGCGCGTCGAGTATCCGGCGCGCTACATGAGAAAAGCGGAGCTGCTGAGAATGGAGAATCCGCCGATCGGGAGAGGAGTCCTGAACCGGGCGATCATGTACGCACCGGAGGGCGTAGCACGGAAAGTTGATCCGCGGAAGAAAAACAGTCCGGTCATTTTTGACACAGAAAAATTTGAAGAATGGAGGCAGAAACATTGAAAGTACAGAACGTAATTGCTGTTATGGCAGGAGTAGCAGGAACATGGACTTATTTTGCAGGAGTGGAGCAGTGGAAGCCGTCCCAGATGGCCGCTGGTCTCGGAATCGCCGCCGCCGGCTGGGCAGTCAAGCGGATATGGGAGACGATCGCAAAGCGTAAAGCAGAAGAAGAGGAGCGGATCGCACGCCATAAGGACGAGGTGTTTTCGATTTGGATGAACTGCGGAGCAAGTATGTTGTTTAGAGGTGATAAAAAATGGCAAAAGAAAGATTGACAGTAAAAAATCCAGATGGAACGTACCGGATCTGGATGGATCACGCCGGAACATTCCGGCTGGAAAGCCAGATGAATTCTGTATTTGCTTACGGAGACTTGGTAGACAAGCTGGGAAGATATGAAGATCTTGAAGAAAAGACAAAAAAGCGTCCTACATGCTGAGAAACATGTAGGACAGGGATTTAGAAGTGTTTTTTCGATATCTATCTTATCACGATCGGCATCGAAAGTCAAAGAAAATATTGAAAAAAATAAGGGGAGAAAGTCCCCTGTTAAACCTTGATAAAGAGATTAAAGTTAGGACATAAGAGATGGCGATCAAGAAGAAAATATATAGGCTTCGAGGGGGAACCGTTCTGGATATCGATGAATTCCATGACGGGAGATATGGAGGGCCTGGGGGTAAGAGAGAAAAGAAAAGAGAAGTGACTCCGGAGCAAATGAAGGAAGCGAATCACCGGACGAAGGTGAAAAACTGTCAGCGAAGGATGTTGCAATACTTCCGGGCGGGAGACTGCTTTGCGACATTGACATATGCCGTGCAAAACAGACCGGCAACGATGGAGCAGGCGGTGGATGACTTCGGAAAAGCGTGGAGAAAGGTGAGAAGCGAGTATAAAAAACGTGGAAAAGAGCTTTTCTGGATACGAAATGTGGAGCGCGGGACAAAAGGCGCGTGGCATATTCACATTCTGATCAATGAGGTGGGAGACACGGCCACAATCCTGCAGAAAGCATGGAAGAAGGGAGGCGTGTACATAGAGACGGTAAAACAGAATAAATGGTACGATGTGTCTTTTGGAAAATTGGCTGAATACATGACAAAAGACGGAGATACGCAGGAAGAGAAAGAGGATGGAACGCTTGCAAAACCGAAATTGAAAGAAGCATCGTACAATCACTCAAGGAATATGCCGTTGCCGGATCCGGAGAAAAAGTATCTGAAAAGGTGGAAAGAAAAAGTAAAACCGCCGAAAGGGTATTACATAGCGGACTACTACGAGGGAATCAATCCGAAAACGGGCTACAAATACCGCCGATACACGCTGATCAGTCTGGAAAGGAGGAAAGAGGACGATGGAGACCGGCATCTACATAGAGCTAAGCGCAAACGATCCGCGAGAAAGAAGCCGTAGTTGGGGCTATGTACTGGAAGCTCCTGGAGGAAAGACCAAACACGATACAGGAGAGTGTACCAGTACAATGCACGGAGCCACCCTGCAGACATTGATCAAGGCGCTTGGCCGGTATCACAAGCCGAGTCAAATCACGATCCACGCCGCGGACGAATGGGTTCTGAACATGCTGGAGAATCAACTCCCGGCATGGGAGCAGAACGGTTTCCGGAATGCGCGTGGGGAACCGATCAAGTATCAGCAGGAGTGGGAGCAGCTGGCAGAAAAAGTAAAAGACCACAAGATCACGATCGCGCCGGGACGGCATGAATACAGCGCCTGGCTGCAGGATGAAATGAAAAGAGGAAGATGAGATGTTTGAACGATTTGGAGAGCTGGAATCAGCAAAAGAAATTAACGAGTTGGCAGTAAGTCTGTTCAACGAGGGAGACGTGGAGAGTCTGCGCGTCATGGCGACAGAAAACGGAATTCCGGAGATTTTCGTGGATTTGTTCTGCGAGGGAGAAATTCCGGAACTGTGCGATCCAATGACGGCCGCACTGGGCAAAATTGAGGTTGAGTCTGCAGAGCTGCAACCGAAAGAGATCATGGAGGACTGGGTGGAGTATATAAAAAGCCAGTGTATGGAAAACGAGCTGATGGCCTACAGCGTCAGAAAAAAAGGGAAATCGCTGAAAGGCTGTATTGCCGCGCTGCTGAAATGGTCATTCGGGAACCAGATTCCCATCGAAAAGGAGATTCTGAAAGCCGCCGGCGTGACAGCGGGAAGAGTGACGCTGGGGATTCCGGGGATGGGAACTGCGAAGCGGATCATCCGGGAATATTATATGGGAAAGTAGGCGGAGCAGATGAGAAAAAAAGAAATTGAGAGAATCCCGTATCTCGGATTGAAGAAAATCAGCAGGAAAAAAGATGTGAAGTACATCGGAGTGACAGCGGTTAAGATCGTTGGAAACAAAAAGCACTTGTTTTTGGAGGTGTACAAAAACAAGAAAGAATCCAAAATGGTACCTGTGGTGCGAATCATCCTTACAGAAAAGGAGTTTTGGAATTATTTTCCCAAAACAGAGCAGTGGACACGGCAGAAAGTGGAGAAAGATGGTGGATACGGGAATTATATATGGGGAGAAAAAGCTGTTACATGGGAGCAGATAGAAAAAGAAAATGTCCTCCAGAGCACGGAGGATCTGGAAAGAATAAAGAAATTCTGCAAGATAAAAATACCTGTATACTACGAGGCGCGCTGGTGGCAGTACATCTACAAGCACGAGGATGATCTTGCGACCGCTGCCAGAATTGACAGAGAACATCGAAAATTCGTGCGCCGACAGGAAGCACTGAAAGACAGGATGTCGCATACCGCAAAACTTCCGGAAAAAAGAATTTTAGAATATGCGGACAGAATTTATTTTCAAAAGGAACATCATCTGTACTACAAAAAATATGGAAGTTGGACAAAAATCGCCTGCAGCAAGTGCGGCGGTGTAACGGATGCGCGGTGGAGAGATGGCATATCCTACGAGAGCCAATTTCAGAAGCATACCGAAGAACCGCGAGAAGGAAAAAGCGGAAAATGCCCGATGTGCGGCGCGGTTGGAACGTACAAGTGCCAGGGAAAAATAAAGGGTGAATACAGTAAGAAAATCAATCTGTTCCTGGGACAACGATACAAAGAAGATGGAGCAGTGCTGCGGTACGTGGAGATTGAGAAAGCATGGACACTGGGCTTCATCAAGGGGAACGATGGACCAGAGATGTACAATGCCGCAGAAGAGCTTTCTGGTGTAGAGGTGGCAAGAGCCTACTTTGAGCCGGGAAAAAAGGTGCAGATCGACTACAACAAACACGACTGGTACCGGAACGAGGATTTTTGGGACGACTGCAATCTATACGGACTTGCCAATATTGACATCAAGGCGGCGCCGATTATGCCGAAAACCTACGAAGAGCTGAAAAATACGGTATTCCGGTACAGCGGTTTGAAGGAATATGCCGCACAGGCACAGGAAGTAAATCCTATCCGGTATCTGCAGAATTATCAGAAAACGCCGCAGATTGAAATACTGGTAAAATTGGGGCTGAGTGAGATTGTGAAAGGCATCAACGAAGGGCGCACCGGAATTATTGTGGATGCATCTGCGAAAAGGTTGGATGCGTTGCTGGGAATTCGAAGGGAACGTATAAAAAAGCTTATCAAAGAAAAGGGAGATGCGTGCCTTTTGAGAGTTCTGCAGATCGAAAAGAGCTTGGATCAGCATTGGACGGAGGAGCAGGTGGATCATCTGCGGGAAACGGGGTTGGATATTGCACACATCGCATTTGTGCTGAATTACATGACTATTCAAAAACTGCTGAATCGAATTGAAAAATATGCAGGATGTGCTTATGAAACAAATTGCGGGAGAGCCGTGGCGAACATCCGAAACACGGCTATCATATATCTTGATTATCTGATGATGCGGGAAAGACGTGGATACGACCTGCATAATACCGTGTACCAGCAACCGCGGGATTTGAGCGCCGCTCATAGACAGATGGTTACCGAAACAAACCGGGAAGAGGTCAAAAAACGGTTGGAAGAAACAGAAGAAAGATATGAGAATATCAAGAAGCGGTACAGGAGCTTGCGAAAAGAATATTGTTACGAGGACGCAACGTATCTCATCCGGCCGGCTCGATCAGCAGAGGAAATCGTGATGGAAGGGCGCCTTCTTCATCACTGTGTGGGAGGAAATGGCTATTTGAGCAGACACAACGAAGGAAAAAGCTATATTCTGATGATGCGATTTCGAAAAGAACCGGAAACACCGTACATCACCGTAGAAATCAACCCGGAACAGAAGAAAATCGTGCAGTGGTACGGAGAAAGGGACACGAAGCCAGATGAGGAGAATATTCAAGGCTGGTTGGATAACTATCTGAAAAAGCTGAAAAGCGGAACCCTGCAGGAAGAAACCGGTGAAACACTGACAATGACAGCGTAGGAGGAAGATATGGAAGAATATACACAATTAACCTTGGATGACTGGCTCGCAATGAAAGAGAGTCTCAAGCGGGACCTGATCGGCGTGCAGGAGAGCTTCGTACGGATCGGCTATACGCTTCGAAAGATCGAGGAGCAGAAATTATACAAAAATGATGGCTACGAGACGGTAACGGAATTCGCCAAAGCAGAATATGGTCTGAGTGCATCGACGATCTCACGATTTATGAGCATCAACAGGAAATTTAGCATTGATGGCTATTCAGACCGTCTGCGGCCGGAATATGCGCAAATGGGGAGCAGCAAGCTCTCCGAGATGCTTTCCTTGCCGGATGCAGACTTAGAAATGGTTCGGCCGGAGATGCCAAAGGCGGATATCCGGGAATTAAAGCATTTCAACAAAGAGGAACCAGTGCCGGAAGCCGCGGATTCACTGGAAAAATTGGTGTGGAAATTCTTCGAAGCCAATGGGGCGATCGCGAAGGAGCTGGAGCAGAGCGAGGCATATGCAGACGGCGAAGCGGAGAAGATGGTTGAGATCGTCAATCCGGCGGGAGTCAAAACGTTCCGCGCGGGGCTGTATTATATGGCAATGTACGAGAACGATATTCAGATCAAGCAGTTCGGGAAGCAGCCGCAGAAAATGAGCTGGGCGGAGTTCTTCGCAATCACGAAGAAAATCTTCGAGAGCCCGGAATGGAAGCGAGTGCAGGAAGAGGAGCATCCCAAAACAGAACCGCAGGAAAAAGTTGAGACGAAACCAATTGCGCCGGCGCAAATCAAAACGCCGGAAAGCCCTGTAAACACAGAGGCGGAGCCGGTTTCGGAGGCACCGAAAAAGCCGGAAAAAGGGACGTCCCAAAATGCGGCGGAAAAGAAAAATGAGACAGAGCCATCAGAAGAACCGCAGAAACCAGAAGAAAAAATGCAAAGTGAGCCGGAAATCATGCAAAACGCATCAGAGAATGCACAAACCGAGCAGGAGGAGCAGCTGCCGGGGCAGATGAATATTCCGGAGAACTATCCGGGAACAGAAAGCGTCGATATATTGGGAAAGACGATGCAGCGGAAAGAGTATCTGGATACGCTGACGGCGTGGGGAACAGCTGAATACTTGTATAAAAATTTGACAGCAGAGATCCTGGAAAACAGAGATGGACTCTATGAGTGGCTGAAAGGCAAGGTCGATGAGCGGGGATATGGAATGGAGAATGTGAATGAATTTTAGAAAAGAGGGCGAAGCAATTAAAGAAGAAGTGTACAGGTATATCGTTAGATACATTTCGGAACATGTATATTCGCCAAACTACAAAGAGATAGCGGATGAACTCAGCATATCTGTATCGACTGTGAAAAAAAACATGAATGAGCTCATAGCTGCTGGAATCATTGAGACAGATGCGGAGCCGGGAGCACAAAGAGCGTTCCGGATAAGAAATACAAAGGTAGTGAAGAAAGGGGAAAAGAAATGAACAAAGTGATGCTGATGGGAAGATTAACCAGAGATCCGGACGTACGCTGGACACAGGGGCCGGAGCAGAGTGCGGTTGCCCGCTATACGCTGGCAGTGGACCGCAGGTTTCAGAAAGAGGGAGGAGCGACCGCGGACTTTATCGGATGCGTGGCGTTTGGCCGGCAGGCGGAATTTGCAGAGAAATATCTGCAGCAGGGAATCAAGATCGCCATCACCGGCCGGATTCAGACCGGGAGCTACACCAACCGGGACGGGCAGAAGGTCTACACGACAGATGTGGTTGTAGAGGAGCAGGAGTTCGTGGAGAGCAAGGGAGCGAGCGCGGCCAGACCGCCAAAGAGAAAAACAGACCCGGAGACGGATGCCGATGGATTCATGAATATTCCAGAGGGCGTTGAAGATGAAATTCCGTTCCGGTAACAGAGAGGAGAGAGAAAATGTTATTTCCGAAACCACAGACGAAAAAGAAGAGAAAGAAGCACAGAGAGAGCCTGCTGCAGAACAAGGAGAGCCGGATCTGCTATCTCTGCGCCAGAGGGGGGGACTATGGTTGGAAACCGGTGTTAGAGGAACACCACATCTTCGGCGGCCCGAATCGGCATCTGTCAGAGGAATATGGACTGAAAGTCTACATTTGCCCGGAATGCCACCGGACATCCGCCAGAGCCGTGCATCAGGATCCAGCAGGAGAAGCCAACCGATATCTGCAGGCGGCAGGGCAGAAAGCATTCGAGGAGAATTTCCCGGAATTAAGTTTCCGGGAGATCTTCGGGAAAAATTATCTGTGAGGAAGAGAAGATGAAGAATTACGAAAAATGCAAGCACGTGCAGAGCGTCGGAACGTACGCGGTATATGTTGACCCAGGATGCCCGGAAGCACACAAAATAAAAGGAGTATTGGTAAGCTCGCGCCAAAGATGCGAACGTTGCCAGAGGGGAGAGGAAAATGAAAAGAATACCGGAAGAGATGGAAAATTTGATTCTGGAGATGCTGCAGGAGGGCGAAACGTATAAAGCGATCGTGGCCAGAACAGGAGTGTCGGAAAGTACGGTTGGAAGAGTAGCGAGAGATAACGGGATATGCAGAATAAAAAGGGATATTGAGAACGAAGAAAATAATTATCCGCAAGAACTGATGGAAGAATGGGACCGGGTAAGACTTGAGATTTTGGCGAAAGGATAGGAGACATGGGAGCAATAATTGGAATTTTAATGTTGTGCGCGGCTATGCTCGGCGGTGCCGCATGGTTACTGAACAGACCGGAGCGGCCGTCTGATCCGGAAGAGGATGAGGAGCAGGAGCGGTATCTTACAGAATGGAATCATAAGCACAAGAAAGGAATGTGAAATATGGGAATTTGGGAAGCAATTCAGGAAGCAATTGCAGATAAGCCTGAGATATCTGCGGAACTGAGAACGTCATGGAGGGAGCAGGGAATCATGACGTTGGCGCTTGAAAATATGACAACGAAACAGAAGACAGAGAGGGGATTTTGCGCGGAAGAAGGTGGAACGGAAGAAAGAATGAGAGATATAGTCCGGGAAATGCTGCTGAGACTGGATGATGTAGACGAATGGAGAAGAAAGCTGGCTATGTTGAAACTGATACAGGCGGCGCTGGATATTAAGCTTGATCAGAGACAGAAACAGTACGTATTATCAGAGATTCCTGCGTGGCCAGTCGAAGGGAGAAGAACGGGGAAAACGCTGGCAAACGTAATCAAAATATTGATAAACGAAAAGGAAACGATAATGATAACGAGAGATACTGCGTGGCGATACGCGGATGATAACCGGTTCGGATATGCGTATGCATGGGAGCAGGCGAAAATATTAAAAGAGATTAGCGACAAATTACGAAAAAAAGACGTACCGGTTCCGGAAGTGAAATTAGTAGAACTGTGGTGGCGATAAGAGGCGAGGCAAATGGGAAGAACAGAAACGACAAAGTTTCTGGGAGAGCTGCTTGTAAATACACGCCTTGCTACAGTTGGAAAACACTGGGCAAGAGAGGTAAGCATCGATCCGTGGACAGCAAACGGGAAACGGGTTGATTATATGCAGTTTTCTCCAGCGGATCAGTGCTCTGTATCTGGGATCGAGAAAGGCTATTTTATTTGCTACGAAATAAAAAGCTGTAAAGAGGATGTTTACAGTGGAAACGGGCTGAACTTTTTTGGCGAGAAAAACTATATAGTAACCACAATGGGATGTTACAAAGATATTTTGCCGGATTTTCGAAGTGGAAAATTTGCGAAACACATACGTGAAGAGTTTCCGGAATCGTCTAGTTATTACGGCGTTATGGTCGCAATACCGGACGGAACAGAAATAGCCGATGAATTCGAAAAGCCAACACCGATAAAATCAAACATGAAACGGTGGAAGCTGGCGATTGTAATGCCGTGTCGAGTAGGTCCGAGAAAGCGATCTATGACGGAATTATTATTTTGCATGTTACGGAGCGGACATTAAATAAAACGAGGAGGTGAGATCGATGGAGCAGAACAGAGATGAAAAGAAAGATGAGATTGAAAAGAAAAAAGAATATCTGAAAAGGTATCACGGCGCAGTGATTGCGGAAAAGGCGATCCAGCAGGAGATTGATGAGCTGAGAATGGATAAGATGTTCCCGATGCTGATTCAGGACGGGATGCCGCGCGGGAGCAGCTGCGGGGACCTGGCGGAGTATGCGGCGCAGTTGGATGGATTGTGGGCGGATCTGAAAGAACAGATGGAGAAGAGAATCCGGATCCGGAGAGAGATCACACAGAAAATCGAACAGATGCAGGATGAGACAGAAAAAACGGTGCTGAGATTGCGATACATCCATTGGCTCCGGTGGGAGCAGATTGCCGAGCGGATGGGGTACGGATGGGCGCAGGTACATAGAATCCATGGAAGAGCATTGACTGATTTCAAAATGAAATAGAATGATACACGGCGTATGTGATATAGTGTAAAAGAAGAGAAACGGGAAAAGGAAAACCGCTTCTCTTCCGGCTCAAAAATCGATCACACCTTGTCACAGAAAATCCCTGCAGAAATGTGGGGATTTTCTTATGGGGGGAAATATGACAGACAAAGAAGCAAAGGAATTTTACAATTCCGAAGAGTGGAAACACAAGCGCCTGGCAATCCTGAGACGGGATCAATATGAATGCCAGGACTGCAGAAAGAGACTGCAGGAAGCAAAAGATAAAGACATAAGGCTGCCGGCGACAGAAGCAAAGATCCGGAGGGCAACACAGGTCCATCATATCATGGAGCTGAAAGAACATCCGGAGCTTGCGTTGGATGAAGAGAACCTGGTAAGCCTGTGTACTCAGTGCCATAATGTGAGACACGGCCGACATGTCGAGCGGAAGTTCGTTCCGAAGCGCCGGGTGATCGCGCCGGAGCAGTGGTGACCATCCCCCCGGGGTAATTCTCAGCGATTTTTGGCTAGGGAAGAACGGGTAGGAAGGGGCATGACTGTTCAGATTTTTCGGATTCTCGCGTGAAAGGGGTGGGGTAGCCAGTTCGGATGGAACAGAAAAACAGAAGGGTGGTGAGCAGATGTCACAGAAAGATGTTAAAGAGTCGCTGCTGGAGCAGTTGAAATTACAGGGAAAAACGGCGGATTTTTACGGGGATCTGGTGGAAGATTATATGCACTACTGGAAATTAAAAAAGGATCTGATTCAGGATATTAAAAAGCGTGGAATCCGTTATGAAGCCATGAACGGAAACGGAATTAAGGTGGAAAAAACGAATGAATCTGTGCAAAATCTGCAGAAAACCACGGCAATTATGTTAAAAATTTTGAGTGATCTTGGTCTGAGAGACCAGATCTCGAATGAGTCTGAGGCAGATGGTTACCTGTAAAGAAATTGACGACTATCTTGCCTACGCGAAAGCACATCCGGAATGGATCAACACAGAAAGAAAACTGTTAATCGAGAACATCGTACTCACGACTTTGAAGAGAGACGATGTTTTTTTTGACGAAGAAACCTACAGAAAATGTCTGCAGTATTGCGAGAATAATTATTACCCACTTTTTACGTACCAGAAATTCATTTATGCGTTTGCTTTTATGTACATTGACGACATGCCGCTGTTTCAAAAATTCATCGTGATGATGGGAAGAGGAAACGGAAAGGATGGATTTATTGTACCGCTGGCGAATTTCTTTCAGACGCCATTGTACGGCGTTGAAAATTATCACATAGAAATCGTGGCGAATGCGGAAGATCAGGCGAACGAAACTTTCAAAGTTGCTTACAATGTCTGCAAAAAGAAAAAGTTTAAAGGAAAATTCAGCGTTACAAAAGAGCTGATCACGAATCTCAAGACCGGGTCGGAGTTGAAATACAATACAAGCCGAGCGGAAACCAAAGATGGAAAAAAGCCCGGATGCCTGATTCTGAATGAGATACATGCCTATGAGAATTATGATCAGATCAACGTGTTTGAAAGTGCACTTGGAAAAGTAAAGCATCCGCGGGAATTCATTATCACGACAAATGGATACGTGCGAGATGGACCTCTGGACGAAATCCTGACGATGATAGAAGAGATTCTGAGGACGGGAGAAAATCCGCTCGGATATTTTCCTTTCGTCTGCAAGCTGGACACGAAAGAAGAAAAAGATCTTCCGGAGGCCTGGCACAAAGCGAACCCATCGTTGGAATATATGCCAATTTTGGCAACGCAGATCATGAAAGATTATCTGGAAGCACAGAAGCTTCCGAGTAAACTTCCGGAGCTGATGACAAAACGTTTCAATTTGCCGGCGCGGAATGAAGAAGAGACCGTAACGTCGTGGGAAAACATTCTGCGGTGCTGCTATGACGATATCGAGCGGAAAACGCCGAGAAGAACTGCAGACACGAAAGGAAAGCTTGCGATTCTGGCGTTGGACTATGCCGATATTCGAGATTTTGCGTCGGCCGGAGTGCTGACACAGGACGGTGAGGAGTTCATATGGAGGCAGCACACATGGATCTGCAAAGATTCGCCATTTCTGGAAAAAATCAAATTCCCGCTGAACAATTTCGGACAGCCGGAATTTGAGGACTTCGAGGTGGTGGATGGCCCGACAATTCCAATTGATGCCATCATTCGGTGGTGCGTTGAGAGGATGAACGAATATGTCGTGCAGAAAATCACGATGGATACTTACCGCTACCAGATGTTCAAAACAAAATTCGAGGAGGCGGGAATATCAATCGAAAGCAAACAGAATCCGGCGGGGCTGGTAAGGCTGGTACGAAGAATTGGATCGGCGTGTGCCATCATTGCTCCGGAAATTGAAAGACTGTTTGCGGAAGGAAAAATAAATTATGGTCCATCATCCATCATGCGATGGTACACGAACAATACGAAAGTGAGCACGGACAAATACGGAAACAAGATGTACGGAAAAATAGAACCGAAGTTAAGAAAAAACGATGGATTTATGGCTTTCGTGGCGGCGATGTTTTCGAAGGATGAGATAAAGGAGACGGTTATCTATGTTTGATTGGCTTTTCAAAAGAGCAGAAAAAGAAGAGTCTCTGCTCGAAATCATAACATCGACCACACAGCAGCTGCAGTTGTATGAGTTCGCAAAAGAGAAAGCAATTGGCATGATTGCGGATGCGATTGCAAAATCGGAAATTGTAGTCCAGAGGAAAGACAAAAAAGGAACAAGACGGGCAAAAGATGACGTCTATTGGCGGCTGAATGTGCGACCGAATGCCAATGAAACCGGAACGGATTTCTGGCGTGCGGCGATCCACAAACTGCTGACGAAAAAAGAAGCGTTAATCTGCAGAGTGGGTGAGCAATACTTTCTTGCGGATTCCTGGACACTGAATGACAGTGTAATCTTACCGCAGATCTACAGCGATATTACGATCAGCTGCAACGGAAGAACGATGACGCTGGACATGTACCTGACGGCGGATCAGGTGCTGCACTTGCGGCTGCGAAATGACCGGCTCAGTGCACACCTTGGGAATATTGCGAAAAAGTACAATAAGCTGGCGAACGCGGTCTGCACGATGCAGACGTATGTTAATACGCCGAAATTCAAGCTCCATTTTGACGCAACAAATTCCATCATTGCGACAAAAGATGAGAATGGAAACGTGAAAACGCTGACAAAAGATCAATACAAAGAGAAGCTGCAGGAGACGTTGCTGAGTGATGAACCGTCAACTATCATCACGAGCGCCGGAATTGATATCAACCAGATTGAAATTAAGGCCGGAGGGGCAAGTGAGGACGTTGTAAAGTTTGCGAAAGAAATTTTTAAGGACACCGCAATGGCATTTAACATCCCAATGGCGGTATTCCTGGGAGAAATCACAGAAAAAGCGGACAGCACAAACGAGTTCATCACCTACGCAGTTTCACCGATTGCCGAAATTCTGAACGATTCATTCAACGCAAAACTTGTCGGAAAAGAAAGTTATGAAAAAGACGAGAAAATTTGGGTGGATCTGTCAAGATTCAAGCACCGCGACCTGATCGAGTGCGCAACCGGCATGAGTACCCTGCGGAGCATCGGCTTCAACCTGGATGAGCTGCGGGAATCCATCGGCTGGGAAGCACTGAATACAGAATTCAGCCGAAGCCGTATGGTGACAAAGAACTATACCGCGGACGAAAGCGCGGTCACGGGAAACACAGAATAAATCTCCCAGCTGATGGGTGAAACAGCAAATAACAAGGGAAGGAGAAAGCCATGAAAAGAAAAGAGATGCATTACTGCCAGCAGGTGGATGGCAACGTGCACAAGATCTTTCTGTATGACGATATCTCGAAATATGGAGAGTGGAACTGGGAAACCTGGGACTATGACGAGTCGGAGACATCCGCGGCACATTTCCAGAAGCTCCTGGAAGCGGTGCCGGATGGGGAAGAAATTGAACTGCATATTAATTCCTACGGCGGATCGGTTTCGGAAGGAACGGCCATCTACAACCTGCTGCAGGAGAGCAAGGCACACAAAGTGGGAATCGTGGACGGCGTATGCCATTCAATCGCGTTTACAATTCTGCAGGGGTGCGATGAGCGAATCATGGGGTACGGCACAAGCGCGATTATCCACAACATGTGGGCCAGCGTCACAGGAAATGCAAAACAGCTCCGGGAAGAGGCGGACAAGCTGGACGTGTGTATGGAATCCTGTGTGCAGCTGATGATGCGCCGTGCGACCATCGATGAGGCAGAACTGAGAGCCATGATGGATGCAGAGACCGTGCTCACACCGCAGAAAGCCCTGGAATGCGGATTAATTGATAAAATCGGCGTGGAGCAGAAGGAGGAGCCGCGGACAGAACAGCTTCTCGCAGAAAATGAACAGCTGATCAAACAGCTGAACAATCGCACATTCCTGGATGCGGAGGTTAAAAAGTTCATGCGGGCCGTTGCGCCGGCGCAAAAACAGAAAAGCGGATTTGACGCTTTCTTTCAGAAAGGAGAAAAAAATGAACATCGATAAAATCACAGAGGCAGAGCTGAAACAGAAAGTAATGAAGATGATGGAAGATGCAGACGATAAGGTAGAGGCGATCTATCAGGCTGCAGCTATGATCGTGGAGGAGAAAAACAAAGAACTCATCAATCAGCTGGTGGAGCAGAACGCCCGCGCGGCTCACGATGAGGAATACAGAAAACGCCTGAACCTTCACAATCTGTCAGACAAGGAAAAACAGTTCTACGAGGGGCTGAAAGATGTGAAACAGGCAATCACTGCAAAGCAGATCGACATTATTCCGGATGAAATCATCGACAGAACGCTGGATGATGTGAAAAAGGCAAGTAAAATTCTGAGCCTGGTAAAATTTGCCCCGGCAAATGTGAAAAAATGGCTGGTTGGTGAACATTCCGGGACTGCAGTATGGGGGGACTTAACAGATGCCATCAAAGGAGAGCTGAACGCAAGTTTTGAAACTCTTGACCTGGAAGTGAAAAAACTGACAGTATATCTTGTGATTCCGAAAGCAATTCGGGATCTTGCGCTGCCATTTGTGGACAAATATTTTACGGCAATTCTTGCGGAGGCAATGCAGGACGGTCTGGTAAAAGGATATCTGGATGGAAACGGAAAAACGGGTCCTGTAGGAATCATGAATAAGATCGCGAGCTTCAAAGCGGACGGAACCGCGCAGGCGAAAACGGTAATGAACACGGTAACCAAATTCAGCCCGAAAGGACTTGCTCCAGTAAGAAAGACACTGAGCAAAGACGGAAAGAGAGAAATCGGAACGCTGTATTTACTGTGTAATCCGAGCGATGAGGCGGAATATGTGGACCCGGCGCTGTATGGAGAAAGTCTCACAGGAGGATATAGAAACACCTCATTTATGAGCCTTGAAAAGATTCCGGATGCGAACGTACCGAAAGGAAAAGGCATTTTTACCATGGCAGGTGTCTACACGATGGGAGCATCTGGCGTGGAGCTGAACACTTATGATCAGACAAAAGCAATGGATGATGCAGACGTTATCATCGGAAAATGCTATGCGAACGGCCGCGCGGTGGATGATGACTGCGCCGTAGTATTTGACGTGACGAAACTGGAAGAGTACGTGCTGCCGGTTCAGCAGGTAACGGTTCCACAGACAATCGCGCAGGCAGCAGAGCCAACAGGAGAATAAGGAGGTAAGGCGGAATGCTGGAAGAAATGATTGAGGAAGTGCGGCAGGAATTTCAGATTCCGCCGTATTTCCCGGATGAGTCGCTGCTGCGGTACCTGAAAGAAGGAAAACACCGTCTTGATACGCTCAATCCGGGAAGAAGCCTGGAAACAGATGATACGTTTCGAAGTCTGCTGAAAAATTACGTGTACTATGCATACAATCATAAAACGTACGAATGGGAGCAGAACTATGCTGCAATTATCTTATCATGGCAGCTGGAAAGCGAGGTACCGTCATGAGCCTGCCGGTGTACACAAGCGGCTGCTTTGAACTCTATAGAATCAAAACAGACGAAACCAAAGATTTTCCAGAAGATATTTTGGAAAATCAGCATATGACGATCTGGTACAACGAGATTTCTGTGTATGACCATACCCGATACGCACTGAGCCAGAGCGGCCGGGAAATCACGATGAAAATTCGGATTCCGCAGTACAAGAAAATTGACAGTGACTGTGTGTGTATCATTGAGGGAACACAGCACAGAGTCTATAACGCCGCACACATCATCAACAAAGACGGATTCCCGGAAACGGAGCTCACACTGGTGCGACCAGATCGAACGATTGAGGTGATTGCATGAAAAAACAGGAATTAAGCGATTTGCTCCACTCGCTCCAGATCCCGGTCAATGAGGGAATCGCAAGCCAGGAAAATACAAACAAATACCCGCGTGTGGTCTATTGGGACTATATCTGGGAGGATATTCTGGCATCTGGAGAAGAGTACGAAAATGTGGAAACATACCAGATTAGCTTCTATTCTCGTACGCCGCGGAATGAAAAACTGATGGAACTGAGAGAAAAACTCAGAAAAGTCGGGCTCCATCCTACCATCTATCACGAGTACGTGCAGGAAGATAAGGTCTTTCATTCTTATTTTTCCGTTGAGGTAACAGTATGAATGAGGACGATTTCTATTCTGCAGGCATGAACGAATTTCAGAAGATCATTCAGGAATGTCAGGAGAAATTCGAACAGAGCAGAATTGAAGCAGCCATGATGGATGGCGCGGAGCAGCTGGCCAGAGATGTGCGGGCGCTGCCAAAACCGAGATCACAGATTCGAAAGTCTGGATACGCCCATCTACTGGACACCGTTTCGGCCAGAAAAGGAAAAAACGGAGAAATTGAAGTGGGATGGGGAAAATATTACGGTCCAATGGTAGAAGCTGGAACACGAAAAATGAATGCACAGCCGCATCTGCGCGGATTGTTCAAAAAAGATTCAAATAAATATTATAACCTGATACTGCAGAGATTGTTCAGGTAGAAAGGAAAAAAATATGTCAATCAAAACGAGAAAACCACCGCTGAAAGAAACAGTGGGAGCACAGTATGTGTGTTTCAATACGCCGGACGAAAATGGACAGTGGACAGAAACGTTTGAGGAAAGCGTGGAGAAAACCGAAGTTGTAAAAAGCGTAAAAGTAACAGAGAACACAGGGACAACGGATGTATATGCTTCCGGGAAAATCTACGATACAGACACCCGCCAGCCATCAACGAACATCGAAGTCGAGGTAGTGGCGTTCCCGGCAGATACGCTTGCAAAAGCGAGAGGGGATGAGGTGACGAAAAACGGCCTCATTCTGTCCGGAGGAAAGAGCATTCGTCCGTTTTTTGCGTATGGAAAAGTGGTCAAAAACAAGGACGGCTCAGAGAGATATGATTGGTATCCGAAATGTAAGCTCACAGCAAACACAGATGATGCGGCAACAGGTGAGGAAACGTTTTCCGTGCAGACAGATACAGTAACGATCGTTGCGTACCCATTCGACGCAAAAGAAAATATTAAAGTATCGCTGGATTCCAGCATGAAAGCATTCCCGGAGGGGCTGACAGAAGAAAAGTTCTTCTCGAAACCAATCCTCAAGGATGACGATCTGACAACGGCAGTAGCCGGATAAGGAGAAACATGAAAGATTATATTGTAGATTTGACGGACGGCACCCGGCTGCCCGTCAATGTTAATTTTGGCACACTCTATTATCTGCAGAAAATGCCGAAATTTTACAAGCTGGCCAAAAAGAAGCAGGAAAAACTGACAGATCCGGAAAAAATGGATCTTGCGGCCGCGTCCGTGTACGCAATCCTGCGAAGCAACGGAAAAACGGTGACGTTTGACGAGGCACTGCAGCTGGTGCCGATGGACGATGAACAGATCCGCGTGCTGCTGGAGGGATTTTCGGCCAGATGTGACGAGTATGCTAAAAAAAAACGAGCACGCCAGCAGATGGCGAAGGGCTTGACGTAGACTGGGCGGAATACCGGATCTGCGCCGCGGAGATGGGGATGAGCGAGGAAGAATTTTTTAATTGCGACCCCATATTTTTTAACGAAATGTGTGAAAAATTTTGGGAGAGAAAGAAAGTAGGTGAGCTGTATGGCGGATGATATGAAGCGGGTCGGTTTATCGTTCAAAACGGACGGTACGGTAGATTTTCAGAAAAGCCTGAAACAGATTTCGGAAGCCGTACAGGGTAACCGGGAAGAGTTTAAACGTGCGAGAATCGCCTGGGATGACAGCACAACGGCCATGGAGAAACTGACCGACAGACAGAAATACCTGCAGAAACAGACCGAAACATATAACGAAAAAGTGGAGGTCCTGAGAAGAGAGCTTTCTGAACTGGAGGGAGCAGAGAACAAAAACGAGAAAGCGATCTCCCAGAAGAAAAAACAGCTTTCCCAGGCAGAGACAACACTTGCCCAGTACCAGAAAGGCCTGAAAGAAGTAAACCAGGAAATCAAGAGCGGCTCCGCGGTTTTGGAAGAGAACATGAAAAAACTGGATGACTCCATCAGCACGCTGGATGCGTCCGCAAAAAAGAATGAATCCTCATTCAAGCTGATGAAGAGCCAGTGGGACAAAAACACCTCATCTGCGAAAAAATTAAAAGATGAGCAGAAGTATCTGACGGAGCAGGGCGAGACGTACCAGAAAAAAGTCGGTCTCGTAAAAGAAGAACTGAAACTGTTGGAAAATGCCGAGGGCGACAACAAAAAGGCGATCGAGGAAAAGAAAGCCGCGCTGAATGAGGCGGAAGCGTCGCTAAATGAATACAAGAGCCGTCTGAAAGAAGTAAACGAGCAGCTGAAATTCGGAAAAGCATCAATTGAGGAATATACAGAAAAAGTCCAGAAAGCAGGGGAAAAGGTCAAGGACGAGGGAAGCGGAATGACGAAAAAGGTGACCGTTCCGATTCTTGCGGCCGGAGCGGCGTCTGCCAAAATGGCTATGGATTTTGAGGATTCGATGGCAAAAGTTTCGACGATTGCTGACGCAACGGAAGTCCCAATGGACGAAATGCAAAAGGCGATCTTGGATCTTTCCAATCAGACAGGAATCTCATCGGAAGAAATTGCACAGAATGTCTATGATTCTATTTCAGCAGGACAGAAAACAGGCGATGCAGTCAATTTCGTTTCGAATTCAACAAAATTGGCAAAAGCAGGCTTCGCGGATGCGGGAGCGGCGCTGGATGTGCTTACAACCATCATGAATGCGTATGGATTGAAAGCATCTGAAGTAACGAATGTTTCGGACATGCTGATCCAAACACAGAATTTGGGAAAAACGACGGTTGCTGATCTTGCATCATCAATGGGAAAAGTAATTCCGACAGCAAACGCCTACGGAGTAAGCCTGGACGAGCTGTGCGCGGGATATGCCATCATGACAGCGAACGGAGTTGCAACGGCAGAAAGCACAACCTATATGAACGGTATGCTGAATGAGCTCGGAAAATCAGGAACGACCGTATCGGAAACCCTGAAAGAAAAGACGGGAAAGACGTTTAAGGAATTGATGGACAGCGGCATGTCATTATCTGATGTCCTGAAAATAATCAGCGATGCGGCGACGGAAAACAACAAATCGTTTGGCGATATGTGGAGCAGTTCGGAGGCCGGAAAAGCAGGTATGATCCTGCTGGGAGACAGCGCTGAGAATTTTAATGGCGTTTTGGAACAGATGCAGAATAGTGCAGGCGCGACAAATACGGCATTTGAAAAACTGGACACAAACTCCACAAAGACTAAAAAGGCGACGAATGAGCTGAAAAACGATGCTATCGACATTGGAACAACACTGATGGAGGAAATCGCACCGATTATCGAAAATATTGCGGAAAAGATTTCGCAATTTACAGAATGGTTTAACGGATTGTCGGAATCGGAAAAACAGATGATTATACAGATTGGCCTGATCGTGGCTGCTATTGGTCCGTTGCTTATTGTGCTTGGAACAGTGGTGAGTAGCGGGGCAAAAATAATCGGAGGTATTCCGGTCATAGCAAAAGGCTTATCGGGTCTATTTGGCATCATCGCGGCGAATCCGGTCCTCGCAATTATAACGGCAATTGTGATTGCTGTTTTTACACTCTGGACAACCTGCGACGAATTCCGGGAAGGGGTACTCGAAGGGATTGATATTTTAAAAACGGTACTGACCGCCGGTTATGATTTCTGCGTGGAGCTGGGCGAAGAGAAGCTCGGCCGGATCCAGGATGCCTACGAAAAACACGGAGGCGGAATCACCGGAATCTTGGCCGCGAGCTGGCAGACATGGAAGGAAATATGGTCCACGGGATTTGATGTGATCGACAAGCTGACAGGCGGCAAGCTCACAGGAGTCAAAAATAAATTCTGGAGCAAATTTGAAGAAATCAAAAATGTGGTAAAAAATGCATTGGACACAGCGAAACGATTCCTTGCCGGCGATTGGCCAACACCAAAAATCAAAACACCACATTTCCAGATCTCGCCGCCGGGTTGGACAATCAGTGATCTGATCAAAGGCAGCATCCCGAAATTAAGCATCAACTGGCGTGCGAAAGGCGTGATCCTGAACCGGCCAACAGTGGTTAATCAGTCCGGAAGCACGATCGACGTAGCGGGCGAGGCAGGACCGGAAGCCGTAACGCCGATTGAGACGCTGAAAAAGTACGTCCGCGAAGAAGTACGGGCCAACAATGCAGACCTGATAAAAGCACTTGCCGAGGTCCTGGGAGATCTTGGATTGACGATGGAAAACGTGATTAATCTTGGAGACGAAAGAATCTACCAGAAAGTCGTGAAATTAACCATCAAAGAGCTGAACAGACAGCAGATAAGTAAGCCTGTCTGGAAAGGAGGCTTTGCATGATTGACGATTACGAAGTTATTTTTGCAGGGGTCAGTTCCGCCGACCTCTGCATTTTTGCAGTCAACAGGCCGAACATCCCTGCAGCAGAACGGGACATCGAAACTCTGGAAGTGCCGGGAGTAGATGGGGCTTATCATATCGACAATGGCCGCTACAAGGAGATGACAATCTCGATCGAGATGAACTATATCGGCCCGGAGTCAAAATGGCACGAAAAATGGCGGGAAATCAAACGATGGGCACAGGAGAAAAATGCAGAACTGATCCTGAATGATGACCCTATTTTTTCGTACCGTGCCTATTATGCAGTATTAAGCGAAAACAGCAGGGAAAGCCTGCGGGTGGGAAAATTCACAATCACATTTTACTGCTCCCCGTATCTGCACGTCCGCGGAAGCGATGAATATGAAAAGCCATATCCAATGCCGGTATACTGGGGTCACAAAGTAGGCGGCGGAGGATACGTGCTGACAGAAAACGGCCAGAAAGTAGCCACAAAAAGAAGATTTTTTACATTGATGAATGATTATGATATTGCGTGCCCAAAAATCAAAATTGAGGGTCACGGAGAGTGCTGGGGACGAATCAACGGAAATGAGTTGCTTGCACAGGTCAACGGAACGTTGATCATCGATACGGAAAAAGAAATCACAGTGAATGGCCAGGGACGAAATGCGAGCAATGCGATCAGAGGAAATTATGAAGATTTCTATCTGAACCCGGGAGAGAACGTGATCTTATTTGATTCTGCATTTGAAATTTCAATTGCGCCGCGTTGGAGAACAAGATGATACAAGTTTACAAGCCAGAAAACAAAAATTACGAAAATAACGGTGACTGTGTACTGCATCCGACAAAATGCGAGCTGACTATGCAGCTTAGCGGGGAATGGGATATGGAGATCGAGTGCGCGGCGGATGCGCTGTATATTGATTGCCTGAAAGCCGGATCCGTTATCACAGCGCCGACCCCATACGGAGAAAACGAGCAGTTCCGGGTGTATGATGCAGAAAAGGAGATGGGTGGACTTGCCGCAAAGGCACGGCCCATCTTTTTTGATGCATCAAGAGAAACCCATCTGAAAGATGTGCGGCCAACACAGTGCACGGGCACGGAGGCGGCGGAGAAGATCAGCGTTGGAAAATATCGTGTTATTTCGGATATCACGGATATCAATACCGCGTACTACGTCAGGAAGAATTTGATTGAGGCGCTGCTGTCTGACGATGAAAACAGTTTCATCAACAGATGGGGTGGAGAACCTATTTTCAAGAATTACGTATGCCAGATGAGAAAAAGAGCCGGAGGAGATTACGGAGCAGAAGCGCGGCTTGGATTTAACATGTCGTCCGTTAAGGCGAAAGTAAACATGGATAACGTGGTTACCAGAATTATTCCGGAGAGCTACAATGGGCACACACTGCCAGATGATAGTTACTATGTGGACAGCCCCAATATTGGGAAATATCCGATCGCCTACACAAAAGTGGTACAATACGAAGACGTAAAACTGCAGGAGGACTGCGGAACCGATGAAACAGGATATGCTACACTGGAAGATCTGCAGAAAGCATTACGGAAAAAGGCAAAAGCAGATTTTGAGGCAGGATGTGACCTGCCGGAAATCACGTATGAAGTGGATCTTATCAACATCGAAAACACAATTGAGTATGCAGATGTGGAGAATCTTGTGAAAATCGGTCTCGGAGATTACGTGAAAGTGGAGAACAAAGATCTGCAGATATCAACAAGGGAACGTGCTGTGAGCGTGGTGTGGGACTGTATCATGAAAAGAAATACAACCGTCACGCTCGGATCCGCGGAGAACGATTATCTGGATCGGATCAGTGCGGCAATGAAAATGGCAGAGCTGGCGCTGAACAAAGACGGAACCGTAAAAGGCGATCAGGTAACCGGAATGATTAACATGATGAAAACAAGACTGAAAGCAACTGCAGAGAATGCGGAAAAACAGGCGGCAAAAGCAATCCTTTTCGAAGAATTGGACAAGAACAGCGACCTGTACGGAGCGATGGCACTCGGCACAACGGGATTTTTGATCGCATCCGAAAGAACGCCGGACGGCAGAGATTGGGACTGGAAAACATTTGGGACGGGTCAGGGATTTCTAGCAGATTATCTCATTGCAGGGGTGCTGCTGTCGCAAAATTATAAAGATGGAGAACAAGGATTTAAGCTGGATCTGAACAGCGGAAAAATTTTTGCGTCACTGTTGGAAATCTTTGGAAAAGAAGCAGGGAAACCATGCTCGGTTGCTTTGGAGAATGGAAGAATTTTGGTAAAAGAATCCAGCGGAAAGTCAGTTATCCAGATATCACCACTCCAAAATGTGGATATTGTGACAGGAAAAAGCACATGGTCGGGAATGATCGGAAAAGGAAACACCTTCATCGAGGTGAATCCACAAGATGATTATATCAGGTTCAGGGCAGGGGCGATCTACGAGGGATATTCCGGATCTGCGGGATTGAGTGGGAAACTCGTGTACTCTGACGAAAGTTATCTGGTTATCCGAAACGGAAGAATCACGGGAGGAAGGATCAAGAAATCGGATGGAACGTGGGAGGAACTGAAAAATGGCACTAATTAGCTCAAATGTTTATCTGAGCATGGAAAATGCTACAGACAATGCGCAGTACATCTATAATTTTATGATCCGAAATGGAGCGTCGCAGAACGCGGCGCTTGCCGTGCTGGGCAATATGTACGCGGAATCCACCTGCAATCCGGGGATCTGGCAGAATCTCGACAGCAGTAGAACAGACCTGGGATTTGGGCTGGTGCAGTGGACCCCCTCCACGAAATATACAAATTGGGCCGCAGCGAAAGGATACGAGAGCAAGAACATCAATGGACAGCTGCAGCGGATCCTCTACGAAAAAAACGTAGGGATCCAGTGGCAGAAAAGAACCACATCAATGTCATTTGCGGAATTCTGGAACTCCGGAGAAAGCCTGGAAACGCTGGTAGAATTATTTGAACTCAATTATGAGCAGCACGCCGGAGCAGTACAGCCAAAAAGAAAAGAGTATGCGAATTACTGGAAAACGCATCTGACGTTGGATGATGATTCGGTGGAAAAAATTGAAAAGGCGCTTGCCTGGATGCTGAATATCGCGGCGGATAACTCACATGGGTATGATCAGGGGTATCGGTGGGGGCCAGATTATGACTGTTCCTCGTTCTGCATCACAGCGTGGCAGGAAGCCGGCGTGCCGGTGAAAACGTATGGAGCAAGCTACACCGGAGATATGCGGGCGGTATTCCTGCGCTGTGGCTTTTCGGATGTGATCGGGAGTGTAGACGTCTATTCCGGATCAGGTCTGAAACGCGGCGATGTGCTGCTGAGCGAGGGCTATCATGTTGCTACCTATATAGGCAATGGACAGATTGTACACGCATCTCAAAACGAATTCGGTGGAGCAGTGGGAGGACAGACCGGGGACCAGACGGGAACCGAAATCTGCACAAGAAGTTATTATTCCCACACACCGCCATGGGATCATGTATTGAGATATAAGCAGGGCGGCACAGAGGAGACACCAACACCAGAACCAACGGCAACAGTGTACCCGGTGCAGTGGATACCGGCATAGAGAGGAGACGAAAAAAATGGACATGACAATGTTTGAGTGGCCGACGAAAGCCAAAGTCGAAAGCACAGATTATGTAGCGATTTGCGACGCAGACGGAAATGAGAAAAAAATTGCCGTGGACGATTTGAAAAATATCCAGAAAGCAGAAACCACAGGGGAAACTGTGGAGGAGTGGCTGAAAACAAAACTGAAAAGCTATGCAGGATTTTCGGACGGATTCTACCCGGATCTGGGCGGATGGTCTGGAGGAACGGATGCATTCGGACTGATCACAAAAAAAGGAACAACAGTGCAGTATGTAGGTTTTATGGCGGACGGGAAAATTCGGATGGGATCTTACAACACACAGAACGAAGCCTACAAAATATATATGCACAACGACGAGATGGCGAACCATCCGGTCGGATCTATATGGATCACAGAAACAGAAACTGCGGATCCGAACCAGATTTTCGGGGGAACATGGGAAAGATACGCCAAAGGGAGAACACTGATCGGCGTAGATGAAAATGATACAACCAAAAAATGGAACAAATCAGGAATCAAAGCAGGTGTGGCTGAAAACAATATTGACCATAAACATTATGAGACAAATGGAGCAGATGGAGGTCGAATGTATCAGATTTTTGGGGATGACGGAGGCCCATATGGATCTACGGTGCAGGCGAATATGACGGCAGCTTCATGGGCGGCACAGACGTCAGTTGGAAATATCAGAGTAAATAAGGTATCTGCCATGACGGATCGTGCACAGGTGATCAATAATCTGCCGCCATATATCACAGTGTATATCTGGAAACGAACGGCGTAGGAGGAGAATCATGAGAGTACTTGAATTTTCTGTTATGGGTCAGCAGATCGAAAAGCGGGGGGATTTTTCCGGTCTGGTGGCGGGCAGTGAGCAATATATGACAGCGAAATTTTATTTTGACCGGGAGTGGGCAGGAAAAGTAAAAGTGGCAGAGTTCCGCCGAATTGACTCGAAGATTGCAGAATGCTTTTCGGAAAAAATAACAGGAAACTGCTGCATCGTGAGAACAGAGGTACTGCGCGGAAAGAAATGGTACGTGAACGTAGTAGGACTGGGAAAAGACGGAATGAAACTGTCAACAAACAGGGTAGAGGTGAAACAGGAGGAATGACATGAGTACAACAGACGAATTACTGGAAGAGATGCTGGAAGATGTGGAAGAGTACGCAACACCAGTCACGGACGATGATCTGCAGTTCTGGATTGACGAACATCTGAGAGTGATTTCTATCCCGAAAAATGGCGTAGTAGCTGGAGTTGAAGGAGATAAAAATGTAAATAAGATCAAATTCGGCATGAACAGGTACTACCACGGCTTCGATATGTCCACATTCTCCGGGAGAATTTTGTACTCAAACGCCAAAGGAAATAAAAATTACTACAACATCACAGATATGCAGGCAAGCGGGAGTGCCATCACGTTTTCGTGGCTCGTAGACGCCGATGCTGTGCAGTACATGGGGAAAACCGCGTTCGTGGTCTATCTATTCAAAACCCAGGGATCGGAGCTGCGGCAGAAGTTCTATTCGACACTCGCCACTCTGAACGTATTAGAAGGAATGGAAGTAGATTCTGCCGTGCCGGTTGAAAAACAGACGGACATCATCGAACGGATGAAAGAGGAGATCAGCGCCTACGCAGAAGAAGTCAAGAAAAGCCTGCCGGCCGACTACACGGCGATGACGGAGCAGGTTAGTTCGCTCAAGGAAGAGATAAATTATATTGATGAAACTGTAATCGGAAATAGAAATTTGATTGGTAAAGAATTGGGAAAACTCTATCCGATTTTCGCTCAAAAAGGGGACAAGTTTTATGTAAAAAAAATGAATAATGGCAAATTTGGATACTTAAAAATTCAATTTTATGATAACAAAAAAAGTAAAATAGAGAATGGATATTATGGTATAGCACTTCAACAGGGAAGAAAATTTACATATGACGTTGATAAAATTGGGTATTATGTTGCTTTTGAAAAAAGTGAAGAGGAACAAAGTTATTACGCTATTGGAAGTGCAATGCTAGTCCGTGGAGACGTTGAACCTCAGACATATTTTTTATACAATGAAAAGGACATTCTTGAACGCATTGGAGATATTGAAAAAAAAGAAATTCCAGAAATAGTTTCCAAAAATATTGATATAGAGCCGATTATGACAGCCATAAGCTTCTCTGATACAAAACAGACAGGAAACACGCTGTATAGAAAACATTACTTATCACTCTTACACTTGTCTGATAGTCATGGATATGCAAACACTGTTGAGGACGCATTTCAATATGCTGATAATTATAAAAACATCGATGCAGTTATTCACACAGGAGATTCACAAGAAAGCAACTATTTTCTTAATCGCACAGAAAATGGCTTTTCCGATACTGTAAAACCTTATGCTCTTAAATCCAAAAAACCTTTTTTGTATGTAATAGGAAACCATGATGCAGGAAACCACTTTGAAACAAGTTTTTCTGAAAAAAATTTATATGATTATTATATATCTGATATATCTCAAAAATCAAATTATATAGTAGGAAAAGAGAAGCCATATTATTATAAAGATTTTATAAATGAAAAAATAAGATTAATCGTCTTGAATGAATATGATAATCCAAAAGTTTTGGATAACAATGGGAAATATTTATTTGACCAATGGAATCGTTTTTTTTCGCAAGAACAAGTAACGTGGCTATGCAACATTCTTTCATCAACGAAAAAAAACAGTTTAAATGGACTTCCAAACGATTATTCAGTAATAATTGCATTGCATCAGAAAGTATATGACCTTGACATTGACACCTTAAAAAGCAATTTCTCGTATATGAAAGGACGTACTGGGTGGAAAGGCAGTACGGGTGATTATAAATCGAATCAGAGTAACAATGTTTTACGAGATATTATTGATGCTTTTATTTCAAGAAGCCAACTGAATAAAATTTATGATGTTGATAACGAAGCATATCCTTATCTTCCCTTAAATACATATACCGTAAATGTACTAGCTGATTTTTCCGACCGAGAAAATAGTAATTTTATTTGTTTTTTGTCGGGGCATACACATTATGATAATGTCGGATTTGTAAAAGGAACAAAAAATAAAATGTTAAATATTGTCGTGACTGATTCAGCAAATCCAACGACACAAGCAAGCTATACGGATGATTTACCGAGAATTGCAGGAACACGGAGCGCAGATGCATTTAACATTATATCGTTTGACACAGATAATAAAGAAATAAAAATATGCAGAATTGGTGCGAACTGCACATATGATATGATTGAAAGAAAATGTACAAAAATAAGTTATAACATTAACTAAAGAGGACGAAAGGTAACTACCGATACCATTTGAAACACATAGAATGGTATCGGTAGCATTGGAAAAGGATCATGAATCATGTTTATCAAGCCACTCGGAAAGAGCCTTGCGGATGACCCACGATGCGGTACGCTCTTCGCGTTCGCGGTATGAGATAAGCTGCTTAAGCTGTTCCGGTTCAAAGCTGATCGACATTTTCTTGTACTTGTCCTCTTCGGATTTGCGTGGATGAGCCATGATAACCACCTCCTCGAGACCACTATACCAGACGCGAGTGAGTGGTAGCAAGAAGCAGTGATATATTGGGATATGTAGGCTTGACAGACTAAGCGCCGGAGGGCGATAAAGGTCATATTTGGTCGATAAGTAGATAGAGTTTAAAATTGCAACTAATTGAAAAAGACTCATTGATGCCTTATAATAAAAGAAAATATATTATGTGGGCAAGGAGGAATTTTGTATGCAAAGGGATATGGATTTGATCAGAAATTTGTTGATTAAGATTGAAGAAGTATATGAACCTGGTGCCGGATCAATAAATTTCTCGAAAATTAGAATTGACGGTTATGATGACAAGGTTATAGTGGAACATTTGTTATTGATGAAGGAGGCAGGATTAATCCGAAATATTAATGCAAAACAATATGTTACCGGTTCAACCATACTCAATATCGGAAATTTAACAAACGAGGGCTATGATACGCTTGAAAAATTTAGAAATGATACAGTTTGGAATAAAACCAAGGAGATTGCCCGCGACAAAGGACTTCCAATGCTGATTGAAATATTTAACCAGGTAGCAGGTACTGTGATCGCTGGTATTACAGAAGGGGCATTAAGAGCAAATTCATAAATTCAGAAAAGATTACGTATCATTCTTTCCAAAACATTCAACTAATAATCATTGGCAGGTTTCCTTGCCCGTGGTATAATTTTTAGTATCAAAAGTACGGGAGGAAAGGAAAATGAGCTGGAAGGAATGGAAACATGATTTAGACGAGGCAAACAAGGCGTATGATTCTGGAAGGATTGAAAGAGAAGCATATGAAACGAGGATTAAATATGCTTTATGCATGATTTATGAAGGGGGAAATGTTGAAATGGCAGAAGGGATTGCCGAAGCACATGGATATGATATGGAAAAGTTATTAGAGGAACATTAAGATTAATTTTTTACCAACCATCAATACGATGGTTGGTATTTTTAATGGAGAAAAATATGATAGAGATTCGAGCGGGACCGGAAACGGTCTTATTTTTATGCAAAAATCAGAAAAAAGGAGAATTGAGTACATGGAAACGATTATTTCCGCCTGCATCAGTGCCGCCGTTACACTTGTGGTCTGCCTGATCAGTAACCACAGTCAGCAGGAAAAGACACGGGCACTGATGGAATACAAGCTGGAAGAGCTCACGAAACCGGGTCGTTTAGTGAACTAGATTTTTGAAAAATATCGAAAATATATTCGAAATCGCGCATGAAATGTGGTATAATAAGAGGGTAGAAAACAAAAAAGGGAGCCGAACTCCCGACGACCAATCTGAAAGTTCGGCTCCACACACCCTAAAGGGGCTGAGCTTATTATAGCATATCAGCCTCCTTTTGGGTACCCCGAAAAGGAGGAATTTTTATATGCGCGAACAGTTTGCGAAGACATTCATGACGAAGCTTGTTGGTGAAATTCCGGATGACGCACTGAAAGTGGTGTATCAGAAACTCATTATTTTCGTTGGAGACTACGAAATAGCTCCGCGGAATACAGAAATTGTGCCGTACGAGGGGTATCTGCCGGAGTGCTATGAGATCTACTTTGCGACTCGCAAAATAGAGGGTTTGAGCGTCAGATCGCTGGAGCTGTACAATATGGTTCTCCGAGACTTCTTTTTCCAGGTGAACAAAGATCTGAAGCAGATTACAACGAACGACATCCGGATCTATCTGTATAAGACGCAGGAGACAAGAAAGATCAGCAATGCGACGCTTGATAACCGCAGAGTTATCATTCAGACGTTTTTTGAATGGGCGGCCAACGAGGGTTACATAGGGAGCAATCCGTGCCGGAATATTAAAGCAATTAAGTATGAGCGAGCGCAGAGACAGCCACTGTCTGGAATGGAGCTGGAACGGCTGAGGAATGCGTGTGAGACAGTCAGAGATAAGGCCATGATTGAGATGCTGTACAGCACCGGATGCCGCGTAACAGAGCTTGAGAGGCTTGATATTGCAGATGTGGATTTTGAGCAGAAAGAAGTACATTTATTTGGAAAGGGGGATAAACACAGAACTTCTTACTTGAACGTAAAAGCAGAATTTGCATTGCGGAATTATCTTGAAATGAGAACAGACGAAAATCCAGCGTTATTTGTGTCGGAGCGTATGCCACATGGCAGGTTAAAGAAGCCGGCGATTGAAAAACGTGTACGACAGCTGGGAGAGCTGTCAAAGATTGGTCGGAGAGTGTATCCGCATCTGATACGGCATACAACAGCGACAGACGGTCTTGACCGAGGTATGCCAGTGGAAGAAGTACAGCAGATTTTGGGGCATGTCAACATCAACACAACTATGGTCTATGCTCAAGTGTCGCGTGCCAATGTCAAACGAGATCATAGGAGATGCATTGTGTGAGAGCGGGAAACCGCTCTCATTTTTATGGAGGAAACATGATAGAAATTCGAGCGGGACCGAAACGGTCCTATTTTTGTACTTAATTATTGAAATTTGAAAAAGGAGAATATAAAAATATGAAAATTATTGATTCTTATAATGCATTAGCCGGTGCAATCGTTGCGGTATTATCGTACATTTTCGGAGCGCATTGGATTCTTTTTGTGATGTTTCTGCTTTTTAACGTTCTCGACTGGATAACCGGTTGGATGAAAAGTCGTATTGCTCACAAAGAAAGTTCCAGTGCCGGCTTAAAAGGGATTCTTAAAAAAATGGGATACTGGATGATGATTGCAGTTGCTTTCGGCTCCAGCGTGGTATTTGTTGAGATCGGCAAGACTATTGGCGTAGATCTCGGCATCACTACATTATTAGGCTGGTTTGTCCTTGCATCTTTACTGGTCAATGAAATTCGGTCAATTATTGAAAATTTCGTGGAAGCTGGATTTAATGTGCCGGTTGTTTTGACAAAAGGGCTGGAAGTCGCAGATAAAGCAATTAATCAGGAACAGGAAAAGAAAACAGAGTGAGGGCGGCTAACAACCGTCATTTCTTTGCGCCGGCGCAATTCGTCTGGCAGAAGGAGAAACAATGAAGATTGATAAATCATACATCAGCAGCCAGAACACCTATCCGTACAACAACCCACAGTGTATTGTTGTACATAACACCGACAATTTTGAGCCAACTGCCAATGCCCGCGCTCATGCCAGAGCACAGCATCACGGGAATTTTTCTGGCATGTCGGCTCATTATTACGTGGATGACAGCGACACTGCCTATCAGGCCGCGCCGCACAACCTCGGATGCTGGCACGTTGGCATCAACTACGGAAACGGCAACCTGTTCGGCTCTTATGGCAACCGGAACAGCATCGGTGTGGAAATGTGCGTGCAGGGCGGATACAATTACGAAAAGGCATTCCAGAACACCGTGGCGCTGGTGCGGCAGCTCATGAAAGAAACAGGCATCCCAGCATCCAGAGTCTATCGACATCTCGATATCTGCAGCAAAAATTGCCCGTCGCAGATCATTGCAAAAGGCGACTGGATGAGATTCAAGAGGCTGATCAGCGGCGGCAGCTCAGAGTCTTCTGGAAACAATACATCCGGCGAGGAGATATATAAGCCAGGAGTTTACAAGGTCAATGACACGGAATTAAACATCCGTATCGCGCCGAATGCAGAATGTAAGATCGTCGGAGTAATCCGGGATCAGGGCAGCTATACTATCACCAAAATCCAGAATGGAAGTTGGGGAAAACTGCTCTCGGGCGCAGGATGGATCAATTGTCATAAAAAATACTGTACCTACGGCGGTACAGCATCCGCTCAGAAGCCGGACGCAAAAGCGATCTCAGTTGACGGGGTATGGGGATCGGAACTGACACGCCGCCTGCAGGAGATCTTCGGGACACCACAGGATGGCAGGATCAGTAATCAGCCAACATCCAATCGGGAATGCTGTGTCGGCATTACAGTTGCTGAGTGGTCCACAAAACTGTCCGGCGGATCCGCGTTGATCAGAAAGTTGCAGGAATGGGCAGAAACCACAGAGGACGGCTACATCGGGCCGCAGACCATCCGAGCGCTCCAGAAAAAACTCGGCACACCGGTAGACGGCGTGATCAGCTACCCGTCAGCGATGGTACGCGCTCTGCAGGAATGGTGCAATCGGCAGTAAAAAAATATAAAAGATATCAAGAGGCGTGGGGATTTTCCCTACGCCTTTTTTTATTGCCATTTTTTAAGGTAAAATTAAAATAAATATATTACGTAAAATGTATTGACATATTGCGCAATATGTGATATATTATAACCATAGAAACGAAATAATAATTGATGAAAGAAATATTTACTCGGAAGATTGGAAGAGGTGATAATAAAATGGTAAAATTAAAAGTTGGTAGAAATATAATTGAACTTGATGAAAAAGATCTAATTTTAGATAACGGAGCTTGTTATCAAATTGTTACTAAAAAAGTTGGAGGATTTGATTGGTATTATCCGATAATGAGTAAAAAATTGTTTCATGATTTAAGAAAACTTGAATTAATTTTCACAAGTGAAGAATTAAAAAAAGATGCTATAAAGAAATATGGTACATCGGTAATAACTTATTGGAAATTTAACATTGAAAGAATGCAAAAACTTGGATATTAAATCGATGTAAAGGCGGTAATTATGAGAGAAACAAAAGAATTTAATCAAATTGAATACATCAACAATTACATAAAGAAGAAATACGATCGGATAAATTTGGTTGTACCGGCGGGAAGCAAACAAGTTATTAAAAGTAGGGCTGCACAAAAAGGAAAAAGTGTCAATCAGTATATAAATGAACTGATCGACAATGACTTAAAAAATAGTAAAGAGAAAAAAGGAGATAAGAAAATGAAAAAATTTGAAATCGTAAAAACAACAGCAGAAATCAGCTGGAAAGAAAGGAATGAAATCAAGGAAGGATGCACGATGTACGATGTGGATCCGGAAAAAATTGCTTCATTCGGAACCAAAGAGGAAGCCGAAAAGGAATTGAAAAAATACAAAACGGATGTTTGCGCATCCGGAAGCCTCTTCACGGTCGAAGAGTTTTCGATCCAGGAAAACGAATATGACGAAGACGGCGAGTGGATCGGAGGCGGAGATATTTGGAAGTTTACTCCAATGGAAATTTTCGTGGTCGACAAAGAAACGCGGAAAACGATCGCAAAAGTCAAAACTTACGAAGAGGCGGAGGAGGCCGCAGAAGAGTATGAGGGCGATGCGGGCGCCGATATCGTGTTTTACGAATAAAAAAATAGTCGTGTCGAAATGGCACGGCTTTTTTTATTTGCAAAAAAATGCACATTATACGTATAATGTGCTAATATATAATCACAGAAAGGAAATAAACAAATCAGAAAGGTGGTAGTAAAAATAGAAGAAAAAGTGGTAATAACGAATAGTTCGGAAGCAAAGAATTTAAATGAAAATGAATATTTCACTGCATATTTTAATGACGTAAAATATGGTATGACAGATTATTACGAGGACCTTGATGGTAACGGAGCTGCAGAAGTGGTGCAACGAGCAGAAATAATGAGGAGACGCAGGGATACCAACCCCTGCGTCTTTTCTATAAAAAACTATTGGGAAACTTGAAAAAACTATTGACTTTTGTACTCCAATGGAGTACAATATAATTAACAAAGGAACACAAAACAAAAAAGAGAAAGGCGGAAACAACAATGACAAGATACGGAGAAGAATACAAACTGAACACGGAAGAAATGGAGAACATCGCAACCTATATGAACGATGAGATCAGAGAAGACCTTCACTTCGAGATGGCTCCATGTGAACCGGAAGAGTTTCTGAGAGCTTACGTAGAAAAAGATCCAGATTTTGAAGAGCTGCTGAACAGCGAGTTCTCAATCGAGCTGTAAAGAAAGGGGAGGAAAAGATGTACTGGAAAGAGATCCTAGATATTTACGAAAGAATGGGAGTGGAGAACATCATTCCGATTGCGCACACGAGAATTAAACCGAACATAAAAGTATTGCTCGACGAGAGTGGAAATTTCGTTGGGGCAACACTGAATGAGCAAGATCGTTTTACGATTCCGTGCACGATTGAATCAGAGTCAAGAACGAGTGGATGTGCACCGCACCCGATTCATGATAATATGCAATATTTATGCAACGAGTACAATGACCCGAAATGCAAAGAAAAGAACGAAAGTTACATGAAGCAGTTAGGAGAATATATCGAGGAAGTAGACGACGAGCTGGCGAAATCAGTGTACAAATTTCTCGAAAAAGGACTTCTCAGAGAGTGTATCAAAGATCTTTTAAGGAAAGTAAATCTTCCGGAAGAAAAGGTAATGATTTGTTTCGTGATGGTAACGAGGGAAACCCTGACAAGGGCCTCCATATCGGACGAATACGAAAGATTTTGCCTGTACGCGCTACAAACAGGAGACGGGCAAGACCTCCAATGGCGTGACTACTATCTGAAAAAGCTGGATCCAAACGGAATATGCAGTATAACAGGAAAAGCTGATTTCATACCACCAACTTATCCGAAAGCAATACGAAACCCGAGAGACTCAGCAAAATTGTTCGTCGGCGGAGCGCCCCAAAAGCAAAAAGAAAAATTAAACTCAATGCCGGTGATCAATCCGGGATATGTGATCACACAGAAAATCATTCACACACTACAGTGCATGAACTACGAAGGAGCACAATGGGCATATCAAGTGGTCCGGGAAAACAAAGGAATAACAAAAGAAGTCATAAACAAAATTGAAAACGATCGTGAAATGACAGAGGAAGAAAAGAAGAAATTCGAGAAAAAAATAGTAAAAAGTTTTAACAGGATAAAACAAAATAAAGAGTGGATGGCGAAGAAAGACGGGGAAGAAAGTTATGACGATTAAAGAGATAAGAGAACGCTCCGGACTTTCACAAGGAGCTTTCTGCAAACGGTATGGGATCCCGAAAGGGACCTTGTGTCACTGGGAGAGTGGAGAAAGAAAGCCGCCGTCGTATGTGCTGAATTTGTTGGAAAGAGTTGTTGAACAAGATAAAATAAGAGGGGAGAACTAAAATATTTGAGAGGAGAAACTATATGAATTTAAAAGATGAAAAAATTTTATCGGCGTTCGAAGAAAAACAATCAATAACAGGTGTGCATAAAATTACTGGGTATAATTGGCAACAAATAGCAAAGGTATTATCTACGTATGGAATTGTTGCAAATGATACTCATGAAATTATTTTGAATTTATATGATCGAGGAAAAAATGCAAAAGAAATTTCTGAAATAACTGGTTATGCAGAAACGACAGTTCATGCCTATTTACCGAGGGTAAGACCTGCATATAATGAAAACATTTCTGAAAACGCAAAACGGATAAAGAAATATAGACAAAACAAATAATATACGTACAAAAGACCGTGTCAAAAATTGACGCGGTTTTTTATTTGACAGGATAGACACAATGTGCTAAGATCTGAATGTGTCATTTTTGTGTCATGGGCTTTCGCAAAAATGGCGTATTTGCGGGCATTTTAGGCGGTAAGGGAACTTGACTTTTAATCAAGTTGTCCGGGGTTCGAATCCCCGATGCTTCACTAAATAACCCATAGAAAACGCCCATGGAGGTTTTCTATGGGGTTTTTCTTTTTCTCGAAAAAATAATATGCGGTTATGACGGAATTGGCAGACGTGCAGGATTTAGGTTCCTGTGCCTTTCGGCGTGTGGGTTCGAGTCCCACTAACCGCAGAAAAATCGTTACAGTTCACAGGTTCCCTGCGAACTGTAACATTCGCAGCCCTCATTTAAAGTTTTGCTTCGCAAAAGGAGGGCTGCTCACACCTGAATCACTTTCTTACGCAGCGAAACAGCAAGTGTTTCACTGCTGAGTGAACAGTAACGAAAAATCCACAGCAGTAAAATGACAAAAATCAGATTCTAAATAATTGCAGCAAAAATATTCGCGCATCAAATATCTTAAAAACTCCAAACAGAACCGAAAATCAAATAGAGAATAGATAGAGGAAAAATGGTATGACAAGAGAAAAGTATGAGTCATTGCCTTTGAGCACGCTGAAAGCGCTGGCAAAATCCAGAAACATGAAGGGGATTTCCACCCTGCGGAAAGAAGCGCTGATTGAGCGGATGCTGGAAGAAGATCAGAAAGAAAACCAGAAAAACATGGAAGAGCCGGCGGTTCTAAAAGAGGAAAAAAAGACGGAAACTGTACAGGATCAGAATCAGGAACCGCAGGAAAAGCGGGAGGACGGTATGGAGTGCCAGAATCGGGAAACCTCGGAAAACGGCACCGCGCGCCCGTACCAGAGACCGCGGTATGTCCGCCGGGAAGAGCGCAGTGAAAACGGAGAGCGCCAGGAGTACCGTCCAAGAGCGCCGCGTTTCAATGAGCGTAGATTTCAGGAACCACGAAATTATAATCAGAATAACCGTGAGGAAGAGCAAAGACAGGAGCCGCGTCAGGAAGCAGGGCAGGAAATGAGACAGGAGCCGCTGCGTCAGGAAGCAAGACCAGAGACGAGACAGGAACCGCGTCAGGAAACCAGCACGCTCGACAGCGGCCAGGAGGCCTGCGGCATCCTCGAGGTCATGCCGGACGGATTTGGATTTATCCGCTCCGACAACTATATGCCGGGCGACAGCGATGTCTACGTTTCCCCGTCCCAAATCCGCCGTTTCGGACTGAAAACGGGAGATATCATCCGCGGAAACACGAGAGTAAAGTCCGCAACCGAAAAATTCAGCGCCCTTTTATACTTAAAGAGCGTCAACAATCTGCCGCTCGACCAGATCATGCGCCGCGGCAATTTCGAAGATATGACACCGGTCTTCCCGGATGAGCGGCTGCGCCTTGAGCGCCCGGGCGGAAGCATGGCGATGCGGATCGTGGATCTTGTAAGTCCGATCGGAAAAGGCCAGCGAGGCATGATCGTCTCCCCGCCGAAAGCCGGAAAAACGACGCTTTTGAAGGATGCGGCAAAATCCATCCTGCGGAACAACCCGGAGATGTATCTGATCATCCTTCTGATCGACGAGCGTCCGGAGGAGGTCACCGACATTAAAGAAGCGATTCAGGGATCGAATGTGGAAGTCATCTATTCCACCTTCGATGAGCAGCCGGAGCACCACAAACGCGTGTCCGAGATGGTCATTGAGCGCGCGAAACGTCTTGTGGAGAGTAAAAAAGACGTTACGATCTTCATCGACAGCATCACACGTCTCGCCAGAGCTTACAACCTGACCGTTCCGCCGAGCGGCCGTACCCTTTCCGGCGGTCTCGATCCGGCAGCACTCTACATGCCGAAACGGTTCTTCGGCGCGGCCAGAAACATGCGCGAGGGCGGAAGCCTGACGATTCTTGCAACGGCGCTTGTGGACACCGGAAGCAAGATGGACGATGTCGTTTACGAGGAATTCAAAGGCACCGGAAACATGGAACTCGTGCTCGACCGGAAACTGCAGGAACGCCGCGTCTTCCCGGCCATCGACATAGCCAAATCGGGAACAAGAAGAGAAGATCTGCTTCTGACACCGGATGAGCAGGAGGCCGTTTACAATATGCGGAAGGCATTAAACGGCATGAAATCCGAGGAAGCCGTGGAAAATATTCTGAACATGTTTGCCCGCACCAGAAACAACGGTGAACTGATTCAAATTTTAAAGAAACAAAAAATAGTATAAGGCTTGCAATTTTCAAAATTGTGTGATACAATGAGAAAGCTGTGCAAGGTTGATGAGATTTTGTCAGCCTGAAATACGAAATCATCAGAGTAAATCTGAGAAGATAACAATATTAAGAAGAGGTGAATAAAATGAGAGAAGGAATCCATCCAGAATACCATCAGGCAACTGTTACCTGCAACTGCGGAAATACTTTCGTAACAGGTTCTACCAAGAAAGAGATCCACGTTGAGATCTGTTCTAAATGCCATCCGTTCTACACTGGCCAGCAGAAAGCTGCTGCAGCTCGTGGACGTATCGAGAAGTTCAACAAGAAATACGGCATGAAATAAGAATTGAATCAAGCAAGATGAAAAACGGGCTGAGGTTGGAAGATCTCAGTCCGTTCTTGCGTTACGGATGCAGAAAATCCCCTTTGAGGAGGTAAACGTAAATTATGAAATCATCCAATATTGGCGGCCAGGCCGTGATGGAAGGCGTCATGATGATGAACAAGGACCGCTATTCTGTCGCAGTACGCCGGCCGGCCGGGGAGATTGAGGTTAAAGTAGAGCAGCACAAGCCGCTGACGAAGCACAAGGGGCTCTTAAAAGTTCCGATTCTGCGCGGCGTCTTCAGCTTTGCCGATTCGATGATCGTCGGCATGAGTTCCCTTATGTATTCCGCTTCGTTCTATGAGGACGAGGAGGAGGAAAAGAAAAAGCCGGCGACGAAAGAGGAAGAGGAGCAGCAGAAAGCGAAAAAAGAAAAGACAGACAGGCTGATGATGTACGGAACCGTCACATTTTCCGTTGTCATCGCCGTCGTTCTCTTTCTGATGGTGCCGTACTTCCTGTCCGAACTGCTGCACAAAGCGGGAGCCGGAACGACACTGACCGCGGTGGCAGAGGCCTTTGTGCGTGTGGCACTGTTCCTCGGCTATCTGGCAGCCATTTCCCGTATGGAAGACATTCAGCGCGTGTTCATGTACCACGGCGCCGAGCATAAATGCATCAACTGCGTCGAGCACGGTCTGGAACTGAACGTGGAAAACGTCTTAAAGAGTTCCCGGGAGCACAAGCGCTGCGGAACGAGCTTTCTTATGTACGTCATCGTCATCAGCATCATCTTTTTCATGTTCATCCGGGTCGATTCCCCGGTGCTGAAAATTGTGATCCGCCTGCTTCTCATTCCGGTGATCGCGGGCGTTTCATATGAAATTATCCGCCTGGCGGGAAAAAGTGACAATAAACTGGTCAACCTGATCAGTAAACCGGGCCTGATGCTGCAGCACCTGACGACGCGCGAGCCGGATGCCGAGATGGCAGAGGTTGCGATCGCCGCTGTGGAGGCTGTGTTTGACTGGAGAGCGTACCTGAACGAAAACTTTGGTTATACGTACCCGGCCAAAACCGAAAAGAAAGAACATGAGGAGCCGTGACCGATGAGTGTGCACGATAGAAAAAACTTGAAATCTGCACTGGAATCCGCTATTCTGTACTTACAAAAGCAGGGGGTGGAGGAAGCCCGGCAGGACGCATGGCTTTTACTGGAGCATGTCTGCGGGATCAGCCACAGCACCTACTTTGTACACAGCGAAGATGAAATGCCAAAAGAACAGCAGGAGCAGTACGAAGCGCTGGTCAGAAAGCGCGGCGAACACATTCCGCTGCAGCAGCTGACCGGAGAGGCGTGGTTCTACGGAATCCTGTTTTTTGTGAATGAGCATGTACTGATTCCGCGGCAGGACACCGAGATTCTTGTGGAGGAAGCGCTCCGCGGCCTTCCAAAAGATGCACGGATTCTCGATCTCTGCACCGGTTCGGGATGCATCCTCATATCGCTTCTTGTGACGAGAGAGGACTGCACGGGAATCGGCGCGGATCTCTCCGAGAAAGCCTTACAGGTTGCGGAAAAGAACGGCGCACAGGCGGGCGGACGGGCATCGTTCGTAAAGAGCAACTTATTTGAAAACATCGAGGGAACCTTCGATGTGATCGCAAGCAATCCGCCGTATATCCGCACGGATGTGATTGAAACCCTGATGCCGGAGGTGCGCGACCATGAGCCGCGGATGGCACTCGACGGCAGTGCGGACGGTCTTGTCTTTTACCGGAAGATTACAGAGCAGGCAGGAAGCTATTTAAAAGAGGGCGGAAAGCTCTGTTTTGAAATTGGATACGATCAGGGAGATGAAGTGCGGGAGCTGATGGAAACCCACGGCTTTGCCGATGTACAGGTTCTGAAAGATCTGGCAGGCCTGGACCGCGTGGTGACCGGTATCTGGCACAAAAAACCCTGACAGAAATGAATTTTAATTTTGACACCATAATGACATCATAAACAGACGAAAACAGCAAAAAGGAGCAGTCATTTTATGTTTGATAAACTTGATGATATCCTCATGCGTCTCGAGGAGGTACTGAATCAGTTAAGCGAGCCGGACGTCGCTGCCGATGCGGCGAAGTTCCAGAAGCTGATGAAGGAGCAGGCAGAACTCCAGCCGATCGCAGACGCATATAAGGACTATAAAACACAGAAACAGACCATCGAAGAGAGCCTGATGCTTCTCGAGGAGGAATCCGACGAAGAGATGCGCGAAATGCTGAAAGAAGAGCTCTCCGATGCGAAAAAACGCGTAGAGGAGCTGGAGCAGGAACTCAAAGTCCTGCTTCTGCCGAAAGACCCGAACGATGACAAGAACGTTATCGTAGAGTTCCGCGCAGGTGCCGGCGGAGACGAGGCGGCACTCTTTACCGCAGAAATCTGCCGTATGTACATCAAATACGCAGAGAGCCGCGGCTGGAAAACAGAGCTGACCAGCGCCGATGAAAACGGAATCGGCGGCTTTAAAGACGCAACACTTCTGATCAACGGAGCAGGCGCGTACTCCCGGATGAAGTACGAGAGCGGCACGCACCGCGTACAGCGCGTGCCGGAAACCGAGTCCGGCGGAAGAATCCATACCTCAACCATGACCGTAGCGATCATGCCGGAGGTGGACGACGTCGAAGTACAGATCGACCCGAAAGATTACAAATTCGATGTATTCCGTGCTTCCGGAAACGGCGGCCAGTGTGTCAATACGACCGACTCAGCAGTCCGTCTGACCCACTTCCCGAGCGGCATCGTCATTTCCTGCCAGGATGAGAAATCACAGTTAAAGAATAAGGACAAGGCACTGAAGATTCTGCGTGCCCGTCTGTACGACTTAGAGCAGCAGAAACAGCACGATGAGATGGCCGAGCTTCGAAAGAGCCAGGTCGGAACGGGAGACCGCTCTGAGAAGATCCGTACGTACAACTTCCCGCAGGGACGTGTGACGGATCACAGAATCAAACTGACCTTATACAAACTGGACGCCATCATGAACGGCGATCTGGATGAAATCATTGACAGTCTGATTGCAGCCGATCAGGCCGCAAAGCTGAGCAGCATGCAGGAAGAAGCATAATAATAAACGCTGCGAATCACGATTGGTCTACAGGATCGATTGCTGATAGAATAAACAAGAGAAAAAAGGGAAAAGAGAAAGGGAAAACGCTATGAAGAAAACAGCACTTGTGATCATGGCAGCCGGAATCGGCAGCAGATTTGGAAAGGGAATCAAGCAGCTTGAGCCAGTAGGACCAAACGGGGAGATCATCATGGATTATTCCATCCACGATGCACTGGAAGCCGGCTTCAACAAAGTAGTCTTCATCATCCGCAAGGATCTGGAGAAAGATTTCAAGGAAGTCATCGGCAACCGCATCAGCAAAATCACAGAGGTGGAATATGCATTCCAGGAGCTCGATGATCTGCCGGCAGGCTTTGCAAAACCGGAAGGCCGTACCAAACCGTGGGGAACCGGCCAGGCCGTTCTTGCATGCAAAGGTCTTGTAAAAGAGCCGTTTGCTGTTATCAATGCTGATGACTATTACGGAAAAGATCCGTTCGTAAAACTGCACGACTACCTCGTACAGGAGCATGATGTGGATGAAGTTATGCCGATCTCCATGGCAGGATTCGTGCTTGGAAACACCTTAAGTGACAACGGCGGTGTTACAAGAGGTGTCTGCGTCGTTGATGAAAACGGAAACCTGACCGGTGTCAACGAGACGAAAAACATCGTAAAGACCGCAGAGGGCGCAGGCGTTGAAAAAGAAGACGGAACGGTTGATCCGATCGACAAAAACTCCCTTGTTTCCATGAACATGTGGGGACTGCAGCCGGAGTTCATTGATCTTCTGGAGAAAGGCTTTGTTGAATTCCTTTCTGCACAGAAAGAGGGAGATGTAAAAGGCGAGTACCTCCTTCCGATCTACATCGACGAGCTGCTGCACGCAGGAAAAGCAGAAGTAAAAGTTCTTCCGACCGACGCAGAGTGGTTCGGCGTAACGTATCAGGAAGACAAAGCTTCCGTAACAGAAGCATTCCGCAAACTGATTGCGGACGGCGTATACAGCGAGAAGCTGTACGACTAATTACGATATTTTGTTATTTGAGTGAATAACCAGAAAAAGCGTGTTTGAATGATTGCAAAAAATTTCAGACACGCTTTCTGCCCGAAAGGGGAAAGGAGCATACCATGGGTAAATATTTTGGAACAGATGGATTTCGCGGAGAAGCAAACATTGATCTGACGGTTGAGCATGCATATAAAGTGGGAAGATTCCTCGGATGGTATTTCGGAAAAGACCACAAAGCACAGATCGTCATTGGAAAAGACACCAGACGCTCCAGCTACATGTTCGAATATTCGCTGGTAGCAGGACTGACCGCATCGGGAGCAGACGCTTATCTGCTGCACGTAACGACCACCCCGAGCGTTTCCTATGTTGTCCGTACCGAAAACTTTGACTGCGGAATTATGATCTCCGCCAGCCACAACCCGTTCTATGACAACGGAATCAAAGTCATCAACGGCCTGGGACAGAAACTGGAAGCCGACATCGAAGCGCAGATCGAAGCCTACATCGACGACGGAACACCGAAGATCCCGTTCGCAACGAGAGAAGACATCGGACGCACCGTGGATTTTGCAGCCGGAAGGAACCGCTACATTGGACACCTGATCTCGATTCCGACAAAATCCTTTAAAAACATGAGAGTCGGACTCGACTGCTCCAACGGAAGTGCCTCTTCCGTAGCCAAGAGCGTGTTTGATGCCATCGGCGCCAAGACATATGTGATCCACAACGAGCCGGACGGAACAAACATCAACTGCGGCTGTGGTTCCACCCACATCGAAGAGCTTCAGAAATACGTAAGAGAGAAACACCTCGATGTCGGATTTGCCTACGACGGAGACGCAGACCGCTGCATCGCTGTCGATGAGCTGGGAAATGTGGTAGACGGAGACCTGATCATGTATGTCTGCGGTAAATACTTAAAAGAAAAAGGCCAGTTAAACGGAGATACGATTGTGACCACGATCATGTCAAACCTCGGTCTTTACAAAGCGTGTGACCGCGCCGGTATCCGGTATGAGAAGACGGCAGTCGGCGACAAATACGTGTGCGAGAACATGATGGCAAACGGCTATTCTCTCGGCGGAGAGCAGTCCGGCCACATCATTTTCAGCAAGCACGCGACGACCGGTGACGGAATCCTGACCTCCCTGATGGTGATGGAAGTGCTGATAGATAAGAAACTCCCGCTCAGCACCCTGACAGCCGAGGTAGTGATTTACCCGCAGCTCTTAAAGAATGTCCGCGTGGCAAACAAAGCAGCTGCAAAGGCCAACCCGGCAGTACAGAAAGCAGTAGAAGACGTAGCAGAGGCCCTGGGCGATGACGGACGCATCCTCGTAAGAGAGAGCGGCACCGAGCCGGTGATCCGTGTCATGGTGGAAGCACCGGACGACGCAACGTGTGCAAAATACGTAGACCAGGTTGTTTCTGTGATGCATAAAGAAGGACTTGTGACAGAATGAAAAAAAGACTGGTAATCTTTTTTCTGGCGGCGGCAATGGTGCTTGGCGGCTGTGAAAATAAAAATTCAAAGCTTTATAAAAAGGGCATCGAGGCGCTCGAACAGAAGGACTACGTAACGTCGATTGCGATGCTGGAGGGAGCCGTAAAGGCAGGCGACCGACTGGCGGAGAGCTACCGGTCGCTCGGCATCGCTTATCTGAAAAGCCAGGAGTATGACAAGGCAAAAGAGGCTTTCAAGAGCAGTCTTTCGAGCATGAAGCACAAAGACGCGGAGTTTTCGCGCGATGTCATGTATTACGAGGCGGAAACCTGCGTACAGGCCGGAGATCTGGATGGAGCCATTGAGATCTGCACCAATATTCAGGAAGAAAAGGCCGATGCCGATGCGCTGTTCCTTAGGGGACGTGCGTACTTCCTGCAGAAGAATTACGAGCAGGCGAAGGTGGATTTTGATGCGGCAGTGGAGACGAAGGAGAGCTATCAGCTCTGCCTTGACATTTACGAGCTGTATCAGGAGAGCAGCATGAAGGCGGACGGAGACCGTTACCTCGAAGCGGCAGTGAAGATTGAGCCGAAAACGACCGAGGATTATTATAACATCGGCTGCGCATACTACTATCTGGAGGAGCAGGACGAGGCGGTCAAAGCGTTCTCGAAGGCAATGAAGGACGGCAGCAGCGCGGCGATGGAAATGCTCGGCGAGGTTTACCTTTCCAATGGTCAGAACGACGAGGCGAAAGCACTGTTTTCTTCGTATCTTTCGACAGATGGCTTTGCGGCGGCAGCAAACAACGGGCTGGCGCTCTGCGCACTTGCGGAAAACGACACGGACAGTGCACTCTCGTATATCGAGGAAGGACTCAAAACGGCAGAGGATTCCGACCGGGAAAATCTGCTGTTCAACCAGATTGTATCCTATGAAAAACGGGCGGATTTTGATACCGCGAAGTCGCTGATGGCGGATTTTCTGGCAGCATACCCGGAAAACACCGCGGCGCAGCGGGAAAATACGTTTCTCCAGAACCGATAACAGACGGAGGAAGTTGGATTGTTTGATTTAAGAGAAGAACAGGAGCGCGTGATTCTGGTCGGCGTACAGGAAAACGGCGGCGCAAACGCAGAAGAATCGCTCGACGAGCTGGCGGAACTGGCCAGCACCGCCGGTGCGAAGGTGGAGGGCCGCCTGGTGCAGGTGCGGGAGGCCATTCATCCGGGAACGTACATCGGAAAAGGAAAATTAGAGGAATTGAAAATTCTGGTGCGCGCCTGCGATGCGACGGGCATCATCTGCGACGATGAGCTTTCCTCGATCCAGTTAAAAGGGCTGGAGGAAGCACTGGAATGCAAGATCATGGACCGTACGCTTTTGATCCTGGATATCTTTGCGGCGCGCGCCGTGAGCAGCGAGGGTAAAATCCAGGTTGAGCTGGCCCAGTTAAAGTACCGTGCGTCCCGACTTTCCGGCCTTGGCACATCGCTTTCCCGTCTCGGCGGCGGAATCGGTACGAGAGGACCGGGAGAGAAAAAGCTGGAAACCGACCGGCGCCTGATCCGCACGCGTATTACGCAGTTAAAACGTGAGCTTGAGGAAGTACGCCAGCACAGAGAGCTCCTTCGTGAAGGCAGAAAACGTTCCAAAATCCCGGTAGCGGCGCTCGTAGGCTATACGTCAGCGGGAAAGAGCAGTCTTTTAAATGCACTGACAGGATCGGAAATTCTGGCAGATGCAATGCTGTTTTCCACGCTGGATACGACGACGCGGTCACTGACCCTTCCGGATGGACAGGAAATCCTGCTGACCGATACGGTTGGATTTATCAATAAGCTGCCACATCATCTGATCGATGCATTCCGCAGTACGCTGGAGGAAGCACGGTATGCCGACTATATTCTCCACGTTGTGGATACGTCAAATCCGCAGATGGAGCTGCAGATGCAGGTGGTATATGACACACTGCGGGAACTGAAAGTTGAGGACAAAAAAATTGTCACCCTGCTGAATAAGCAGGACAAGCTTTTCGATCCGGTTGTTGTAAAGGATTTTCGGGCAGATGCGAGCCTTGCCGTTTCTGCGAAGACGGGACAGGGACTCGAAGACCTGAAAAATTTACTTTCCTCCTGGATGATGGAAGGCAAAATTTATATTGAGCGGCTCTATCCGTATGACAAAGCGGGAACGATTTCGCTGATCCGCGGGTACGGAATTCTGCTTGAAGAGGAATATCTGCCGGAGGGCATCCGCGTAAAAGCCTATGTACCGAAGGATATCTACCCAAGGGTATAGAAGTATGACTTGCGGGCTTACAAACGGATCTACCTTGCGTTAAGAGCCGTACAGAGCCGGAAAATGGAAGTGAAAGAGCACAAGTGAAAGTACCATATCTAGTAATGTTAAAAAATCAGACACTAGATATGGTACTTTTTACTATTGACGTGAGAAACAGGCTCTGCTATCATATGGTTCAGGCACTGCAAAGAGCGGAAGAGAACAAGCCTTGCAGAAACGGTTGAATAACAGGAGGGATTCGATGTTTCAGGTAGAAAAACGAGACGGAACGATTGCAGAGTTCCAGATGAAAAAGATTACCGATGCGATTGGAAAGGCATTCGGTGCAAAAGATATGCAGTTCAGTGATGACATGCTTCAGATGCTGGCATTACGCGTAACAGCGGACTTTCAGTCCAAGATTAAAGACGGAAAAATTTCCGTAGAATCGATTCAGGACAGCGTGGAAAACGTGCTGATCCAGTGCGGTTACGCAGAGGTGGCAAAGGCATACATTCTGTATCGTAAGCAGAGAGAAAAAATCCGAAACATGAAATCGACCATCGTAGACTATAAAGAGATTGTAGACAGCTACGTAAAGGTAGAGGACTGGCGTGTCAAAGAGAACTCGACCGTAACGTATTCTGTCGGCGGTCTTATTTTAAGCAACTCCGGTGCAATCACGGCTAATTACTGGTTATCTGAGATTTATGATGACGAGATCGCCGAGGCACACCGCAACGCGGATATTCACATCCACGACCTGTCGATGCTGACCGGCTACTGTGCAGGATGGTCGTTAAAACAGCTCATCAAAGAAGGACTTGGCGGCATCAACGGAAAGATTACTTCTTCTCCGGCAAGACATCTTTCGGTTCTGTGCAACCAGATGGTCAACTTCCTCGGCATTATGCAGAACGAGTGGGCAGGTGCGCAGGCATTTTCTTCATTTGATACGTATCTGGCGCCGTTCGTCAAAGTGGACAACTTAAGCTACGGCGAAGTGAAGAAGTGCATCGAGGCGTTTATCTACGGCGTCAACACACCGAGCCGCTGGGGAAGCCAGGCACCGTTCTCCAACATCACACTCGACTGGACCGTACCGGATGACCTCGCGGAGCTTCCGGCGATCGTCGGCGGCAAGGAGATGGACTTCAAGTACAAAGACTGTAAAAAAGAGATGGATATGGTCAACAAAGCGTTCATCGAGACGATGATCGAGGGAGATGCCAACGGAAGAGGCTTCCAGTACCCGATCCCGACCTACTCCATCACATCCGATTTTGACTGGTCCGATACGGAGAATAACCGTCTGCTGTTCGAAATGACTGCAAAATACGGTACCCCGTACTTCTCCAACTACATCAACAGCGATATGAAACCAAGCGACGTGCGCTCCATGTGCTGCCGTCTCCGCCTGGATCTGCGTGAGCTTCGAAAGAAAACCGGCGGATTCTTCGGTTCCGGCGAGAGCACCGGATCGGTCGGCGTTGTCACTATCAATATGCCGCGTATCGCATATCAGTCCAAAGATGAGAAAGAGTTCTACCGCCGTCTCGATCATATGATGGATATTGCCGCACGTTCGTTAAAGACGAAACGTGAGGTCATTACCCGCCTCCTGGACGAGGGACTGTATCCATATACGAAACGGTACCTTGGAACGTTTGAGAACCACTTCTCAACCATCGGTCTGATCGGTATGAACGAGGCCGGCTTAAATGCCGCATGGCTCGGAAAGGGTCTGGAGGATCCGAAGACACAGCAGTTTACGAAAGAAGTTCTGAACCATATGAGAGAGCGTCTTTCTGATTACCAGGAGGAGTACGGCGATCTGTACAACCTTGAGGCAACTCCGGCGGAGTCGACCGCATACCGTCTGGCAAAACACGACCGTGCAAAATGGCCGGATATCAAGACCGCAGGCCATGAGGGAGATACCCCGTACTACACCAACAGCTCCCATCTGCCGGTGGACTATACCGAGGATATTTTCTCTGCGCTTGATATTCAGGATGATCTGCAGACGCTGTACACCTCGGGAACTGTCTTCCATGCGTTCCTTGGCGAAAAACTGCCGGATTGGAAAGCAGCAGCTTCCCTTGTGCGGAAGATTGCAGAGAACTACAAACTGCCGTACTACACGCTGTCCCCGACGTATTCTGTTTGTGCGAACGACGGCTATCTCGCCGGCGAGCACTTTACATGTCCGATCTGCGGAAAAGAGGCAGAGGTTTACAGCCGTATCACGGGATATTACCGTCCGGTCAAGAACTGGAACGACGGAAAACGCCAGGAGTACAAGAACAGAACTGTATATGATATCATCCACTCCAAATCGCCGGAGCAGAAAATGAAATCGTACGGCGCAGCAGAGAAACTGGCAGAGCAGGCCGCTGGAAAAGAAGAGCCGAAAGCCGCTGCAGCAGCAGATAAAATCGAGGAAGACGGCATGTACCTGTTCACGACAAGCACCTGCCCGAACTGCAAAATGGCAAAAGAAATGCTCGCCGAGGAGCAGTATGAGGTGATCGACGCAGAGCGTCACCCGGATCTTGCCGCACAGTACGGCATCATGCAGGCACCGACTCTTCTCGTTGTGGAGGACGGCCAGGCGCAGAAGATTGTGAATGCTTCCAATATCCAGAAATATGTGGATGAATATCTCTCCTAAATCTGTGCGCATATAGTTGCAGGAAAGAACAAACAGAGTTATAATAGGAAAAAGCGATACCCTCGCCCGGGCATCCCGGGTGGGGGTATTATTATGGCGCTGAGCACAGCAGAAATCGGCCCGGTGGACCGGTTTCACTTACAGAAGGGAGAAAAATTATGGGATACAGCCAGGACACAATCTGTGTACAGGGAGGATGGCAGCCGAAAAACGGTGAGCCGCGTGTACTTCCGATTTACCAGAGCACAACATTCAAATATGCAACCAGCGAGGAAATGGGAAAACTGTTCGATCTGGAGGAGGAGGGATATTTCTATTCCCGTCTGCAGAACCCGACGAACGACGTCGTAGCACAGAAAATCTGCGATCTGGAGGGCGGCGTGGCAGCCATGCTCACATCTTCCGGCCAGGCGGCAACGATGCTTGCTGTTACCAACATCTGTGAGGCAGGCGACCACGTTGTCTGCGCGGCAAAGGTTTACGGAGGAACCTCCAACCTGCTCGCCGTTACCTTAAAACGATTCGGCATCGAGACTACCCTCGTGGACCAGGATGCGCCGGCAGAGGAGCTGGAAAAAGCATTCCAGCCGAACACCAAAGCTGTCTTTGCCGAGACGATTTCCAACCCGGCAGGTGTTGTACTTGACATTGACAAGTTTGTTAAACTTGCACATGAGCACGGCGTTCCGATGATCTGCGACAACACCTTTGCAACCCCGATCAACTGCCGTCCGTTCGAGTTCGGTGTAGATATTGTCACCCATTCCACCACAAAATACATGGACGGCCATGCAATGGCGCTCGGCGGAGCGATTGTCGATTCCGGAAACTTCGACTGGGATGCGCATGCAGACAAATTCCCGGGCCTTACCACACCGGACGAATCGTACCACGGCGTGATTTATACGCAGAAATTCGGTAAAAAAGCGTATATCACAAAAGCAACCGCACAGCTGATGCGTGATATGGGAGCGTGCCAGTCCCCGCAGAATGCATTCCTGACGAATGTCGGTCTGGAGACCCTGCACCTGCGCGTGGAGCGTCACTGCAGAAATGCCGAGAAAGTGGCAGAGTTCCTGAAAAACCACCCGAAGGTAGCATGGGTTGAGTACGCAGGCCTTGCAGACAGCAAATACCATGCGCTGGCAGAAAAATACATGCCGAACGGAACCTGCGGCGTTCTCTGCTTCGGACCAAAGGGCGGAAGAGACGGCGCGATGCGCTTCACGAACGGCCTGAAAATGGTAGCAATTGTAACACACGTTGCCGATGCAAGAAGCTGCGTTCTGCACCCGGCAAGCCATACCCATCGCCAGCTGAACGATCAGCAGCTCATCGAAGCCGGTGTTCTGCCGGATCTGATCCGTCTGTCAGTCGGCATCGAGGATGTGAACGATATCATTGCAGACCTTGATCAGGCGCTTGCGAACGTATAAAGATACAAAAAACAGGATGTGAAAAGGAGCGTATTGGTAAAATGGAAGAAATGGCAAAGAAACGCGTAAAAGATTCTGAGACAGAGCAGTCGTATCTTCTGATGCACCGCCATATCAACGGCTATGGCCGTCTGTTCGGCGGCCAGCTGGTCGCGTGGATCGATGAGCTTGCCGGTCTGGTGGGACGCCGCCACTGCGGCCACGAAATCACCACCGCGTGCATCGACAATCTGAACTTCAAGCATCCTGCTTTTCTGAACGACACCGTCGTACTGGTCGGAAGAGTGACGTATGTCGGACGCACCTCAATGGAGGTGCGCGTCGACACGTACGTGGAAGAGCTTGCGACCGGCATTCGGAAAATGATCAACCGTGCCTACGTGGTGATGGTGGCCATCGACGAGAACGGCCGCGCACTTCCCGTCCCGGGCCTGATTCTGGAATCCCCGGAGCAGGAGGCCGAGTGGGAGGGCGGAAAACGCCGCTATGAACTGCGAAAAGAGCGTCACAGAGAGGGGTTCTAAGTTGACGTTCACCCGCACATTTGCAGAATCCACCGGAGCTGTCTTCGTGCATTCTGAAAATTTTATTTTAAGAAAATCCCGCCGTGTCCCTTGACAGGCGGGATTTTCCATGTTAAGGTAAAGGCAGTTATACGACTGACGGAAGTGGAAATGACCACAGGGAGTATAGCGTGAGAAGAGGCCGACCGTCTGGGCAGAAGAATGCTTGGGGGAGTGGGTCTGTTTTTTTATCCAAAAACAGAAAATCCCATTCCAGCCACCTTGAAAAGGAGATCAGAAGATGAAAAAAGTATCACTGGAACAGGAATTAAAAGGAAATGCATATCCAGGAAGAGGAATTGTGATCGGCAGATCCAAAGACGGCACAAAAGCCGTTGCCGGATACTTTATTATGGGCAGAAGCCAGAACAGCCGCAACCGTGTCTTTGTTGAGGAGGGTGAGGGAATCCGCACACAGGCGTTTGATCCGTCGAAGCTGGAAGATCCGAGCCTGATCATCTACGCACCAGTACGCGTTCTGGGAAATGATACGATCGTAACAAACGGAGACCAGACCGATACCGTATACGAAGGACTGGAGCAGGGAAAAACGTTTGAGGTATCCCTTCGAAGCAGAGAGTTTGAGCCGGATGCACCGAACTACACTCCTCGTATTTCCGGTGTGATGCACGTAGAGAACGGAACGTACGGCTACCAGATGTCGATCTTAAAGAGCAATAACGGCGATCCGTCCCAGTGCAACCGCTACACCTTCTCCTATGATAACTGTGTAGCAGGGGAAGGCCATTTCATCCACACCTACATGCACGACGGCAATCCGCTGCCAAGCTTTGAGGGTGAGCCAAAACTGGTCGAGATTCCGGATGACATCGATGCCTTCACCGAACTGCTCTGGAGCAGCTTAAACGAGGACAACAAGGTGTCCCTCTTCACACGCTATATCGACATTGCAACCGGCAAGTATGAGACAAGAATCGTGAATAAAAATAAATAAGAAATCGAGTGTTTTGCGAAAGGAGAAAATCATGAAAGAATTAGCGTTAAAATACGGATGCAACCCGAACCAGAAACCTTCCAGAATTTACATGGATGATGACAGGGATCTTCCGATCGAAGTATTAAGCGGCCGTCCGGGCTATATCAATTTTCTGGATGCCTTCAATGGCTGGCAGCTGGTACGTGAGCTGAAAGCAGCCACCGGTCTTCCGGCAGCAACTTCCTTCAAGCACGTTTCCCCGGCAGGTGCAGCCGTAGGTCTTCCGCTGGACGAGACCCTGCGTAAAATTTACTGGGTAGACGATATGGGAGAGCTTTCTCCGTTAGCATGCGCTTATGCAAGAGCCAGAGGCGCAGACCGTATGTCTTCTTTCGGCGACTTTATCGCACTTTCTGATGTCTGCGACAAAGACACCGCATCTCTGATCAAACGTGAGGTTTCTGACGGTGTCATCGCTCCGGGATTTACCGATGAAGCACTGGAAATCTTGAAAGCAAAGAAAAAAGGTAACTACTGCGTCATCAAAATCGACGAGAATTACCGTCCGGCTCCGCTCGAGCACAAACAGGTCTTCGGCATTACCTTTGAGCAGGGCCGCCAGGAGCTGCCGATCGACGATGAGCTGCTCTCCAACGTGGTAACCGAGAACAAAGAGATTCCGGAAGCAGCAAAACGCGATCTGAAGATTGCACTGATTACCTTAAAATATACCCAGTCCAACTCCGTATGCTTCGTCAAAGACGGTCAGGCCATCGGTGTCGGCGCAGGCCAGCAGTCCCGTGTGCACTGCACCCGTCTTGCCGGACAGAAAGCCGACAACTGGTTCCTGCGTCAGTGCCCGAAGGTGCTGGATCTGCAGTTCGTAGACGGCATCCGCCGCGCAGACCGTGACAATGCGATCGACGTTTACATCGGCGAGGAGTACATGGATGTTCTCGCAGACGGCGCATGGGAGAAGATCTTCAAAGTAAAACCGGAAGTCTTCACAAGAGAAGAGAAACGTGCATGGCTCGACCAGATGAAGGGCGTAACCTTAGGTTCCGATGCCTTCTTCCCGTTCAGCGACAACATCGAGCGCGCACACAAGAGCGGCGTCCAGTACATCGCAGAGCCGGGCGGATCGGTTCGTGATGACGCTGTCATCGAGTGCTGCAACAAGTACAACATGGCGATGGCATTTACAGGAATCCGTCTGTTCCATCACTAAAAAGAAATGCGTTTTATATTTATATAAGAAGAAAGAATCCGGTCTCTGGGCGGCCGGATTCTTTCTTTTTTTCGCACATGTATCATCAAAGAGAGAGTAGCACTTTCTGAAGAATAAAAAATAAGCAGGAAGAGGGCGGTACCGCCCTTTTTCTGTCGAAAACCCCTGTTCTTTTTCGGAAAAGTGTGATAAAATACCCCATGGGCGTATCTTTTGCCCGCTGCAAAAAGGAGGATGAGAAATATGCGGCAGATGGAATTTAAAATGGAGCGACAGGGACTTCTCGAGGAAGGCCAGGAAGTCAACGTGACAGAAAGCGCACTGCCTACCTCCTATTATTATACGATTACCCCGGCAGTGGCCATGAGCAGGAATTATCAGGCGTATGAGAGGCTGCAGTCCCGGAAGGGAATCGTAAAAGAAGTAAAAGAGACACCGAGAGGATTCTATACGGTAGTGGAGTTTGATGAAGATGAGCCGACCTGACGAGAACAAAAATGAGCACCCGGTGGTGCATCCGATTCCGCCGGTTTACCGCGCCGATTCCCGGATTCTGATTCTCGGCAGTTTTCCGTCCGTAAAATCCAGGGAGACCGGATTTTTTTACGGCCATCCGCAGAACCGTTTCTGGAAAGTGACGGCAGCCGTGTGCGGGGAAGAGGTGCCGCAGACCGTGGAAGAGAAGAAGGCGTTTCTGCTCCGGAATCATATCGCTGTCTGGGATGTGATCGCGTCCTGCGTCATCACAGGCTCGAGCGATGCGAGCATCCGCGATGTTGTGCCGAATCCGCTGCAGGACATTCTGGAATGCGCCGATATTCGGCAGATTTACTGCAACGGGGCGACCGCGTGGAAGTATTACCGGAAGTACCAGGAGAAGCAGCTGGGACGGGAAGCGGTTCGCCTTCCGTCGACGAGTCCCGCGAACGCCGCATGGTCTGTGGAGCGGCTGCTTGGCGAGTGGAGCCAGTGCGGAGAAGTCTTACGAAACGGAGAGTGACAGGATGAAAAAAGAGTACGAGACCGTCTGGGAGATTTTTAATGAGTGTGCCAATAATCAGATGCGGGACGTCTTTTTCGACGAGATCGAGACGGATGACCCGGAGGCGTATATCCGTCAGAAATTTCCGGACAAAAACTTAAAATATGAAAAAACGGTGGAAGCGGACGGATCTCTGGTCTTTGACATTGAGACCTCCGGCATCCGCCAGCGGTTTACGTTTACAGAAATCTGAATCGCGCAGAAAATACCAGAAAAGCGGAGAAAAAAACGATGAGTGAAGAAAAACACACGCATGTGCATGTGCTGGAAGACGGCACCGTGATCGAGCATTCCCACGATCACGCCCACGGGCACCATCATACAAATACAAAAGCAGTCTTAAACCGCCTCTCCCGCGCGATCGGACACATGGAGTCGATCAAGCGGATGGTAGAGGAAGGCCGGGACTGCACTGAGGTTCTGATCCAGCTGTCTGCCGTGAAGGCGGCCATTAACAATACAGGAAAAATTATCCTGGAGGATCACATTGAACATTGCATCGTCGATGCAGTCGAGCATGGGGACACAAAAGCGATTCAGGAGCTGAATAAGGCGATCGACCGCTTTGTCAAATAAGCAAGAAAAACAAGAAAAGAGGAAAGAAACATGGCAAAAGAATGCAGCAATTCGAGCTGTTCCAAAGAAAGCTGCGAAGGATGTCCAAGCAAAGCAGGACAGGGCAAACCGGATTTTCATATTGATCTGAATGCCGATTCTTCGATCAAACATGTCATTGGCGTTGTCAGCGGCAAGGGCGGTGTTGGTAAATCCATGGTAACCGCATCTCTGGCAAACCAGAAAGCAAAAGAGGGCTACAAGGTTGGTATCCTCGATGCCGATATCACAGGACCGTCCATCCCGAAAATGTATGGCCTGAAAGGACCTGCAAACGTAGATGACAAGGGCGTTTACCCGGCAGTTGCAGCAAACGGCGTAAAGGTAATGTCCATCAACCTCCTGCTTCCGGGCGAGGAAGAGCCGGTCATCTGGAGAGGACCTGTCATCGCAGGAACCGTAAAACAGTTCTGGACCGACGTCATCTGGGGCGACCTGGACTATCTCTTCGTCGATATGCCGCCAGGAACCGGTGATGTTCCGCTGACCGTTTTCCAGTCTCTTCCGGTAGACGGCGTAGTGATCGTATCTTCCCCGCAGGATCTGGTGCGCATGATCGTCATGAAAGCCTACAAGATGGCACAGATGATGAGCGTTCCGGTGCTCGGTATCGTAGAGAACTACAGCTACCTCGTATGTCCGGACTGCGGCAAAAAGCTGTCCATTTTCGGCGAAAGCCACATCGATGAGATCGCAGCCGAGATCGGCGTGCCGGTTCTCGGCAAAATGCCGATTCATCCGGAGTTTGCCGAGCTGGTGGACGAAGGAAGATTTGCAGAAGTGGATAACACCGATATTGCAAAGATCAACATCTAATCATTAAATATAGAAGCAAGTAATGGCATGAAAAACTCGTTTTTCCTTGATTTTACAAGGAAAAGCGGGTTTTTTTGACAAGATTTTTACGTTTCTTTTGGCAAAAACTATTTTATTTTAAACGGATTTTGTGTAACCGGTTACACACGACTGCGCAAATGAGACAAAAAGCGACAAATATGAAGGGTTAATGAGAAAAACTTGCATAAAAAACATGCATAATATGGCAAAAACAAGGAAATAAATTCAATATTGACATTTAAAGAGAAAAAGTGCATAATCTACCTCAACGATAGGAAAACAAACAGCTATTGATTAAGAAAGAGGTGAATCGTATGTCACACTGCGTAGTAAGACTCAATGGAACTGAGGAAGTAGAGGAGTTTGTAAAAGCAGCTTCCAAATGTGATTTTGATATTGACATTTTTTACAACCGCGTTATTATTGATGCAAAATCCATTCTTGGCATCCTCAGCATGGATCTGAACCGTGATCTCACCGTACACTGCTATGGTGACAGTCCGGCATTCAATAAAACCCTGCAGAAATTTGCTGTAGCATAAATTTTATTAAGGGAAACGAAAAAAATTCAGCCTGCGCCGCCAGCGAGAGTAGAGACAGAATTTGCGCAGGGGACTTTCTGAAGAAAAACTAATCACACGAGACACATAACTTCAGAGAGAAAAAAGGAGACTGTTGCGGCAGTCTCCTTTTTTCTGTATAATGATAACTATTCAGAGCCATGCGAAATTCCAGAAAAGGACACGAATCATGCTTGCATGAATGAGCGTTCTTTTCTGGAATTTCATATGGCGAGAAGCCACATCGAGATGCAGCGCAGCGGAATCGAGATGGGGCTCTGAATAGTCTGGTTAGAAAAGGAGCGGGCTAGTGGAAGAGAAGAAGAAAGAGATCCGGATTTCCGTGCGGAATCTGGTGGAGTTTATTCTGCGCAGCGGGGATCTGGACAACTCGTCGGGAGGTTTTGGCGAGCGCGATGCCATGCAGGCGGGAACGCGGGTGCATCAGCAGATTCAGAAAAAACGGGGCGCCGATTACCGTGCGGAGGTTCCGCTGGTTCACGAAAAAGAATATGAGCATTTCATTCTGCGCGTCGAGGGAAGAGCAGACGGCATGTACGAGGACGGAACCACGACCGTGATCGAGGAGATCAAGGGAACGTACCGTGACCTCGAAACGATGGAAGAGCCGGTTCCGGTACATCTGGCACAGGCGAAGTGCTACGCTTACATCTACGGCCTTCAGAACCGCAAAGAGGAGATGGGCGTGCTGATGACGTACACCCTGCTCTCCTCCGAGGAGGAAGGCCTTCTGCGCCCGCTCACCAAAGAAGAGGTAAAGCCGGAGCATTCTAACTGGCGCATCCGCCATTTTCTGCAGACGTACAAGCTCCCGGAACTGGAGCAGTGGTTCGATGAGCTACTCGACGCCTGGTTTATCTGGGCGGAATTCCAGTACCAGTGGCAGAAAGCGCGAGATGCCTCAATGCAGCACCTCGAATTCCCCTTCCCGTACCGGAAAGGCCAGCGGGAACTGGTGAGCGGCGTCTACCGTACCATTCTGCGGAAAAAAGAACTCTTCGTCCAGGCGCCGACCGGCATCGGAAAAACAATGTCCACGGTCTTTCCGGCCATCCGCGCGATCGGAGAGGGCTGCGGCGACCGTCTTTTTTATCTGACTGCGAAAACCATCACCCGTACCGTGGCAGAGGAGGCGGTCTCCATTCTAAAAGAGAAGGGACTGCAGTTCAAAGCAATCACGCTGACCGCAAAAGAAAAAATGTGCATCCTCGATGAGCCCGAATGCGATCCGATCCACTGCCCGCGCGCGAAAGGTCATTTTGACCGGATCAACGCGGCGGTGTACGAGATGCTGACGGAATGCGATTCCTACACAAGAGAGGAAGTCCTACGCCAGGCGGAAAAATGGAACGTCTGCCCGCACGAGTTCCAGTTTGATGTGGCTTCGTGGGTGGACGGCGTGATCTGCGATTACAACTATGCGTTTGATCCGACCTCGAAATTAAAACGCTTTTTCGCAGAAGGAACGAAGGGTGACTACATCTTTCTGATCGACGAGGCGCATAACCTGGTCGAGCGGGGCCGCGATATGTTCAGTGCCACGCTCGTCAAAGAGGAGATTTTAAAGGTCCGCCAGCTCCTCCGCCCGTATGCACCGGGCAAAAAGCTCGAGAAGGCGCTGAATCGCTGCAATCACCAGATGCTCGTCTACAAAAGAGAGTGCGATTCCTGCACGGAGCTGGAAAGCGTATCGACGTTTCTTATGATGGTCAATCAGCTGCTGGAAGAACTGGCAGGCTGGCTGGAAGCGCATAAGACAAGCGAAATCCGGAAGCAGGTTCTGGAATTTTACTTTAACTTGCGAAATTTTTCCGAGATTTACAATTTAGTGGATGAAAATTATCTGATCTACACGAGTTATCTCGATAACGGCGATTTTGCACTGCGCCTGTTCTGCGTCAACCCGGCGGAGAATCTGCAGCAGTGTATCAACCAGGGGCGGTCGGCCGTCTTCTTTTCCGCGACGCTGCTGCCGGTGCAGTATTATAAGAAGATGTTCAGCACGAATACGGACGATTACGCGATTTACGTGGAGTCCCCGTTTGATCCCACGAAGCGGTGTCTGGCGATCGGAAGCGAGGTCAGCACGAAGTATCAGCGGAGAAACCGCGCAGAGTTTGAGAAGATCGCCGCTTATCTGAACGAGATGATCCAGAGCCGGAAGGGCAACTATATGGCGTTCTTCCCGTCATACCGCCTGATGCAGGATGTCTATGCGGTCTATGAGGAACTGTATGCAGATGAAAACGTGACCTGCCTGATCCAGGAGTCGGCGATGCGGGAGCAGGAGAGAGAAGAGTTTCTGGAAGCGTTTGCGAAAGACAACGAGAAAACGCTGGTGGGATTCTGTATCATGGGAGGCATTTTCTCGGAGGGAATTGATCTGGACGGGGAGAAGCTGATCGGCGCGGCCGTTGTGGGAGCCGGAATCCCGCAGGTGGGGCCGGAGAGAGAACTTTTAAAGCAATATTTCGACCGCAGCGGAGAGAACGGTTTCGACTACGCGTACCGCTATCCCGGCATGAATAAAGTATTGCAGGCGGCAGGGCGCGTGATCCGTACGACGGAGGACACGGGTGTGATTCTGTTGCTCGACGAGCGGTTCCGAAACCGGGAGTACCGCGAGCTGTTCCCAAGAGAGTGGGAGGACTGCCGGATTGTGCAGCGCAGCAGCCTCCCGGAGGTAATCCATTCGTTTTGGGAGAGGGTGGATTGTGAGAGCGGATCAAAAGCCGGGCAGCAGGAAATGAAATCTCGGTACAGCGCTGAACGTTACGTGTGATCCGCGCGGTTCCGGTATTCGCTCGGCGAGCAGCCCATCTGCTGCCGGAAAATTTTAGAAAAATAGGCAGGACTGGAAAATCCGGTCTGTTCCGCTACGGAAGTGATACTGGCCTGGCGCTCGAGAAGGAGCGGCAGGCTTTTTTCAATACGGTAATCGAGAAGATAGTCAAACAGGGATTCGTTCATGCATTTCTTGAAAAAACGGCAGCATTCACTGCGGCAGATGTGGATCTGTGCGGCGAGATCCTCGAGCGTCAGATGCTCCATATAATGGCGGTGGATGTAGTCGAGCAGAATGCGGAGCCGCTCAACATCACGCGCTGCCGCCGTGTTCTGGGATTCACCGGAAAACGATGCGTGGCGGTAAATCTCAATCCAGATCGACAGCAGAAGCTCCTGGATTTCCATCTCAAACGCGGACGGCTGTGAAAGCGAGAGGTCGTAGATGCGGTGCATACAGGCAAGTACCTGGTTCTGCCAGTCGATCTCCGGCGAAAAGACGATGGAGGCGAGCTGCATATCCGTCAGCACCGGTTCGACGTAGCGCGTCTGGATCACACTGTTTGAAAAACCATAGAGAAAGCGCGGGGCGAACGTGGTTGAAATATAGACGCAGTCCATCCCGTCGATCATGTGGCCGCTGTGAAGCGCATTCGTGTTGCAGAAAATGCCGTCCCCTTCTTTTAAGACATACGATTTGCCGTTGACCTGATATCCGATCTGCCCCGAGAGGACAAACGTCAGCTCAATTTCCGGGTGCCAGTGCCAGGAAAAGGAGCCGCGCTCGTAGCGGGAGAGCTGTTCGTAACTGATGTTGACAGGAAATTCATAGCTGCCGTGGGCCTTCAGCTCACGGTTTTCTTTATCCATGCGGATCTGCATGAAACGTACCTCCAATCCATAAAATCCATTAAAAATCATACGATAAGTAAAGTATGCGGCAAAAAGGGAAAAAAAACAAGAAAAAATCGAAGATCACCTCAATATAATTATCGCTTGCCCCAATATTGTTGTTGCAGATGGGCGTACGGCTCACTATAATGATACTTAAGAAGATAAGAAAAAACACACAAACACACAAACACACAAACACACAATACACACACAACACACAAAACGAAACCATGAAAACAACACACCAAAAAGAAAAGGAGACAACAAAATGAAACAGCAGGTACTGGATTGTTTTGCAAAACTGTTCGGGGGAGAGGGCGACATCCGCACCTACTTCGCACCTGGACGTGTAAACCTGATCGGTGAGCACACCGATTACAACGGAGGCCACGTATTTCCATGTGCACTGACCATCGGAACCTACATGGCAGCAAGAAAACGAGAGGACAGAAAGCTTCGTTTTTACTCTATGAACTTTGAAAAACTCGGCGTGGTAGAATCTTCCCTTGATGAATTTCAGATGGGCAAAGAAGGCAACTGGACCGCATATCCGAAGGGAATGATGTGGGCATTTTGCCAGAAGGGCTTCCCGGTAGAGCAGGGCTTCGATATCGTGCTCTACGGAAACATTCCGAACGGCTCCGGCCTTTCCTCTTCCGCATCCGTTGAGACCGTAACCGGCGTAATGCTGCGTGACATGTTCGGCTACGACACCATCTCCATGATCGGCATCGCTCTGTACGGCCAGTTCTCCGAGAACAACTACAACGGCGTCAACTGCGGTATCATGGATCAGTTCGCCATCGCCATGGGCAAAAAGGACTGTGCGATCTTCCTTGACACCAGCGATCTGAAATATGAGTACGCACCGGTTAAACTGGAAGGCGCAAGAATTGTCATCTCCTGCAGCAACAAGAAACGCGGCCTTGGCGACTCCAAATACAACGAGCGCCGCAGCGAGTGCGAGACTGCTCTGGCTGAGATTCAGAAAGTCAAAGACATCAAGAGCCTTGGCGAGCTGACCGAGGAAGAGTTTGAGGCAGTGAAAGATGCCATCAAAGATCCGGTCCGCCAGAAACGTGCAAAACATGCTGTTTACGAGAACCAGAGAACCGTTCAGGCCGTTGCAGCTTTAAAGGCAAACGACATCGCAAAATTCGGCGAGCTGATGAACGCATCCCACGTTTCCCTGCGTGATGACTATGAGGTAACCGGCATCGAGCTGGATACTCTTGTGGAAGAAGCATGGAACTGCCCGGGTGTCATCGGATCCCGTATGACAGGCGCAGGCTTCGGCGGATGCACCGTCAGCATCGTAAAAACAGAAGATATTGACAACTTCATCGCAAAAGTAGGCGCAGCTTACAAAGAAAAAATCGGCTATGCCGCAGACTTCTATGTCGTAGACATCGGAGACGGCGCAGGCGTATTAAAATAAGAAATAAAAAAGCTGGATCGGCAGCAGGGAGGAAGCTACAGTGATTAACGAGAGTATTGCAAAACTGGTAAAATATGGAGAAAATGCCGGTCTTGTTTCGGGACTGGATAAAATCTATGCGACAAACCGGCTTCTGGAAGTCATGCAGATTTCCGATTACGAAGAGCCGGAGCAGATTCCGGAGACCCCGGATCTGGAAGAGACTTTAAATGAACTGCTTGATGATGCAGCTAAGCGCGGTCTTCTCGAACACAACAGCGTCGTTTACCGCGATCTGTTCGATACGAAACTGATGGACTGCCTGATGCCGCGCCCTGGAGAGGTGGTAAAGAAGTTTGAGGAACTCTATGCGAAGAGCCCGCAGGAGGCAACCGATTACTTCTACAAACTGAGCCAGGATTCCAACTACATCCGCAGATACCGCATCGCAAAGGATATCCGCTGGAGCGTACCGAGTGCCTACGGCGATATCGATATCTCGATCAACCTCTCCAAACCGGAGAAGGACCCGAAGGCGATCGCGGCTGCAAAACTGGCAAAACAGAGCGGTTATCCGAAATGCCTGCTCTGCAAGGAGAATATGGGCTATGCGGGACGCGTCAACCACCCGGCGCGCCAGAACCACCGCATCATTCCGCTGACGATCAATCAGACGGAGTGGGGATTCCAGTACTCGCCATATGTGTATTACAATGAGCACTGCATCGTGTTCAATTTCCAGCATAACCCGATGAAGATCGAACGCGCGACCTTTGTGAAGCTGTTTGACTTTATCAAGCTGTTTCCGCACTACTTCATCGGTTCCAATGCGGATCTGCCGATCGTGGGAGGATCCATTTTAAGCCACGATCATTATCAGGGCGGCCACTATACCTTCGCAATGGCGAAAGCGCCGATCGAGCGCTATTTTACCATCAAAGGATACGAGGATGTGGAAACCGGCATTGTCAAATGGCCGCTGTCCGTCATCCGGATCCGCCACAAAGATGAGAAACGGCTGATCGATCTGGCAGAGCATATCCTGAACTGCTGGAGAGGTTACACGGATGAGGATGCGTTTGTATTCGGCGAGACTGACGGAGAGCCGCACAACACGATCACGCCGATCGCAAGAAAAGTGGGCGATACGTTCGAACTCGATCTGGCACTGCGCAACAACATCACGACGGACGAATGCCCGCTCGGTGTTTACCATCCGCATGCACAGTATCATCACATCAAAAAAGAGAACATCGGCCTTATTGAGGTTATGGGACTTGCGATTCTGCCGGCGCGCTTAAAAGATGAGCTGGAAGAGCTTTCCAAATGCCTCGTAGAGGGAAAAGATGTCCGCGCTGTCGCAGAGCTGGAGAAACATGCCGACTGGGTAGACGAATTCCTGCCGCGCCATCCGGAGCTGAACAGCGAAAATGTGATGGATATCCTGAAAGAGGAAGTCGGAAAAGTCTTTGTCGGCGTACTCGAGGATGCCGGCGTTTACAAGTGCACCGAGGAAGGCAGAAGTGCATTTGCAAAATTCATGGAAACGTTGTAGAATAAACTAAATGCTTCAATTAACCCGCTGCGGCAAAAAAGCAGCAGCGAAGGAAAACATGGAGGATACCAAAATGAAAATCTTAGTTACTGGCGGTGCAGGCTATATTGGAAGCCACACCTGTGTGGAACTGCTGAACGCAGGCTATGACGTTGTTGTCATGGACAACCTTTACAATGCAAGCGAGAAAGCCATCGAGCGTGTAGAACAGATTACCGGAAAGAAAGTAACCTTCTACAAAACCGATATGCTGGACCGCGAAGGCGTAAAGAAAATTTTCGACAACGAGAAAATTGACGCTGTCATCCATTTCGCAGGCTTAAAAGCAGTCGGCGAGTCCGTACATAAACCGATTGAATATTATCACAACAACATGACCGGAACCCTGATTCTCTGCGATGAGATGAGAAACCACGGCGTAAAGAACATCATCTTCAGTTCTTCTGCAACCGTATACGGCAATCCGGCACAGATTCCGATCACCGAGGAGTGCCCGAAGGGAACCCCGACCAACCCATACGGCTGGACAAAAAGCATGCTCGAGCAGGTTCTGACCGACATCCACACCGCAGATCCAGAATGGAATGTTATCCTGCTTCGTTACTTCAACCCGATCGGAGCGCATAAGAGCGGCCTTATCGGAGAGGATCCGAAGGGCATCCCGAACAACCTGCTTCCGTATGTCGCACAGGTTGCCATCGGAAAACTCGAGTGCATCGGCGTTTTCGGTGATGACTACGATACTCCGGACGGAACTGGTGTCCGCGATTACATCCATGTTGTTGACCTGGCACGCGGCCATGTAAAAGCCATCCAGAAACTGGCTGACAACGAGGGCGTTTCCATTTACAACCTCGGAACCGGCAAAGGCTACAGCGTACTCGATGTGATCCACGCATTCGAGAAAGCATGCGGCCATCCGCTGAAATACGAAATCAAACCGCGCCGTGACGGTGATATCGCAACCTGCTACTCCAAATGCGACAAAGCAAAAGAGGAGCTTGGCTGGGAGGCTGAGTACGGCATCGAGGAGATGTGTGCCGATTCCTGGAACTGGCAGCAGAAGAATCCGAACGGATATAACGACTAATGTAATGTGAGTGTTATCTGGCGGTCCGCCGATACTTGAAAGAGTGTCGGCGGGCCGTTTTTGTATAGATAAATTCAGTCTTTTTTCACAAAGTCCGGCTTGCTAATTAAGAGGGAATCCGATATAATGTAAGAGTTAAAGTGTCCGTAAAAAAAGAGGGGCGGTTTGACATACAAGGAGGAAAAGCATGGACGATAGAAAAAATCAGAACCGGGAACCAGAAAACGGCTCCGGGGGAGGACCGAAAAACAGACAGACGATACTCATTATCCTGATCTGCCTCCTCGTCAGCCTGATGGTGATGGGACTTCTGAACAATGCCCTTGGGGGAATTACTTCCGAGGATCTTGACTATAGCAAATTCCTGGATATGGTAAACAACGATGAAGTGCAGGAAGTTGTCTTGAAATCGGGAACACTGACCGTAACGCCGAAAGACCAGAAATCGGAGGGAATCACCTATCAGGTAACGATGATGGGAGATGAGCAGGAGCTGGTCGATCTGTTACAGGAGAAAGGCATTACGTACCACAAAGATCCGCCGGATTCTACCGGAACGATCATTTACACATTGCTGACCGTCATTCTGCCGGTTGTGATGCTTGTCGCTGTCATGGTATGGGTGATGCGCAGCATGAACAAAGGCGGCGGAGTCATGGGCGTAGGAAAGAGCAGAGCAAAGGCCTACGTACAGAAAGAAACCGGCGTGACATTCCGCGATGTTGCGGGACAGGACGAGGCAAAAGAATCGCTCCAGGAGGTTGTGGATTTCCTGCATAACCCTGGAAAATACACGACAATCGGTGCAAAACTTCCGAAAGGAGCACTTCTTGTAGGCCCTCCTGGAACCGGAAAAACACTGCTTGCCAAAGCCGTAGCCGGTGAGGCGCACGTACCGTTTTTCTCGATGTCCGCTTCGGAATTTGTCGAGATGTTCGTCGGTGTCGGTGCATCGCGTGTGCGTGACCTGTTTGAGGAAGCAAAGAAAAACGCACCGTGCATCATCTTTATCGATGAGATCGATGCGATCGGAAAGAGCCGTGACAACAGCTACAACAGCAACGACGAGCGGGAGCAGACGTTAAACCAGCTCCTCGCCGAGATGGACGGATTCGACAGCTCCAAGGGTATTCTGATCCTTGCGGCCACAAACCGCCCGGAGGTTCTTGACCCGGCGCTGCTGCGTCCAGGCCGTTTTGACCGCCGGATTATCGTAGAAAGACCGGACCTGAAAGGCCGTGTGGAAATCCTGAAAGTACACGCCAAGAACGTATCGCTCGATGAGACGGTTGATCTCGACGGCATCGCACTTGCGACATCGGGAGCCGTTGGTTCTGATCTTGCAAATATGATCAACGAGGCAGCGATTCTTGCGGTCAAGAACGGAAGAAAAGCCGTTTCCCAGAAGGATCTTCTCGAGGCAGTCGAGGTTGTCCTCGTCGGAAAAGAGAAGAAGGACCGCATCTTAAGCCAGGAAGAGCGAAAGATCGTTTCCTACCACGAGGTAGGCCACGCACTTGTTACTGCACTGCAGAAGGATTCCGAGCCGGTACAGAAAATCACGATTGTGCCGCGTACGATGGGTGCGCTCGGCTACGTCATGCAGGTGCCGGAGGAGGAGAAATACCTCAACACGAAGAGCGAACTCGAGGCGATGATCGTCGAGTGCCTCGGTGGAAGAGCGGCAGAGGAGATCGTATTCGGCAATGTGACAACGGGAGCTTCGAATGATATCGAGAAAGCGACGAAGATTGTCCGCGCGATGATCACGCAGTACGGTATGTCGGAGAAATTCGGTCTGATCGGTCTTGCGACCCAGCAGAATCAGTACCTCGACGGAAGAATGGTCTTAAACTGCGGCGATGCCACAGCAACCGAAATTGACCACGAGGTCATGAAGATCCTGAAAGAGTCGTATGAGCAGGCAAAAGAACTTCTGGCAGCTAACCGCGATGCGATGGATGAAATCGCAGCTTACCTGATCCAGAAAGAGACGATCACCGGAAAAGAATTTATGGAGATTTTTCATCAGGTGATTGCAAAACGGAATGGAAACGCGGAAGAAGCGGTTGAAAATCCAGAAATATAAAAAGAAAGCGAAAAGGCCCGGCGGGAGCAGAGAAAACGATCTCTGCACGCTGGGCATTTTCAACATTACAGTCCCAAAAAGAGGAGGGTCATATGGCGTTTGATATCCAGGAAGAACTGAAAAAACTGCCGGGGAAACCCGGCGTCTATCTGATGCACGACGCGGACGATACAATTATCTACGTAGGAAAGGCGATTTCGCTGAAAAACCGTGTCCGCCAGTATTTCCAGACGAGCCGCAACAAAGGGCCGAAGATTGAGCGGATGGTCACGCATATCGCCCGTTTTGAGTATATTGTGACGGATTCCGAACTGGAGGCGCTCGTGCTGGAGTGCAACCTTATCAAAGAGCACCGTCCGAAATACAATACGATGCTGAAAGATGACAAGGCGTACCCGTACATTAAGGTGACCGTGAACGAGGATTTTCCACGCATTCTGTTTTCCCATCAGATGAAGAAGGACAAGGCGAAATATTTCGGCCCGTACACAAGCGCCGGAGCTGTGAAAGATACGATCGAACTGTTGCGGAAGCTGTACGATATCCGTTCCTGCAATAAGAGCCTGCCAAAGGAGATCGGCAAAGACCGCCCGTGTCTTTACTATCACATCCACCAGTGTAAGGCACCGTGCCAGGGATACATTTCCAAAGAAGAGTACGGCGAGCAGATCAAAAAGGCGATCAGTTTTCTGAATGGAAATTACAATGACATGATCAAAGAGCTGACTGGAAAAATGACGGAGGCGGCTGAGAAGATGCGGTTCGAGCAGGCGGCGGAGTACCGTGATCTGATCGACAGCGTGCGCAGGATCGGCGAGCGGCAGAAGATTACGAACAGTGACGGCGAGGACAAGGATGTCATTGCGCTTGCGATGGACAAAGAGGATGCGGTGGCGCAGGTCTTCTTTATCCGGAACGGAAAGCTGATCGGGCGGGAGCATTATTATCTGCGGATCGGCGAGGAGGAGCAGAAAAGCGAGGTGCTGCTCACGTTTATGAAACAGTTCTATTCCGGCACGCCGTTCATCCCGCGGGAAATCATGATTTCCGAGGAGATTGCCGAGCAGGAGCTGATGGAAGAGTATTTAAGCAGCAAACGGGGCCAGAAGGTCCGCATCCGCGTGCCGAAAAAGGGCAGCAAGGAAAAAATGGTGGAACTGGCAGAGCGGAACGCACAGATCGTTCTCGACCAGGACCGCGAGCGGATCAAGCGGGAAGAGGGTCGGACGGTCGGTGCCGTAAAAGAGATCGCCAGATGGCTGAACCTGCCGTCGATCGACCGCATCGAGGCGTACGATATCTCCAATATCAGCGGTTTCCAGTCGGTCGGCTCGATGATCGTCTACGAGAAAGGAAAGCCAAAGCGCGCCGATTACCGAAAATTCAAGATCAAATCCGTCGAGGGACCGAACGATTACGCCAGTATGAAAGAGGTCTTAAGCCGCCGTTTTCTGCGCGGCATCCAGGAGGACAGCGGTTTCGAGCGGCTGCCGGACCTGATCATGATGGACGGCGGACGCGGCCAAGTTAACATTGCGCTTGAGGTGCTTGAAGAAATGGATCTTGCGATTCCGGTCTGCGGTATGGTAAAGGACGACAAGCACCGCACGAGGGGTCTGTATTTCCGAAACGTGGAAATCCCGATCGACCGGAACAGCGAGGGCTTCAAACTGATCACACGCGTGCAGGACGAGGCGCACCGCTTTGCAATCGAATACCACCGCCTGCTGCGGAGCAAAGGCCAGGTCCACTCGATTCTCGACGACATCCCGGGCATCGGGCCGACAAGAAGGAAAGAACTGATGCGCCACTTTCAGGGAATTGATGATATCAAGGCGGCAACCGTGGAAGAACTTTCCGGACTTCCGGGCATGAATAAAAAGGCGGCGGAGCAGGTTTACACATTCTTTCACGCACCTGCACAGGAGGAAAATGAGGATTCGTCAAAATAGTTAAATTTCTAGGTTGCCCGTGATGCTTTATTGTGCTAAAATCATAGAAGAGACGGATTTAAAAAGACGTCGAATGAAGTCGGAGGACAGGAAAATGAAAGAAATTGAAATGACCAAAATGGTGGAGGAAATGGATCTCCGCAACCTGACACCAGAGGTTGATATGACAGATCTTGTCATTGCCACACCGGATATCAACCGTCCTGCACTGCAGCTGACCGGTTACTATGAGCATTTTGCCAATGAGCGTGTGCAGATCATAGGTTATGTAGAGTTCACGTATCTGCAGCATCTTGAAGAGAGCGAGCGCGTCCGCGCGTTTGAAGAGTTTGTAAGCCGCAAGATCCCATGTGTCATTTTCACCACGAAGATGATTCCGGGACCGGAAATTCTGGAGCTGTGCAATCGTTATCAGGTACCGGCCTTTGCGGTAGACAAATCGACTTCCGTTTTCATGGCTGAAATCATCCGCTGGCTGAATGTCCAGCTTGCCCCGATGATCTCCATCCACGGCGTGCTGGTCGATGTATTCGGCGAGGGCGTTCTGATCATGGGCGAGAGCGGAATCGGAAAGAGCGAGGCTGCACTGGAGCTGATCAAACGAGGCCATCGTCTCGTCAGTGATGATGTGGTTGAAATCAGCCGTGTCAGCGACATTACGCTGGTCGGAACGGCACCGGATATCACGCGTCACTTTATCGAGCTGCGCGGTATCGGTATCATCGACGTCAAGACGCTGTTTGGTGTCGAGAGCGTAAAGGATACCCAGTCTATCGACCTTGTTATCAAGCTTGAAGAGTGGGACAAAGAGAAAGAATACGACCGTCTGGGCCTGGAAGAAGAGTATATTGAGTTCCTTGGAAACAAGGTTGTCTGCCATTCCCTTCCGATCCGTCCGGGCCGTAACCTGGCGATCATCGTAGAAACCGCTGCTGTCAACCACAGACAGAAGAAGATGGGCTACAATGCCGCACAGGAGCTGTACCGCCGTGTACAGGCTAACTTAGTGAAAAAAAGAGAGGAGAAGTAAGAAAATGGCAAACTATGTATTTGGAATCGATGTTGGGGGTACTTCAGTAAAATGCGGACTGTTCCAGACAGACGGAACTCTGTTGGAAAAATGGGAAATCCCGACCCGCACCGAAAACGGCGGAAGCGAAATTCTGCCGGATATCGCAAAAAGCGTAAAAGCAAAAATGGCTGAGAAGGGTATCGCGGCAGATGATGTTGCCGGTGTCGGCATTGACGTACCTGGCCCGGTTAATGACAAAGGTGAGCTTTCCATCGCAGTCAACCTGAACTGGGGATATAAAAATATCGTAAAAGAGCTTTCCGACGAACTCGGCGGAATGGCAGTAAAAGCAGCAAACGACGCAAACGCAGCAGCTCTCGGTGAGATGTGGGCAGGCGGCGGAAAGGGAAGCAAGAACCTGGTTATGGTTACCCTTGGAACCGGTGTCGGCGGCGGAATCATCGTGGACGGCAAGATCGTAGCAGGTGCTCACGGCGCAGGCGGCGAGGTTGGTCATGCATGTGTTGAGCCGGAAGAAGAAGCGGTCTGCAACTGCGGAAACCACGGATGCCTCGAGCAGATGACATCTGCAACCGGTATCGTTCGTCTGGCAAAGAAATATCTGGCATCCCATGATACTCCGTCTTCTTTAAGAGAAAGAGGAGAGTCCATCAGTGCAAAAGCTGTCTTTGATGCATTAAAAGAAGGCGATGCAGCAGCAGAAGCAATCGTTCAGGAGTTCTCCGAGTACCTCGGAAGACCACTTGCAGTATTCGCATGCGTTGTTGACCCGGAAGTTATCGTAGTCGGCGGCGGTGTATCCAAAGCAGGCCAGATCCTGATCGACGGCGTAGCTAAATACTACCGTGAAGCAGCATTCATCGCATGCAAAGATACCCCGATCGTACTCGCTTCCCTTGGAAACGATGCTGGTATCTACGGCGCAGCAAAAATGCTGATTGACTAATTGATTCAGATGGAAAAAGAAGTATAGAAAAACCGGTCCTGCTGGCATATGCCAGAGGGCCGGTTTTTTGTGTATAGACTGACTGAAAAAGTTATTCGGAAGAGCCGCTCTCTTCGGACTGCGGCTGTACTTCCGATATCTCCGCCGGGGTATCCGGTTCTGACGGTGCATCAGGGGTCTCCGGTGTGTCAGGAGTCTCCGGTGTGTCAGGAGTCTCCGGTGTATTAGAAGGCGGATCGGCAGGTGTTTCGGGCGGAGCCGGAGTTTCCTGCGGTGCCTCCGTCGGTGTCGGGGTTGCCTGCGGAGTTGATGCTGCAGAAGGGGTTCTGGTCGGCGTCGGTGTTGAGGCCGGCGCGGTGTAGTGGCCCTTGCAACGCTCGGTCGGCAGATCGGATACCGCAAAGTATTCGGTGATGGACGGGCAGCTTGAGCGGGCGAGCAGGCCGGTCTTCGTACAGATCGTTGCCTCCTGTACTGTTGCGGAAGTTTCGAAATCCATATCGGCAAGGCCTTCGTGGATTTCATTCATGACCTTTGCCCAGAGACGTTTGTGGAATTCACGGTCGCTCTCCGGAAACTCCGCGTGTGTATCATACGTTGCCCAGATGGCAGCGGTATAATATGGTGTAAAGCCTGCAAAGACGAGATCCTTGGCCTCGTTCGTCGTACCGGTTTTTCCAGCTGCGTGCATATTGTCGAGGCGGGCGGCAACACCGGTACCTTTTTCCAGAACATCCTCCATGGCATTGGTGAGGAGGGAGGCAGTGCTTGCCTTGAAGACCTGCGTTGCCTTGTTTTCTGTGTTGTCAATTAAAACATTTCCCTTGCTGTCGGTAACCTTTGTGTAGAACACCGGCTTGCGGTACTGGCCGCCGTCTGCGATTGCCGCGTAGGCTGCCGTCAGTTCGAGATCACTGACACCGTAGGTGATACCGCCGAGAGCCAGCGGCTGGATCACATCGTATTCCTCGGAGAGTTTGGAAAAACCAAGCTTCTTCAGATAATCAAAGCCGACCTTCGGCGTAAGCTCGGTCAGTACTTTGACGGCCGGGATATTGATGGAATTGATGATCGCCTGGCGGACGGTAACATCACCATGGTAGGTAAGATCCGAGTTCTGCAGCGGTGTGCCGTCGCTGTAGTTGAACGGCTCATCCTTAATTACCGTAGCGAGTGTAATCTTTCCAAGGTCGAGTGCCGGTCCGTACGCGGAAAGAATCTTGAACGTGGAACCCGGCTGGGAATAATTATCGGTTGCGCGGTTGAAGGTAAGACTTGCTGTTTTTTCGCCGCGTCCGCCGACGATCGCTTTCACGTAGCCGGTGCGCTGGTCCATAACGGTCATGCACGCCTGCGGCTGCGGGGTGAAGCTGCTGCGCTCGGCAACAATCGTATCGCCCTCCTGCATGATAGCGGCTTTGTACTGGTCGATATAGCTCTGTGCCTCCTCCTGGGAGTCAAAGAGCAGATCGAAATTCGGATCGCTGTTGCGGAAGTAGAGCTGCAGCATCTCTTTGCTGTAGTTCTGTACCTCGCCGTCTGCCTGCTCTACGGTGAGCGCCCAGTCGAGACCGATCTGCGTGTTCGCCGGGAAGTTCTCCGGATTCTGGAATTCCGTATCGAGGATTGACTGCATGTAGGAATCCTGTGTGGTATAAATTTTGAGGCCGCCGCTGTAGACAACGTTCTTTGCCTGCACTTCGGTGTAGCCTTTCTGTACCATCAGATCGTTGATCAGGTTGGTGATGACTTCATCGATAAAGTAGGAGTACGGCGCGCTCTCCGCCTGGGACTGCGTGTGCATGGCGATGCGGTCGTAAACATTGTCGTTCATGGCAATGGTGTATTCTTCTTCGGTGATGTAGCCCTGCTCTTTCATGTTGTTCAGGATCTTGTCGCGGCGCTGCTGGTTTTTCTCCGGGTGGTTTTTCGGATTATATGCCGTCGGCGCCTTTGGAATTGCGGCAAGAACGGCGCATTCAGAGAGCGTCAGATCTTTTGCATCCTTTCCGAAATACGTCTGCGCTGCCGTCTGGACACCGTAGCAGCCGGAACCTAAGTTGATCGTATTCAGATAATTTTCCAGAATAACGTCTTTGGCGTTTTCACCCTCTGCGGTCAGTGTTTTTTCCAGCTTCAGCGCCAGGTACTGTTCCTGGATCTTCCGCTTGAAGCTCTGCATCCGCGTCTCTTCCATCCAGTCAGTGAAAACATTGTTTTTTAAGAGCTGCTGTGTGATCGTGCTGGCGCCCTCGGTAAAATGAAAGCCGTGGCTGACGCCGACAACGAAAGCACGGATGATACCGCTCGGATCGATGCCGTTGTGCTCATAAAAACGGGCATCCTCAACCGCGACGATCGCGTGCTGCATATCGAGCGGAATCTCCTCAATCGAAATCGAGACACGGTTTCCCTGAGCCCCGGTCAGCTTCTGTACCTGGTTGCCGTCAGCATCGTAGATAAACGACGCGTTGCCGAGCGGCATGATATTTGCCTCCGAGATATCAGGGGCACTGTCAATCACGCCGCGGACAGCGCCGATCACAAGCCCGGCACCGCAGACGAGAACGACAAGAAGAAGACAGAACGCGATGCGCAGCGCCGTCACGCCAGCCGTCTTTTCAATCTTTCCGTAATGGGACTGCAGATCTTCACGTTTGTCTTCCAGATGACTTTTTCCAAAGTGCATATAGAAAATCCTCCTTATGTCATATTCCTGCAAAACTGATTCAGTTCAGTAATCAATGGTGTTCCTGCCCTGCAAAAAGCAGGGTATACTTATTTTTATTATACCAAACAAAGGGCTGGAATAAAAGTATTTCTGAAAAGAATGCTGATTTTTCAGAAATGATATGGTAAGATAGGTACATATTTGGGTGAAGGAGTAAGGACATATGATCGATCAGTTTCGGACGGTTTACCGGGGTGGAACCGGGGAAATCGTGGAGAAGAAATCACGTTTTATTGCGACGGTGCGTCTGGTGGAATCTGAGGAGGAGGCACTTTCCTGCCTGGAAGCTCTGCGGAAAAAATACTGGGATGCGCGGCATAACTGTTTTGTGTATATTATTGGAGAAAATCAGGAGACGGTGCGCTGCAGCGACGACGGGGAGCCTTCCGGCACGGCAGGGCGGCCGATGCTCGATGTGGTACAGGGAGCAGGCCTCCGCAATGTGCTTGTTGTGGTGACGCGGTATTTCGGCGGTACGCTGCTGGGAACGGGCGGCCTGGTGCGCGCGTACTCGCAGGCGGTGCAGGAGGGGCTGGCAAACAGTGTTCTGATTGACGAGATCTGCGGCGTGCGGCTGTTGATTGAGACGGATTACAACGGCATCGGTAAAATCCAGTATCTGCTCGGCCAGCGGGGGATTCCGATTCTGGAATCCGAGTACACCGATCAGGTGAAAATCCGCGTTCTCGTTCCGAAAACGGAGGTGGACCGTCTCTGCGCGGAGATTACCGAGGGGACGAACGGAAAGGCAAAACTGGAAAAAGAAGAGGAGCTGTACTTTGCGCAGAACGACGGAGAGCTGATCTTCGGGGATGCGCTGACGCAGTATAAGAATCTGGAGGCAGAAGAATTAGGATAAAGGAGGATGCGACATGAGGTTTCCGGAAAATCTGAAAAAGAGCGGAACGATCGGCTTTGTGGCACCATCGTTTGGATGCACAACAGAGCCATACAAGTCCGCGTTTGCAAATGCACAGAAAAAATGGAAAGAGATGGGATATCAGCTGGATCTTGGGCCAAACTGCTATGCAGAGCACGGCATCGGAATCAGCGCGGCACCGGAGGAGTGCGGAAAAGAGCTGACGGAATATTATGTCAGTGAGAAGAATGACTGTCTGATTTCCTGCGGCGGCGGAGAGCTGATGTGCGAGGATCTCGATTACGTGGATTTTGAAAAGATCAGAAAGGCACCGGCGAAATGGTATCTCGGCTATTCTGACAATACGCATTTTACGTATCTTCTGCCGACCATCTGCGATACGGCGGCTGTTTACGGTCCGTGTGCGAGTGATTTCGGCATGGAGCCGTGGCATAAATCCGTAGCGGATGCGTTTGGCGTACTGACGGGAGAAGTGCGTACCGTCCGCGGCTATGAGGGATGGGAAAGAGACGATGCGAAGGGCAGAAGCGAGGAAAATCCGTATCTGCCGTACCAGATTACAGAACCGCGCGTTCTGCGCCGCTTCCCGGATGCGGACCGTGCATTTGAGGGACGACTCATCGGCGGCTGTCTCGACTGTCTCGTCAATATTCTTGGAACGAAGTACGACGGAACGGTTGATTTTGTGGAAAAATATAAAGAGGACGGTTTTGTCTGGTTTCTGGAAGCGTGCGATCTGAACGTCTTTGCGATCCGCCGCGCAATCTGGCAGATGGAGCACGCCGGCTGGTTCCAATATGTGAAAGGCTTTCTGATTGGCCGCCCGCTGCAGTTCGGACAGAAATTCGGGGAACTCGACCAGTACCGCGCCGTGACGGATCTGCTTGGAAAATACAACGTGCCGATCGTGATGGATCTCGACATCGGACACCTTCATCCGGCGATGCCGCTGATCGTCGGAAGTTATGCGAAGGTGGCCGTGGAAGGAAATGAGATTGAAATTAAGATGGAGTGCCGTTAGAACGCTTTTGAAAAATATTTTCTCGAGCGGCAGGGCAGAGCCTGTGGGAAAATGTCTGCGCGCGTAGAAGAACTATCGGCGCATCCGGCAGATGCCGCGGAGCTTTTTGACATCGAGAATCGTGACCGTGCCGCGGGAGAGTGCGACGATGCCGTCTTTCTCGAACGACTTTAAGGTGCGGGAAACGACCTCTCTGGCACTGCCGAGGTTCCGCGCGATCTGCTCGTGCGTGGTGGAGAGCACCGGGGAACCGGTGCGGATGCGTTCATCCTCGAGATATCCGGCAAGGCGCTGGTCAAGCCGCGTAAAGAGAAGCTGGCCCATCGCCCACATGACTTCGGAAAAATGCTCCGTTGTTTCCCGGTAAATGTAGTTTTCAACGTAAATATTCTGATTCAACAGTCTGCGGAACGTGCTGGCCGGAGTGATGAGAACTTTCGTCTCCTCCTCGGCCTCAATCAGAATATCAAAGCTGATTTCCTGCATCGCACAGGAGGCAGACAGCGTGCAGACTTCGCCGGGACCGGTGGTAAACAGGGTAATTTCCCGTTGCTCGCCGGACTGGATAAAGATGCGGAGCTTGCCGGAGAGGACAAGCAGAACGCCGAGACAGTCATCGTCACAGCTGTAGAGAAAATCGCCGCGCTGATACGTCGTCAGGACGGAAGAGAGCACGAGTGTCTGCTGTTCATCGGCGGTAAGCTTTGAATAAAATGGATAATGCTCCTGAAAACAGGATTCCAGAAAAGATGACATAAATAAAACTCCTTTCGGAAGAAAAACGTTCTTTTGTAAACTACGGCAGCAGCCGTTTCTTCCATGATAGAAAAGAACGGAAAGAAATGCAAGAAAAAACGTATCGGTTTTTGTGCCGATACGTTTTTTCTTGCATTTCCAATATTACGCTGTTTATTTTACAGAGTTAATCAGTTCTTCCAGCTCCTCATAGGAAACGGCACCGACGTTTTTCTTTACGAGCTCGCCGTTTTTGAAGAAAGCGAGGGTCGGAACGCTCATGACTTTAAAGGATCTTGCCAGCTCCGGTGCTTCGTCAACGTCTACTTTGTAGAACTGGATCTCCGGCATATCCTCAGCTGCCTCTTCGATGACCGGGGCGAGCATTTTGCACGGTCCGCACCAGGTAGCAAAGAAATCAACAACGGCAACGCCAGGTGCTGCCTGCAGAGCTTTTTCAAAGTTTTCGGATGTAACATGAATTAATGACATAATAGAAGTCCTCCTTTTTTAAAACGGGATTTTTTATTTCCCGGTAAGTGTTTTTCTGTTGTGACTGTAGAATACCACAGCAGAACGGGAAGTTCTGTGACTAAGTCACAAAATGATTTCTTATTTTTTATTTCGGTTCTTTTCCCTGGCGGAAGCATTCGATCATTTCACCGGTCAGACTGATGAGGTTCGGCGTCTCCGGAAGAGAATCGCGGTCAAACCATTCGGCAACGGAGAGTTCCTCGCGGTCGAGGGTAATGGACGGATCGCCGTCCACATCGCAGTAAAATCCGGCGAGCAGCGAGCCGCTGAAGGACCACGGCTGACTCTTATAGTATCTCAGATTTTTGACCTTTAATCCGACTTCTTCCATGACTTCACGGTGCACCGTCTGTTCCAGCGTCTCACCGACCTCGGTATAGCCGGCCACGAGGGCGTACTGGCGGTGGCTGCTGTGGGAAGGTGCGTACTTCGTGAGCAGCAGGCGGTCACCGTCGGTGATGGCAACGATGACGCTCGGGCAGATGACCGGATAGGAGAGCGCGCCGCAGGAAGGGCACTGCATCGCGCGTTCATTTCCAGGCGCATGCATCTTCGTTCCGCAGCGGCCGCAGTAGGTGTGGTCGGTGTACCAGGTGTGGATCTGGTAACCGGTGATACCGGCAAACCCGAGCCATCCCGGAACGGCGCTGCGAAGAATTAGTGTATTTTCGTATTTCCAGATGCCAAATTCCGGAAGCTGCGGACTGCGCAGTTCATAATAGTCCGTCTCATCAATGCGGAACAGAAATTTTGCCTTTTCTTTAATCTCCGGAAAAACAGCTGCAATTTCCGCAATGGAAGGGTAGCAGATCTCGGGATCTTCGAAATTGCACAGAATTGTATGATGACCGTAAATTAAAACAAGATCCGTATCGTTCGGAACAGAAGGCTGGTAATCTACATAATATTTATGCGGAGCAATGTCCTGAATCATAAGAATTCCTTTCTTTGGTAAAAAAGTTTTTGGAAAAACAAAAAACCGAAATTCCTGTGAAGAAATTTCGGTAATAAAAAGAGCGCGAGACGGGATTCGAACCCGCGACCCCAACCTTGGCAAGGTTGTACTCCACCCCTGAGCCACTCGCGCATATACATCCTTTTGGATGAAGCGGGTGATGGGAATCGAACCCACGTATCCAGCTTGGAAGGCTGGTGTTCTACCATTGAACTACACCCGCAGATGATGGGCACTGATTTTTTTTCTCTGTCTTGTTGACTGCCGTGCCTCACTGACAAAACGTATTCTACAGGAAAGCTGAGAAAAAGTCAACCCCTTTTTTGAAAAAAATTAAAAAATTTTCAAAACACTGAAAAAGGAGAAAATTCAGGGTGAAAGGGGCGTGAAAATGTCCGCAAAGATCAGCCTTGTTCCAGAACGGGAAATGTACTATAATAGAAAAACGGAAAAGCAAAAAAGGGGGAATTTCCCTATGCAGGAAAATGGAACAGAACTTCTGGTTTGCTGCACCGGTTGTCAGAGCTGTATGCCGTGCATGGTAAAAATCAACATCCCGGGTTTGTTTGCGCTTTACAACCGGACAGCGACGGAAGGCGTCGAAGCGGTTCGTGCAGAGTATGAGCGTCAGGACAAACGTGCCGATGACTGCATCAACTGTTATCGCTGTGAAAAGCAGTGCCCGCAGCACCTCGGGATCGGCATTCTGATGCAGGATATTGCGGAAACCTTCGGAGAATAGGAAAAAAGGAGCATCTGTGCAATTTAAAGAAGCATTCTAATCTTTCTATAAAATATTTTGGGAAAAACTGGACTTATCTGAAAAATTTGATATAATAGAAAGGTAGTGACAGGGAAATTTTATGCTAAAATCTGGAAAGAAGAGCCCTGTCAATTCTTATGGGAGGAAAAATACATGGATGCCATTGATTATAAGATTCTGAAGATATTGCAGAAAAATGCCCGCGAGACGGCTTCCAATATCAGCAAAGAGATTCATTTATCGGTTTCTGCAGTCATCGAGAGAATCCGTAAAATGGAAGAAACCGGAGTGATTAAAGAATACACCATTATTGTAGACGAAAAGAAAACGGGAAATGAGATGACCGCGCTGATGGAAGTCAGCCTGGAGCATCCGAAGTTCTTTGACAGTTTTGCAGATGCGATCCAGAAACTGGAGTACATCGTATCCTGCTATTATCAGACCGGAGATTTTGATTTGATTATCCGCATTTCCTGTCACTCATCCGACGAACTCGAAGAAATCCACCGCCAGGTGATGAGCCTTCCGGGCGTCGATGCGACAAGAACGCATGTAGTGCTGAAAAATGTAAAAAATATCTATTCCGCCATCCGCAGACCGGACAAATAAAAACCGGCACAGCCGGAATCTGATACGAGAGCGTGTCTGAAAATAATCCGAAAGAGTTTTCAGGCACGTTTTGGCGTCTCAGAAAAAGTACGGAAAGAAAGAAGGAAAAAAGTGAACAGATACTTACGCTGTTATGCAGAGATTTCACTCGAAGCGATCGGGCATAACATCAGAGAAGTGAAAAAAAGACTACCGGAGGGCGTGAAACTCCTTGGCGTTGTAAAAGCGAACGCCTACGGCCACGGTGCCGTTCCGGTAGCATCCTATCTGGAAAACCAGGTTGATTATTTTGCAACCGCAACCATCGAGGAGGCTGTCGAGCTCAGAGAAAACGGCATTTCCGCGCCGATCCTGATTCTCGGCTACGTGTCCCCGTCCCAGTACGGCGACCTTGTGGAATACGACATCACTCAGACGATCGACAGCTACGCACAGGCACTTGCCCTCGAAAAAGAGGCAGCACGCCAGAACCGGAAAGCAAAAGCACACCTCGCGGTCGATACCGGCATGACGCGGATCGGCTTCCAGGTGACAGAGCACGATGCGGATGAGGCGGCAAAAATCGCGGATCTTCCGCACATCGAGCTGGAAGGTATGTTTACGCATTTCTCCTGCGCCGATCAGGAAGACAAGACGTACTGTTCGATGCAGATGGAAAAATATGATAAGATGACGGCACTTTTAGCAGAGCGCGGCGTGACGATTCCGCTTCGCCATATCTGCAACTCCGCCGGAATCATGGAATTTGACGATCACCGCTTTGAGATGGTGCGTTCCGGTATCATCACCTACGGCATTTACCCATCCGAGAAGGTAAAAAAAGAGCGTCTCGATCTGATCCCGGCGCTTTCCTGGAAGAGCCATGTCATCCATGTGAAGGAAGTCGGCCCGGGCATCGGCGTCAGCTACGGTGCCACGTATGTGACCGAGAAACCGATGACACGGATCGCAACTGTTTCAGCCGGCTATGCAGACGGCTATCCGAGAGCTCTCTCGAACCAGGGCTGTGTGCTGATCCACGGGAAAAAAGCACCGATCATCGGAAGAATCTGTATGGATCAGATGATGGTGGACGTGACCGACATCCCGGATGTGCAGGTGGAGGACGTTGTAACGCTTGTCGGAACCGACGGGGATGAGACCATCACGATCGAAGAGATCGCCAACCCGGCGGCACGTTTCGATTACGAGATGCTCTGCGATATCAGCAGCCGTGTAACAAGGGTTTATAAATAGTTATCCAAAATAGAAAAATCAAAGTCTCCGAAGACGGAAAAAAGCAGAATCTGCTGACCGTTTCGGAGACTTTTTTGTGTTGGAACAGGTTTTCTGGATTATTTAACCGGTGCGGGTTGACAGGCGGTGCCGGAGTATGGTAGGATACCAATTAGTTTAGCGTAGTACAGTGATAACATGATCACGTAAAAAAGGAGAAGATTATTATGAAAAAGAAAATGGTTAGCATTTTGACAGCAGCCTTTTGTGTATCTGCCCTGCTGGCTGGCTGCGGCTTTGCAGACACAGCAAAAACATCTGCCTCATCAGCAGGAGCAGCATCCTCTTCCGCAGACGGAACGACAACCTTTACCGTGGGCTTCGATGCAGAATACCCGCCGTACGGCTACATGGACGATGAGACCGGCGATTACACCGGATTTGACCTGGAGCTCGCCGAGGCAGTCTGCGAGATTTACGGCTGGAAGCTGGTAAAAACCCCGATCAACTGGGATGCGAAAGATACCGAGCTGAATTCTGGTGCGATTGACTGCATCTGGAACGGCTTTACCATGAACGGCAGAGAGGACGATTACACCTGGTCCGATCCGTACGTGGACAACAGCCAGGTGATGGTCGTATCTGAGAATTCCGGCATCAACAGCCTGTCCGATCTGGCAGGAAAGACGGTTGGTGTGCAGGCAGCATCCGCAGCACTCGATCTTTTACAGAGTGAGGAAGAAGGCGGTCAGAAAGAACTCGCCGATACTTTCGCCGCTCTGCAGCAGTTCCCGGATTATAACAATGCGTTTGTAGAGCTTCAGGCAGGTTCCATCGATGCGGTTGCCATGGATATCGGCGTTGCCAAATATCAGCTGGAAAGCCGCGGAGAAGGATACAAAATCCTCGACGAGCACCTGAACTCTGAGAAATATGCGATCGGATTCAAAAAAGGAAATACCGAGCTCTGCGATAAAGTAAACGAAGGCCTGCAGCAGGTTCTGGCCGACGGAACATTCGACAAGCTCGCAGAAAAATACGGAATCGCAGACATGGTGTGTCTGGAGAAAAAAGGAGAGTAAAGCAGCATGAAGTTGTCCATGATTCTATCACAGCTTAGTACCGGAATGGCGGGAACGATCTCGATATTTGTCCTGACGCTCGTATTTTCCCTGCCGCTCGGTCTGCTGATCGCCTTCGGGCGTATGTCGAAAAACCGGATTGTGAGCGGAATTTTCCGGCTCTATATCTCCCTGATGCGCGGCACGCCTCTGATGCTGCAGCTCATGGTGGTTTACTTCGGACCGTTCTATCTGTTCGGTATGAACATCGGAAAATGGCGCTTTCCGGCGATTATCACCGGATTTGCCTTAAACTACGGCGCCTATTTTGCAGAAATCTACCGCTCCGGCATCGTTTCGATGGATCGTGGACAGTACGAGGCAGCAAAGCTTCTTGGTTATTCGAAGGGACAGACGTTTGTCCGCATTATTCTGCCGCAGGTTGTGAAACGGATTCTGCCGGCGATCACCAATGAGGTGATTACGCTGGTCAAGGATACGTCGCTGGCCTTTTCCATTTCCTATGTGGAAATGTTCACGATCGCAAAACAGATCGCGGCGGCCAAGACCACGATGGTTCCGTTCGTCGCCGCCGGTATTTTCTACTACATCTTCAACTTTGTCGTGGCGTGGGTGATGGAACTTTTGGAAAAGAAATTTTCTTATTATCATTAACTATAGAAGAGAGCGGAAAACGATATGATTTATCTGGAAATGAACCATGTAAGAAAGAGCTTTGGGGATCTCGAAGTGTTAAAAGATATTTCCCTCAAAGTAGAAGAGGGCGAGGTGCTCTCGATCATCGGCCCGTCGGGATCGGGAAAATCGACGCTGCTGCGGTGTGCGGCGATGCTGGAGACGATGGATGGCGGTGACCTGACGTATCTTGGCGAGCAGGCAGTCACCATGCAAAATGGAAAATCCGTTTATGCAAAGCCGGCCGTGCTGCGGAAAATTCAGGAAAACTTTGGAATGGTATTCCAGAGCTTCCACCTGTTTCCACATTATGATGTGATGAAAAACCTCTGCGATGCGCCGATTCATGTGCAGAAACGCAACCGTGCGGAGGTGGAAGCACAGGCAGAAGAGCTGCTGCAGAAAATGGGGCTCACAGGAAAAGAAAAGGCGTATCCGTGTCAGCTTTCCGGCGGTCAGTGTCAGAGGGTTGCGATTGCGCGCGCGCTGATGCTGAATCCGAAGGTGCTCTTTTTTGATGAGCCGACTTCGGCGCTCGACCCGGAGCTGACAGGCGAGGTGCTGAAGGTCATCAAATCTCTTGCGGAGATGAATATGACCATGGTGATCGTTACCCACGAGATGAATTTTGCCCGGGAGATTTCCAACCGCGTCATCTTTATGGAACAGGGCGTGATCGCCGTGGAAGGAACGCCGGACGAAGTCTTCGATTCCGAAAATGCCAGAATGCAGGGCTTTTTGGGAAAATTTCGTGAGAAGTAACGACGTTGCACTTGCCTAAAAAAACAACATGCGTTATACTAGAGCGTGGTTGAAACGTATTTCAAACACGCTCTTTATACGTCCCATTCTGTTTTTGGGAATGAAAAAGAGCGGGGATAAAAGAGAAACCGAATACACATTTTGACAAGAAAAGGAGAATCGTGTCTATGAGCGGAACTGACAGATATGTAAGCCCTCTTTCCGAACGTTATGCAAGCAAGGAGATGCAGTACATCTTCTCCCCGGATATGAAATTCCGTACCTGGAGAAAGTTATGGATTGCGCTGGCTGAGACAGAAAAAGAACTGGGACTTTCTATTACAGATGAGCAGATCGAAGAACTGAAAGCAAATGCCGAGAACATCAACTACGATGTGGCAAAAGAAAGAGAGAAAGTCTGCCGTCATGACGTAATGTCCCATGTGTATGCCTACGGCGTACAGTGTCCGAAAGCAAAAGGAATCATCCATCTGGGAGCAACCAGCTGCTACGTAGGCGACAATACCGATATCATTGTCATGAACGAAGCCTTAAAGCTGGTGAAGAAAAAACTGGTGAACGTTATCGCTGAGCTGGCAAAATTTGCGGATACCTACAAAGACCAGCCGACCCTTGCCTTCACCCACTTCCAGCCGGCACAGCCGACCACCGTCGGAAAACGTGCAACCCTGTGGATGCAGGAGTTCTTAATGGACCTTGAAGATCTCGAGTATGTACAGAGCACCTTAAAGCTGCTCGGCTCCAAAGGAACAACAGGCACACAGGCAAGCTTTTTAGAGCTGTTCGAAGGAGATCAGGAGACCATCGACAAGATCGATCCGATGATCGCTGAGAAAATGGGCTTCAAGAACTGCTATCCTGTTTCCGGACAGACGTATTCCAGAAAAGTCGATACGAGAGTATTAAACGTTCTGGCAGGCATTGCGGCAAGCGCAACGAAATTCTCCAACGATATCCGTCTTCTGCAGCACTTAAAAGAAGTCGAGGAACCGTTCGAGAAAGGACAGATCGGATCTTCCGCCATGGCATATAAGAGAAATCCGATGAGAAGCGAGCGTATCGCATCCCTGTCCCGTTATGTGATCACCGATGCATTAAATCCGGCCATCACCTCTTCTGTACAGTGGTTTGAGAGAACCCTCGATGACTCTGCAAACAAGAGACTTTCCATTCCGGAAGGCTTCCTTGCCATCGACGGTATCCTGGATCTGTGCATGAACGTCGTAGACGGACTTGTGGTTTATCCAAAGGTTATCTTAAAACACATGATGGCAGAGCTTCCGTTTATGGCAACTGAGAATATCATGATGGATGCGGTAAAAGCAGGCGGCGACCGTCAGGAGCTGCATGAGAGAATCCGCGAGCTGTCCATGATCGCCGGAAAACATGTCAAAGAGGAAGGCCGCGATAATGATCTTCTGGATCTGATCGCAGCGGATGAGATGTTCCATCTGACCAAAGAAGAGCTGGAAAAGACGATGGATCCGTCCAAATACACAGGCCGCGCATCCGTACAGGTTGACGCATTCCTGAAGAACGTAGTTAATCCGGTGCTTGAGGCAAACAAAGAGGCACTTGGCATGACTGCGGAAATCAACGTCTGATGCGTTTGATAAACAGAAATAATAAAAAAACAAATTTTATAAGTAATAATAAGTTTTACTTATGAAGAAAACATGGTATACTATGCATGAACGGCCGAAACAAAGAGGCCGCAAGTATACGTTGAATTAGGAGGATGTCACATGATTAAGGCAGTAGTAGGAGCAAACTGGGGAGACGAGGGAAAAGGTAAGATTACCGATATGCTCGCAAAAGAGGCAGACATTATTGTCCGTTTCCAGGGTGGTGCGAATGCAGGCCATACCATTGTAAACAACTATGGAAAGTTTGCACTTCATACCCTTCCATCCGGCGTATTTTACAGCCACACAACAAGCGTAATCGGAAACGGTGTTGCACTCAATATTCCGGTTCTGATCAAAGAGTTAAATGAGATCGTTTCGAAGGGAGTGCCGGCACCGAAGATCAAAATTTCCGACCGTGCACAGATGGTAATGCCGTACCACATCCTGTTCGATCAGTATGAGGAAGAGCGTCTGGGCGGAAAATCCTTTGGTTCCACCAAATCCGGTATCGCTCCGTTCTACTCAGATAAATATGCAAAAATCGGTTTCCAGGTAAACGAGTTGTTCGACGATGAGCACCTGAAAGAGAAACTGAAATCCGTATGCGAAACCAAGAACATTCTGCTCGAGCATCTGTATCACAAACCGCAGTTAAATCCGGATGAGATCTATGCAGAGCTGATGGAATACAAAAAAATGGTTGAGCCATACGTATGCGATACTTCCGCATTCCTGTGGAACGCGATTCAGGAAGGCAAGGAGATCCTGCTTGAGGGTCAGCTTGGTTCCTTAAAAGACCCGGATCACGGAATTTACCCGATGGTAACTTCTTCTTCCACACTGGCCGGCTACGGCGCAGTAGGAGCAGGTGTTCCGCCATATGAAATCAAGAAAATCGTAACCGTATGCAAAGCTTACTCCAGCGCAGTAGGAGCAGGTGCTTTCGTTTCCGAGATCTTCGGCGATGAGGCAGATGAGCTCAGAAGACGCGGCGGAGACGGCGGAGAGTTCGGTGCAACCACAGGCCGCCCGAGACGTATGGGATGGTTCGACTGTGTTGCTTCCCGTTACGGCTGCAGAATGCAGGGTACCACCGATGTAGCGTTCACCGTACTTGACGTACTTGGCTATCTGGATGAGATTCCGGTCTGCACAGCATACGAAGTAGACGGAAAAGAAATCCACGATTTCCCGAACACCAGCATTCTTGAGAAAGCAAAACCGGTGCTGAAAACGCTTCCGGGCTGGAAATGCGATATCCGCGGCATCAAGAAATATGAGGATCTGCCGGAAAACTGCAGAAACTACATCGAGTTTGTAGAGAAAGAAATCGGATTCCCGATCACCATGATCTCCAACGGGCCGGGAAGAGACGATATCATTTACCGCAACAAATAATTCAGGCGGTTTTTAGAGGATTTTTATGAAAAAAGCAGGACAGCTTCTCGCAGTTCTGACAGCGGCTTCCGTGCTGCTGTCGGGCTGTGAGAAGTTAAAAGATGTGACAACGACATCTGTCTATGTGAGCAAAAATGGTGTTGTGACAGAAGCTATTGTGGAAGATTACAGCAAAGACGATGATTACACGGAAGACGAACTGAAGGTCTTTGTGGAGGATGACATCAAAAAATTCACAGAGGAGCGCGGCGATGCGGATTCCGTGAAGCTGGAAAAATGCCAGATCAAAGAGGACAAGGTGGAGATCCGGATGGAATACGGAGATTACCAGTCTTACGCGGATTATCACGGAGCAGAATTTTTCGCAGGCACGCTGGATGAGGCAGAAGAAGCGGGATATGATTTTTCCGCTTCCTTTGTCGATTCTAAAGGCAATGAGGTTTCAGTCGAAGATGCGGTCAAAGGCGTTAAGCATGTACGCGTGATTGTCTGCGAGGAGCCGCTGGAAATCGTAACGGAAGATCCGGTGCTCTGCGTTTCCGGTACAGCCGTGATCAAAGGAAAAAACACGGTGGATACGGCCGGCGAGTGGACCACAAAGTCCACAGAGAGTGATTCTGCGTCATCATCAGAGCAGACTAAGACAGAAGAAACAGAGCAGGAATATGAGCAGGACGTTCTTCTTGCCAGTCCTGTTATTGTTGTTTATGGTAAGTAAACAAATAAAATAGAGGAGTAACTAACTATGGAAAAGACAATGGACAAAATTGTGGCAGTAGCAAAATCCAGAGGTTTTGTATATCCGGGTTCCGAAATTTACGGCGGCCTGGCAAATACCTGGGATTACGGCCCGCTCGGTGTTGAGCTGAAAAACAACGTGAAAAAAGCATGGTGGCAGAAATTCGTGATGGAGAGCCCGCACAACGTAGGTGTTGACTGCGCGATCCTGATGAACCCGCAGACATGGGTAGCTTCCGGTCATCTCGGCGGATTTTCCGATCCTCTGATGGACTGTAAAGAGTGCCACGAGCGTTTCCGTGCAGACAAGCTGATCGAAGACTTCTGCGAGGAAAAAGGCATTGAAATCGAAGGCGGCAGTGTAGACGCATGGTCCCAGGAAGAGATGAAGAACTTCATCGAGGAGCATCAGATTCCGTGTCCGTCCTGCGGAAAACATAATTTTACCGATATCCGTCAGTTCAACCTGATGTTCAAAACCTTCCAGGGTGTTACAGAGGATGCGAAGAACACCGTATATCTTCGTCCGGAGACTGCACAGGGTATCTTCGTAAACTTCAAAAACGTACAGCGTACTTCCAGAAAGAAAATTCCGTTCGGAATCGGTCAGATCGGTAAATCTTTCCGTAACGAGATTACACCGGGTAACTTCACCTTCCGTACCCGTGAGTTCGAGCAGATGGAGCTGGAGTTCTTCTGCGAGCCTGGCACCGATCTTGACTGGTTCCAGTACTGGAGAGGCTTCTGCATCAACTGGCTGAAGAGCCTCGGCATGAAAGACGAAGAGATGCGTGCAAGAGACCATTCTCCGGAAGAGCTGAGCTTCTACAGCAAGGGAACAACCGATATCGAGTTCCTGTTCCCGTTCGGATGGGGCGAGCTGTGGGGAATCGCAGACCGTACCGATTACGACCTGACTCATCATCAGAATGTATCCGGACAGGATATGACCTATTTCGATCCAGAGAAGAACGAGAAATACATCCCGTATGTTATCGAGCCGTCTCTTGGTGCTGACCGTGTCGTTCTGGCATTCCTGTGCAGCGCTTATGACGAGGAAGTTCTCGACGCAGAGAAGAATGATGTTCGTACCGTGATGCATTTCCATCCGGCACTGGCACCGGTAAAAATCGGTGTGCTTCCGCTTTCCAAGAAGCTGAACGAGGGCGCTGAGAAAGTCTTTGCAGAGCTGTCCAAGAAATACAACTGCGAGTTTGATGACCGTGGAAATATCGGAAAACGGTATCGCCGTCAGGATGAGATCGGTACTCCGTACTGCATCACCTACGACTTCGATTCCGAGACCGATGGTGCTGTTACCGTCCGTGACCGTGACACCATGGAGCAGGAGAGAATTAAAATTGAGGATCTCGATGCTTACTTTGCAGATAAATTTACTTTCTAATCTGGCTTTTTAGTCCGGAAAAAGAGTAGAAAAAAAGGATTCCCACTCGAGGGAATCCTTTTTTGTATACTTTGTATTACTCAATAATCGTACCTGTTTTTCCCTGGAATCCGGCGAGTGCGGAATCAATGGAAGTGATGACTGCGGTACGGCCGATGCCTTTCTCGAGGAAAGAAACAGCTGCTTCCATCTTCGGCAGCATGGAGTTTTCTCCGAACTGGCCTTCTGCGATGTATTTCTTCGCGTCAGCAACGGTGATGTGCTCCAGCGGTTTTTCGTCCGGGGTACCGTAGTTGATGGAAACGTTTTCCACGCTGGTCAGGATCATCAGCATGTCTGCGTTCAGCATTTCTGCCATCAGGCCGCTGGTGAGGTCTTTTTCGATGACTGCGGATGCACCCTTTAACTCTTCATTCTGTGGGAGAACCGGGATTCCGCCGCCGCCTGCTGCGATGACAACCTGTCCGGCATCGAGAAGAAGACGGATGGAGTCGATCTCTACGATATCCTGCGGCTTCGGAGCAGCAACGATTCGGCGGTAGCCGTCCTCGGTTTTCGTTACGTAGTTTCCTTTTTCTTCCTCTGCGTCAGCCTCCTCTTTGGTAAGCGTACGGCCGATCAGTTTGACCGGATTGTTGAAGGCATCGTCGTACGGATCTACTTCAACCTGTGTAAGAATCGTGGATGTGGTTTTGAAGATTCCCCTGCGGAGAAGCTCAGCACGGATGGCGTTCTGCAGGTCGTAGCCGATGTAGCCTTCGCTCATAGCGGAGCAGACAGACATCGGGGCTGCGCTGTAGTCGGTGTGCATTTTGCCGAATTCATTCATCGCCATGTGGATCATGCCGACCTGCGGCGCATTGCTGTGGGTGATGACAACATCAGCGCCGGCAGCAACGAGATCTGCGATTACTTTTGCGGAACGTTTTACGGCTGCTTTCTGTTCCGGCAGCGTCGTTCCAAGAGCTTTGTGTCCCAGTGCAACAACTATTTTTTTTCTTTTCATTGGAAGATACCTCTCTTTGCAGTTCATAGATTTTGATACGAAAAAACCAGGCATCAATATAGAACTATTATAAAGTTTATGGAGGCAAAAATCAAGAAGAAACCGACATTGCGCACATTGAAATGTTTTTCGGACTATGGTATTCTATAAAAGTATCTGAGTCGTAGGGATTTGAAACGTGAAAGGGAGGTCCCGGCATGAAAAACATGCGCACGTTACAAAAACGGATCGCATATCAGCTCCAGCAGGGCAGTCTGGATGCGGAAGTTACAGGAATCACATGCGACAGCAGAAAAGTACAGCCGCAGAACGTGTTTGTCTGCATCCGCGGAAACAGGATGGACGGGCACGTATATGCAGAAGAAGCAGTCGAGAGGGGCGCTGCTGTTCTGGTTGCGGAGCGGGAACTGGAAGGGATTCCGGAAAAGGTAACCGTACTCGTAGTAAAGGACAGCAGAGAAGCACTCGCACAGCTTTCCTGTGCCTGGGAGGACGATCCGGCGCAGCACCTTGTGACAATCGGAGTGACCGGCACGAAGGGAAAGACGACGACTGCATATATGATTTACGAAATCCTGCGAAAAGCAGGGATACGCGCAGGACTCATCGGAACGATCGAGACGAGGATCGGGGAAAAAAGCATTCCGTCAGAAAATACAACGCCGGAGCCTGTTGTGCTGCAGAAGCTGTTTTCTGAAATGATGCGGGAGGGCTGCACCCATGTTGTGATGGAGGTTTCCTCGCAGGCGGAAAAACAGCACCGGTGTGATGGAATTACGTTTGATTACGGTGTGTTCACCAACATTGGAAACGACCACATCGGCGCCGGGGAGCATGCATCGTTTGCAGAATATCTGTCCTGCAAAAAGAAGCTGCTTCGCACCTGCAGAACCGGAATTGTAAACCGGGATGACAAAAGGTTTCCGGAGATCATAAGGCAGAGCACCTGCCGTCTGGTGACATTCGGATGCAGGGAAAAAGCTGATTTTATGGCAGCAGATGCAGCACTCGATCAGGCGCCCGGCGTGCTCGGTGTCTCATACCGGGTGCAGGGCGCAGCGGATTTTCCGGTACGGGTAGATCTGCCGGGTCTGTTTTCCGTTTCCAACTCGCTTGCCGCCATTGCGGTCTGCGCGCAGATGGGAATCCCGGAAAAGGCGATGCAGGAGGCACTTTCCGCAGTCCGCGTCCGTGGGCGGTGTGAGGCAGTTCCGGTGTATCCGGAAATGACGCTTCTCATTGACTACGCACACAATGCGATGAGCCTCGAAAGCCTGTTAAAGACACTGCGGAAGTACCATCCGAAGCGCCTGATCTGTCTCTTCGGCTGCGGCGGAAACCGCGCGCGGGACCGGAGATTCCAGATGGGAGAGGTGTCGGGGCGTCTGGCGGATCTGACCGTCATCACCTCGGACAATCCGCGGGATGAGGAACCACAGGCGATTCTGGACGATATCCGGACGGGAATCGGGAAAACAGAAGGCGCTTTCGTTGAGATTGCAGACCGTAAGGAGGCGATCCGGTATGTGATCGAAAACCGGCAGCCGGGCGATCTCGTGGTGCTCGCGGGAAAAGGCCACGAAACGTATCAGATCCGGAAGGGGAAACGGTACGAGATGGATGAGCGCGTGCTGATCCGGGAAATACTGGAAGAAAGTAAGGGGAATGTATGAGCAGCGTTTACGCTGATGTAATCGTAGACATCACAAATGAAAAACTGGACCGGACCTTTCAGTACAAGGTTCCGCCGGAACTGACAGGGGAGATCAGTCCGGGAACGGCGGTACAGATTCCGTTTGGAAACGGAAACCGCACGATCACCGGCTATGTGCTTTCCGTCGGAAACGAGCCGAAATATCCGCAGGACCGGATGAAGGCCATCCTCGCGGTACAAAAGGATGCGGCGACCGTAGAGACGAAGCTCATCGCGCTCGCCGCGTGGATGCGTCATACGTACGGATCGACGATGATCCAGGCGTTAAAGACGGTGCTTCCAGTCAAAGTAAAGGCGCGCGGGAAAGAAACCCGCGAAATTGCGCTTCTTGCAGATCCTGCGAGATGTGAGGAGCTGCTGGAAAACTACAGAAAGAAAAATTATAAAGCGAGAATCCGTCTCTTAAACGCGCTGCTGGCCCAGCCGGTTCTTCCAGGGCCGGTTGTGAGCAAGAAACTGAAAATCACGGCAGATACGCTGCACGTGATGGAAGAGCAGGGCGTGTTGGAAATCCGCCGTACGAGCACCTGGAGAAATCCGGTATCTGATGCGGCAGGAAGAACAACTGCGGGAAAACCAAACGAACAGCAGCAGGCCGTGGTGGACGGCATTCGAAAGGAATGGGAAGGACAGAACCGCCCCTGCCTGATCCGCGGTGTGACGGGAAGCGGCAAAACGCTCGTCTATATGGAGCTGATGGAGCGAGTGCTCTCAGAAGGAAAACAGGTGATCGTGTTGATCCCGGAGATTGCGCTGACGTATCAGAACGTGGAGCGGTTCTGCGCACGGTTTGGAACAAGGGTCACGGTGGTCAACTCGCGGATGACACCGTCCGAGCGCGCCGACCAGATGGAGCGCGCGCGGCGCGGGGAGGTCAGTATTATGATCGGTCCGCGTTCCGCACTCTTTGCACCGTTTCCGGATCTGGGGCTGATCGTAATTGATGAGGAGCATGAAACCTCCTATAAAAGTGAAGTGACGCCGCGCTACCATGCAAGGGAGACCGCCGTGCGCCGCGCCGGGCTGGAGCATGCCCATGTGGTGATGGGTTCGGCAACGCCGTCGGTGGATGCTTCTTACGCCTGCGAGACGGGAGCGTACGCGCTGTTCCGGATGGATGCGCGGTACGGAAATGCAGCACTTCCGTCCGTATGGATCGCGGATATGCGGGAAGAATTACAGATGGGAAACCGTTCGATTCTGTCCGGAAAACTGCGGGAAGAGATCGAAAAACGGCTTGAAAAAAAGGAACAGGTTGTACTGTTTCTGAACCGCAGAGGCTATGCGGGCTTCGTCTCGTGCCGTGCATGCGGCCATGTGATGAAATGCCCGCACTGCGATGTATCACTGACAGCACACAATAACGGAAAGCTCGTCTGCCATTACTGCGGTTATGAAACACCGCAGGTACATGCGTGCCCGTCGTGCGGTTCCCCGTACATCGGCGGCTTCCGTGCCGGCACACAGCAGATCGAGCAAAACGTGAAAAAGCTGTTTCCAAAGGCACGCGTTCTTAGGATGGACGGCGACACGACAAAAACGAAAAACAGTTATGAAGAAATCCTGTCCTCATTTGCGGCGGGGAAGGCCGATATCCTGATTGGAACCCAGATGATCGTAAAAGGCCACGATTTCCCGAATGTCACGCTGGTGGGAGCGCTGGCGGCGGATCTCTCCCTGAATGCAGTCGATTACCGTGCCGGGGAGCGTACGTTCCAGCTGCTGACGCAGGCAGTCGGCCGCGCCGGAAGAGGCGAAAAGCCGGGAATGGCAGTCATTCAGACGTACCATCCCGAACATTACAGCATTCAGACGGCGGCAGAGCAGGATTACGGGACATTTTACGAGAAAGAAATGGACTACCGCCGTCTGATGGGATATCCCCCGGCGGCGGAGCTTCTGGCGATCCACGGAGCCGGGGAGGATGAAGCGCATCTGACGCAGGCGATGGAATACATTCGCAGATATCTCATCCGCATCCGGGGAAACCGCGAAGTCCAGATCATCGGCCCGGCAAGTGAGGCAGTGTCGAAAATCAATGACCTGTACCGCATGGCCGTGTATGTACGCGCGCCGCAGGAAGAGGTGCTGGCAGGGCTGCGGGAAAAACTGGAGCGGTATATCGAGATTAACAAAGGCTTCCGTACCGTTTATTTACAGTTTGACTTCAGCAGAAAGTATTAGTTTTTTCATACTGTTTACACATAGATTATTTATAATAGAAGAGCAAAAGAAAGGAAAAGAATTATGGCAATCAGAGAAATCAGAGTCGTAGGCGACCGCGTATTAACGAAAAAATGCAGACCGGTGGAGAAGATGACACCAAGAATCAGCGAGCTGATCGACGACATGTTTGACACCATGTATGAGGCAAACGGTGTCGGCCTTGCCGCACCGCAGGTCGGCATCTTAAAGAGAATCGTAGTCATGGATGTGGATGGAACCCCACATCTTCTGATCAATCCGGAAATCCTGGAGACTTCTGGAAGCCAGACAGGAGCAGAAGGATGCTTAAGCCTTCCGGGAAAATCCGGTACAGTAACCCGTCCGAATTACGTAAAGGTAAGAGCACTGGACCGCGACATGCAGCCGTTTGAACTGGAGGGAACAGAACTTCTTGCCCGCTGCATCTGCCACGAGTGTGATCACCTCGACGGACATATGTATACAGAAAAAGTAGAAGGCGAACTCTGGGACAACACGTACGATGAGTATGAGGAGTACGAGGACGAAGAGTAAGTCTTAAAATAAAGGAGATGACTTCAGATGAAAGTGGTATTTATGGGAACCCCGGATTTCTCCGTGGGAACACTTGAGGCACTCGTGGAGGCCGGTTATGAGATCACAGGCGTTGTGACCCAGCCGGACAAACCGAAGGGCCGCGGAAAACAGATGATGCCGACACCGGTGAAAGAGGCAGCCGAAAAACACGGCCTTCCGGTCTATCAGCCGCGCCGCGTGCGGGATGCAGAGGCGATCGAGGAGATCCGGAAAATGGAGCCGGATGTGATCGTTGTCGTTGCATTCGGCCAGATTATTCCAAAAGAGATTTTGGACATGCCGAAATACGGATGCATCAACGTTCATGCCTCCCTGCTTCCGGCTTACCGCGGAGCAGCGCCGATCCAGTGGGCTGTCATGAACGGCGATGAAGTGAGCGGCGTAACCATTATGAAGATGGATGAAGGCCTCGACACAGGCGATATGCTGACGAAAGTGGAAGTTCCGCTTGCAGCAGATGAGACCGGCGGCAGTCTCTTTGACAAGCTCGCCGCAGCCGGAGCAAAACTTCTGGTGGAGACACTTCCAAAACTTGAAAAAGGCGAAGTGACACCGGAAAAACAGCCGGAGATAAGCACTACAGAGTATGCGCGGATGATCAAAAAAGAAGACGGAAAGATCGACTGGACGAAGAGTGCCGTTGAGATCGAACGTCAGATCCGTGCGATGAGCCCGTGGCCGAGTGCTTTTACAAAAGTAAACGGAAAGAACCTGAAAATCTGGGATGCCAAAGTCATTGCCATGTTCGGCGGCGATCTGTTTTCGAAAATTCCGGGACAGAATCCGACGAAGAGTGCCGGAAAAGTCTGGGTGGCAGATGAGACAGGTCTCCATGTAAAGACGGGAGACGGCATTCTGGTGATCGAGGAGCTGCAGCTCGAAGGAAAGAAACGGATGAAAACCGCCGATTTCCTGCGCGGCTATGCGATCGAGCCGGGTACCAGACTTGGCGAATAAAAGAGAAAAAGCAACCTGAAGTTAAGGCGGGGAACTGCACAGCGGTGTGATGGCTGCTGTGCCTGAGAAAAAAGGAGAAAAACGATATGGGACTTTTTTATGACAGTACGTATCTGCTGGTGATTCTTGCCGCACTGATTTCCATGGCGGTATCCGCCCGCATGAACACGATTTTCAGCAAATATCAGACCGTCCGCTCGTACAGCGGCATGACGGGACGCGAGGCGGCGATGCGCATTCTGCATCAGGCCGGCATCTACGATGTGACCGTCCGCCACGTATCCGGTAAACTGACCGACCACTATGATCCGCGGACAAAAACCGTGAATTTATCGGATGCGGTTTACGATTCAACCTCGGTCGCAGCGATCGGCGTCGCAGCGCATGAGTGCGGCCATGCCGTACAGCACAATACGGATTACGTGCCGCTGAAAGTAAGAAGCGCCATTGTTCCGGCAGCGAACCTTGGATCCCAGCTTTTCTGGCCGCTGTTCCTGATCGGACTGATTTTCAGCCTTCCGATGCTGGTGAAAGCCGGTATCTGGCTGTTTGTGCTGGCACTGGCATTCCAGGTGGTAACACTTCCGGTCGAGTTCGATGCGTCGAGAAGAGCATTAAAAATGCTCAGAGAGGGCGGTATGGTGACAGAGACGGAACACGACGGGGTCAAGAAAGTACTCTGGGCTGCAGCCATGACATACGTGGCAGCCGTAATCGGTTCCTTGCTGCAGCTGCTCCGGCTGCTGGTTTTATCCGGAGCATTTAGGAGAAACGATGACTGATACAATCAATACAAGAGAGCTGATTATGAACATTCTGCTTGAGATGGACAGGGAGAAAACGCCCTGCCATCTTGCTGTAAGGGACGCCCTCGATAAATACCAGTTCCTGCCGCGGCAGGACCGTGCGTTTATCAAGCGGGTCTGCGAGGGAACCGTGGAATACGGTATCCAGAATGACTACATCATCAATCAGTATTCCAAAATCAAGATCAACAAATGCAAGCCGGTGATTCGTGCGATCTTACGGATGTCGGTGTACCAGATCCGTTTTCTTGACGCAGTACCGGATTCGGCAGTCGTCAATGAGGCGGTGAAACTGGCGGAAAAGAAGCATTTTTACAACTTAAAGGGCTTTGTCAACGGTGTTCTGCGCACGATTGTGCGGGAGAAGGATCATCTGCCGATACCGAAGGAGAACAATACTACGCAGTATCTTTCCGTGAAATACTCCATGCCGGAATTTCTGGTTGAGGAGTTCGTATCCCAGTACGGAAAAGAAACGGCAGAAACGATGATGGCGGATTTCCTGAAAGAAAAACAGGTGACGATCCGTATCAACCGCTGGAACAATACGATCGAGGAGACGAAGAAAAGCCTGGAAAGCCAGGGGGCAGAGCTGGAAAAAGCGCCGTATCTTGGCGAGGCGTTCTATTTGAAAAACTTTGAGACGATCGCATCACTGAATGCCTTCCAGGAAGGCCGGTTCCAGATTCAGGATGTGAGCTCCATGATGGCGGCGCATCTGGCGGATCCAAAGCCGGGTGACCAGGTGCTGGATCTCTGCGCGGCACCGGGCGGAAAGAGCCTCCATGCAGCAGATAAAATGAGAAATCAGGGATGCGTGGAAGCGCGTGATCTCACCGAATACAAGGTCGATCTGATCCGGGAAAATGTGCAGAGAGCAGGTGTTTCCTGCGTCGTGCCGAAGGTAAAAGATGCGGAACAGCTCGATGCGGAATGGATCGGAAAAGCGGACGTTGTGATTGCAGACCTGCCGTGCACCGGATACGGCGTCATCGGCAGAAAGCCGGATATCAAATATTACGCTTCAAAAGAAAAAGAAGAGGAGCTGGTACGGATTCAGCGGGCAATCCTTGCAAATGCCGCATCGTACGTAAAGCCGGGCGGCACACTGCTGTACAGCACATGTACCGTCAACAGAAAAGAAAACAGCGAGAATGCCGCATGGTTTCTGGAACAGTTCCCGTTTGAAGCAGTCAGTCTGGATGAACTGCTGCCGGATGAGCTGAAAAGCGGAGAAACGGCCAAAGGACAGCTGCAGCTGATCCCGGGGGTACACAAGACAGACGGATTTTTCCTTGCAAAATTCCGGAAAACAGAGGAAGGACGGGCGTAACAGATGGATATTAAATCAATGACCTTAGACGAATTAAAGGACGCCTGCCAGCAGATGGGAGAAAAGCCGTTCCGTGCCAAACAGTTATACGACTGGATGCATCATCGTCTGGCGGGCAGCTACGATGAGATGACGAATCTCTCGCTTGCCTTCCGGGAAAAATTAAAGGAACAGTATCCGCTTACCTGTCTCGAAAAAGTGCAGGTGCAGGAGTCCAAAATCGACGGAACGAGAAAATACCTGTTCCGCCTTAGCGACGGCAACGTGATCGAGAGTGTCTGGATGAAGTACCACCACGGAAATTCCGTCTGCATCTCATCCCAGGTCGGCTGCCGGATGGGCTGCCGCTTCTGCGCGTCCACAATCGGCGGACTCGTGCGGTGCCTGACTCCGTCGGAGATGCTCGACCAGATTTACCGGATTTGGGAGGACACCGGGGAGCGGGTCTCCAATCTGGTTGTCATGGGAACGGGTGAGCCGATGGACAACTACGACAATCTGGTGCGCTTCGTGCGGCTGCTTTCGAGCCAGGAAGGACTCAACATCAGCCAGAGAAACATCACCGTTTCCACCTGCGGAATCGTGCCGAATATGTACAAATTGGCAGATGAGGGACTCCAGATCACCCTGGCACTTTCCCTTCATGCGCCGAACGATGAAAAGCGCCGCGAGCTGATGCCGATTGCCAATAAATATTCCATTGATGAAATTCTCGATGCATGCCGCAATTACTTTGCAAAAACAGGCCGTCGGATTACATTTGAGTACTCTCTCGTTGGCGGGAAAAATGACAGCGAAGCCGATGCAAAAGAGCTTTCCGCGCGGATTTCGGATATCAACTGTCATGTAAATCTGATCCCGGTCAACCCGATCAAAGAGCGCGATTACGTGAAATCAACGAAAAAAGTCGTAGAGAATTTCAAAAATAAACTTGAAAAATACGGAATTAATGTTACTATTAGAAGGGAAATGGGCGCCGATATTGACGGAGCCTGTGGACAGTTAAGAAAAAGTTTTATCGATAAATCAAACGAACAGCCGTAAAAAGCGGCTGTCAATACAGGAGAAAAAAGCATGAAGGTATTTTCTGCAACCGATATCGGACAGAAACGGACGATGAACCAGGATTTTGTGTTTGCCTCCGCCTCTCCGGTCGGAAACCTTCCGAACCTCTTTGTCGTTGCAGACGGCATGGGAGGCCATAACGCGGGCGATTTTGCTTCGCGTTACGGTGTTTCTGTACTGGTGGAATCTGTAAAAAGAGATACGAATTTCAACCCGGTGCGGATCATTCGGCATGGAATTGAAGCAGCAAACAGCCAGATTTTTGAGCAGGCAAAACGAGATATATCCATGGAAGGCATGGGTACGACGATGGTAGTAGCTACGGTTGTCGGCAACTATGCCTACGTTGCAAACGTAGGAGACAGCAGGCTGTATCTGGCAGCAGATGGCACGTTTGACCAGGTGACGCAGGACCATTCCCTGATCGCAGAGATGGTGCGCCTTGGAGAACTCACTCCCGAGCAGGCGCGGAATCACCCGGACAAAAACATTATTACCAGAGCAGTAGGCACACAGGATACCGTAAAGATTGATTTCTTTGACATTCAGCTTGAAGAGGGCAATCAATTGGTGATGTGCTCGGACGGCCTTTCCAACATGGTAACGGATGAGGAGATTTTCGAACTCATCTGCCGAGAAGACGGTGAGGACAAGGCGAAACGTTTAATTGATAAAGCAAATGCAAATGGCGGCAGAGACAATATCGCAGTCATTGTCGTTGAACCATTTACAAACGAGGTGAAAGAATGTTAAAAGAGGGCGTTATTTTAGGAGAACGATATGAGATCATAAGCCGGATCGGTTCCGGCGGTATGGCTGATGTCTACAAAGCAAAAGACCACAAGCTGAACCGCATGGTGGCCGTCAAGGTTTTAAAACCGGAATTCCGGGAGGATAAAACCTTTATCCGCAAGTTCCGCACGGAGGCACAGGCCGCAGCAGGACTGTCCCATCCGAATATTGTAAACGTGTACGATGTCGGGGAGGACCGCGGCGTTTACTATATCGTCATGGAGCTTGTCGAGGGAATTACTCTGAAGGATTACATTGACCGCAAAGGAAAACTGAGCGTAAAAGAGGCAACCAGCATCGCCATTCAGGTTTCCCTTGGTCTTGAAGCAGCACACAACCGCAATATTGTACACCGCGATGTCAAACCGCAGAATATCATCATTTCCACAGACGGAAAAGTAAAACTTTCCGACTTTGGTATTGCAAAGGCAACTTCTTCCAATACGATCAGTTCGAACGTTATGGGAAGCGTACATTACAGCTCTCCGGAGCAGGTGCGCGGCGGATATTCGGACTATAAGAGTGATATCTATTCCCTTGGTATCACCATGTACGAGATGGTAACCGGAAGAGTGCCGTTTGACGGCGACACCACCGTTGCCATCGCAATCAAGCATCTGCAGGAGGAGATTGAATCTCCATCCAAATATACCCCGAACCTTCCGTTCGCACTGGAGCAGATTATCTTAAAATGTACCCAGAAGAGCCCGGACCGCCGTTACAATAACATGGCGGAGCTGATCGACGACTTGAAGCATTCGCTGATGGAGCCGCAGGGCAATTTCGTAAAAGTAACTCCGTTAAGTTCTCACGCCGAGACTGTTATGGTATCCGCAGAGGAGTTAAGCCAGATCCGTTCCGGCGCAGCAGCAAAGGCAAATGCGCAGACGGCAGAGGAGCCGGCCCGCAAGCGCTACAGCAAGATCGAGGATGAGGAAGAGGACGAAGATTACAGCTACGAGGACGAAGAAGACGAGGATGAGGACGAAGAAGAGGATGACCGCGATTCCTACGATGAGGATGACGACGATTCCTACTACGACGATGACGACGACGATGACAAAGCCGGAAACAAACTCGAAAAGATCATCACAATCGGCGGTTTTGCGATTGCAGCCATCATCATCTGCATGCTGATCTACTTTATTGCACAGGCAGCCGGCATTGTCGGCGGAAAAGGACCGACCGCAGCTTCTTCCAGTTCCGCATCATCTTCGAGCAGCACGGAAGTTGTTTCTTCCAGCAGCAAAGAAGAGGAAAAAGTAACCGTTCCGGATCTGACCAACAAAACCGAGGCAGATGCCGTCGATCTGGCAAACAGCCTGAACCTTGGTGTAGTCAACGGCGGAACCGAGGCATCGGATGTCATTGAGGCAGGAAAGATCTGCCGCCAGGATCTGAAACCGGGAACGAAAGTCGATAAAAATGCAACGATTACGTATTATGTAAGCTCCGGAAAAGAAACCGTAACCATTCCGACCGGCATTGTTGGAACACAGAAAGACGCTGCAAGTGCTGCACTGACTCAGCTGGGACTGCAGGTTTCCACAACAGAGGATTTCAGCGATACCGTTGCAGAAGGCTTGGTTATTTCCGTTGACCCGTCAGAGGGAAGTCAGGTTGCGCCGGAATCTACCGTTACGCTGGTGATCAGCAAGGGATCCAAGGACGCGGAAGAAATTGCAATCCGTGATGTAATCGGCCTGGATGAGGAGACAGCAAAATCAATCCTGAGCGATTTCAATATTATTGTAAAAACAGGAACCAGCAGCAAGGTGGCCGAGGGCGAAGTCATGGAGGTTGACCCGGCAATCGGAACCAAAGTAAAGAAAGGTTCTGACGTTACGATTTATGTCAATAGCCCGAGTGCACAGCCAACGACGCCGGATGAGAATACACCGACCCCGACACCGGCAGAGCCGGGCGCAAATACCGCTACGGATGTTACCTGGTCCTGCAGCCAGACCTTAAGTGCGCCGGATCAGTATCAGGGTGGTATTGCAAAAATTGAGCTGATCCAGGATGATGGGAACGGAAACGAGACCTCCATCACCATCATGGACGGACAGGCCATTACGAGCTGGCCGTATTCTGTCAACACCAACTGGAGTGCTTCATCGTCTGCTTCTTCTACCGGAAGAATCGTCTTCTATGAGATGGATTCGAGCGGAAGTTATCAGGCAATTGCACAGTACCAATCGGTTCCGTTGAGTGAAGGGTGAGTATGACAGGAAAGATTATGAAAGGAATTGCCGGATTCTACTACGTAGACGTAGAAGAATCCGGCATTTATGAGTGCAAAGCAAAAGGAATTTTCCGAAAGGAAGGCCAGAAACCGCTCGTCGGAGATCTTGTGGAAATCGAGATTCTGGATGAAGCGGAAAAAACAGGAAATATGACCCGGATTCTGCCGCGAAAAAATGAACTGATCCGTCCGGCAGTGGCCAATATCGATCAGGCGCTTGTGATTTTTGCGCTGGAAAATCCGACCCCGAACCTGACGCTTCTGGACCGTTTTCTTGTGATGATGGAACAGCAGAACGTTCCGACGGCAATCTGTTTCAATAAAAGAGATCTTGCGGGGGAAGATTACACAGACCATCTGCGAAGCGTCTATGAGAACTGCGGTTACCGTGTCTTTACGGTGAGTGCAGCGAAAGAGCAGGGCATGCAGGAAGTGGAAGCATACCTGAAAGGGAAAACAACGGTGGTAGCCGGTCCGTCCGGCGTCGGAAAATCTTCAATCACAAACCGGATGCAGAAAGAAATCCAGATGGAGACCGGAGAGATCAGCAAAAAGCTGAAAAAAGGAAAACACACGACGCGCCATTCCCAGATGATCCCGATCGACCATGAGACGTATCTGTGCGATACGCCGGGGTTCAGCTCGCTTTATACAACCGATATGGAAAAAGAGGAGCTGAAAAACTTTTTCCCGGAATTTCATCCGTACGAAGGAAAATGCCGTTTCCTCGGCTGTATCCACGGAAAAGAGCCGGGCTGTGCCGTCAAAGAGGCACTGGAACAGGGAAATATCAGCAAAGAAAGATTTGAAAACTATACCATGTTCTATGAAGAACTGAAAGAACAGGAAAAGAGGAGATACTAGCATGAGCCGAGTATATCAGTTGGCACCTTCTATTTTATCCGCAGACTTCAACCGTCTCGGAGAACAGATCCAAAGGGTAGAGAAAGCAGAGTGCCGGTGGCTTCATATCGATATTATGGATGGAATGTTTGTACCATCCATTTCGTTTGGAATGCCGGTGGTAAAGTCGATCCGAAAAGAAAGCAGTCTGTATTTTGATGTTCATATGATGGTAAAGGACCCGGAGCGGTACGTAGAAGAATTTCAAAGCTGCGGGGCGGATATGATCACGGTTCACGCGGAGGCATGCCGCGATCTGGCAGAAACCGTGAAAAAGATTCATGAAACAGGCGCAGATGCCGGAGTTGCCGTAAATCCGGATACGCCGCTTTCTGCGGTTACGGACGTGATGGATCAGGTAGAAATGATTCTGATTATGAGCGTTTATCCTGGCTTCGGCGGCCAGAAGTATATCCCGGAGTCGACGGAGAGGATCCGTACGCTCCGCAGAATGCTGGATGAAAAGGGACTGGAGCATGTGCACATTCAGGTCGATGGCGGCATCAACCGCGCGACCATCGATGAAGTCCTTGCGGCAGGTGCCAACATCATCGTGGCAGGCTCTGCTGTATTTGGCAGCAACATCGAGCAGAACGTGCGCGAGCTGCAGGAAAAAATTTCTTCATACAGCAAAAAGGCAGAATAAGATACAAAAAGACAGAAAAAAGAGGCAGGGAAACGTGAGAACATGTATTATTTCGGGAGGGATGATCGAACCGGATTTTGCCTTCCCATATCTTCAGAAACAGCAGTTTGATATTATCCTGGCAGCA
>ENA-OPAH01000037-OPAH01000037.1-human-gut-metagenome-genome-assembly--contig:-NODE-37-length-108132-cov-6.051796_pt1 | contig 108132 bp, 84 predicted proteins | sample MGYA00241050_ERZ501416 | MGnify/ENA primary metagenome ERZ501416 (study PRJEB25962, sample SAMEA2042632) | human gut metagenome | biome: human gut; feature: human-associated habitat; material: faeces... | reverse complement strand
TAATGCGGAAGATGGGACTTGAACCCACACGATTGCAATAATCACAAGATCCTTAGTCTTGCTCGTCTGCCAGTTCCGACACTTCCGCATGTATTTTGTTTTCGCCGCTTGTCTCACGCGACTCGTATATAATATCAGATTGTTTTCAAAAATGCAAGCACTTTTTTTAAAAAAATCATATTTTTTTACAGGCTCTTTTCATAGCACAAAAACGGCTGCCCAAACAGGCTGCATTCACCCACTGTATCAAATCCAAACACTGCATACGAGCGCAGAGCCTTCACATTGAGCTTGTTGACTAAAAAATGCACACTTTTGTATCCTCTCCTTGCGAGCTCTTCCATCCCAAATACCAGCATTTGTCTCGCAATTTTCTGATTCTGAAAATCCGGATGAACCGCAAGTCTTGAAAGCTCAGCCCCTGGTGCCAGTTTATGGCTCCAGCAATCAAGCCTCTCCACCTGCGGATCATCATCAATTGAAATCGCTGCGATAATTCTGTCCTCTTTGCTTCCGGCATCAGCATTAATCTCCTGCCCATCAATCATTACAAATAAAGATTCTCTACCAAGATCAAACTCAATCTCCTTCATTCCCGGATAAGAATCGTCCCATGGACAAAACTCCCTGCCTAGCTGTATCTTATACAATTTTAAAATTTCTTCTTTATTTTCTTCTGTAGCTGCTACTATTTTTCTCATTCTGTTTCTCATTTCCAACTAAATATAATGGACAAGGGGATTCAAGCTTGCAAGCTTAAAGTTTGTACTCTAATGAACATGAAACTACCTTCTTATAAATGAAAAATCATATACATTTCTGAACTTTTGCGTTACTCTCTGATTGTGTGTATAACAATTATAATACGATAACCATACCCATTGCTTCGTTTCTTTTTCTAATCGACAATCCTCCATTTGACAAAATTTCACAACCCCATTTGGTAGACTGTTAGAATTTAATACTTCTGTCAATGCTCTTGAAAATGTATTTTCACATTCTCTAATTTCTTGAATATGTTTTGTTTTTTTCATATTTTCTTCCGCAATTGCTACTTTTTTTAATCCGAATGGAATCCCAGATTGTTGATAATCCAACGTATATCCAAGGCGAATATAGTAAATGATACCATCTCGTACAATAAAAGCACTTGATTTAGTCAAATTCGTTTTTTCATTGTTTTTTATATACCAAATAGTAATTGGGACAATTATAATCACTAAAACCATCCAATACACCCAATACACATCCGAAAAACATCCAAAAAAGAATAACAATCCCCATACAAGAATAATTATTCCAAACATCAAATTAGGATGTTTTTCGTAAATCCTATGACTTTTTATATCTCTTTTCATATAAACAATTTCATTTATATCGTTGTTGATTTCCATATTTCATTTACCTCAAACCTAATACATTAACTTCAAATTCTTCTCTCAGTATTACTGAAATTTATTGTTTAAAACTTCTAACAATAAAGTAAACCAGCCATTCTACCACTAATATGCCATAATAAAAGAATTCTACTGCATGTAATGTTATAAAAAATAGACAGATAATCTACTACCCATTTCTATGCTCATTTAGCAACAATATATTCCATTTCTTCGTTTTTAGAAAGAATATCTAAAAGCCTGAACACTGGTCCTGTTGGATGAGTTCTACCGCCTTCCCATGCTTCCACTGTTTTAATTGAAACTCCCATATATGAAGCAAATACACTTTGAGTCATCCCCGCCTTTGTCCTAATATCACGTATTTCTTTTCCACTATACTCTTTGACCGGCAAAATCATATATGTTTTTACTCTACCCGCTCCATATCCTTTCTCATAAGCTATAGCTTCCTCGAGTCCTTCTTTTAAATCCTCAAATAATGAACTCATAGAAAAATCACCTCCTATTTTTAGCAGCTTCCTCTCTCAACGATTTAACTAATTTCTTTAAAACGCTTTTTTCTTCCTCTGTAAGATTTTCCTGACTCTTTTTTTGGAATGCTGTAATCAGATATATTACTTCATACTCCGCAAAATCAGTATAACAAACTCGTACGCTACCACTTTTACCTCTATTCTGAAGTGGAAATCTGACCTTGCGAATTCCACCAGTTCCTTCCATTATAGGTCCTGACACAGGATCTTTAAGTAACATTATCTGAAGCGCTCGTAATTCATCCTCACCTAATCCAATCTCTTTCCATCTTTTTGAAAACAACGGAACCTCTATAAAAGTTCTTGTCATTTGTAATTTTCCCTTCTCTTTTTAATTATATTACACCCTATATTATAGGGTGTCAACACAATTCATCTTTATATATGCCATCCTTCCATTACTTCCGATTTTCTCTACTAACGCCAATAAGTAATATTACTTAATCTCAAAAAATTCACTACAAGCATCCCTTAATTCTTTTGGAGCTTTCTTTTCACCAATTCCAACAACTTTCTTACCTTGTCTTCTTAATTCTTTAACAGTATCCGTATAACCTTTGTCAGATGTCGCAATGCAAACCACATCGACCGATTTATTATTTTTTGTTTCTCGGTTTACATCTTTTTTTATTTTATTATCAACTTTATCTTTTTCTGGATTACCACACAATCTAATATCTTTAATATCCAGTTTTTTTGCCTTATCAGACCAAGATTTTGTACACTCATCTTTTTGCAATCCATACACTTTTTCTATTCCTAATACTCCTTGTTTATTTGCAATTTTCTGAATTTGTTCTGCCTTTTTTGAACTAATATTTTCTCCATCAATAAATAACGCTGCATTCACCTTTTTTCTCGTACTATTACTTTTCGTTTGAATGGTTTTCTTCTTTTTCTTACTCTTATTTTCAGTGAATGAATTATTTCTGCTACAGCTTTCTACTTCATCCCAAAAATAAGGATTATGTTCCATTTCCCAATATAATTCAGCATCGTCTCCCATGTCCATACCTCCTAAATACAAAACATTTATTTACTTCTTTATCACATCCATCCTTGTTTTCCTTATGACATTTTTCTAAATCTTATCTTGCCACATCTCCGATCAGAATACAACCACCCTCTTTTAATAATGTTTTTAATAATTGAATAAATTGAATTTTCTCATCATCTGTTAGGTGATGTAAGGAATACGTTGCAATAATAAAATCATATGCATTGTAGCATTTTTGTAAATGGAGATTGATTCATCTAAAATTATTTTATTGTCGACTGTATTTTACTGCTTTCACGACTGTCTCAATGCCATTAATTGTTAATGCCAAAATGATGATTGAGAGAAATACCTTATTAAAATGTATAAAAACATGTGAAATAACTTCTGCATCCGTTCCAAATAACTGCTCAATACCATCAAAAAATCCACTATTCATAATCCTATCATTTAACAGCCAAATGCTTGTTAATACTCCATCAATAATATTGGTAATAATGGTAACAAGCATCACTCTTTTGGTATAGCTGCCATCAATAAGTCTCACACTGTCCCTTGTAACACCCAAAATTCCAAATGCAAGAATGAAATACCATGTTTGTCTGATATATTCTAAATTAAAAAGTGGTTCATACACACCTACCCCATTTTTTACAAATGCAATGCATAAAATCTGTGGGCATACAAGAAATACAAGAGTGAAGATAACCGAAAAAACAATTCCTACAATCGCATCTACTTTTGAAATCCTATTAGACTTTTGTGGAACAGGAGGCAAATTATCTATTCCAGCATTTAACCCATCCACCTTAATTCCTTTTTTATAAAAGAATGCAAATAATAATGTCACAAATGCAAATCCTGTCAATATACCGCCAAAAATCCCACCGATGGTTCTATAGATAGCTATATACCAGATTGTATGCGATGTTAATGCTGCCATAATTTGGGCAAGTAACATTCCTCCACTGATGCACACTGTCACAATTTTCAATACATACACATATAAACTGTAATACGGCTGTCCGATCAAACAATCCTGTGTTTCACCTTTATATTTCGAAGCTAACTCATTCGGGGTTCCCAGTTCCGTTAGAACAACTTTGATATCACGCTCCGTTGGAGTAACATCCTCACATCGTTCCTCCAACATATCTTGTATGATCGTCTCTAATTCCGCCGCCACGTCTTTTTTCATGGCGGATTTCATATGTTTTGTAACTGCATAAATGTATCTGTCGATCAAATCATTTTTTACCATTTATTCTTCCTCCATTAAAACATTGATTGACTGTGAAAATTTTTTCCAGTGTTCTTTAATTTTTTTATAAACCAGCTTCCCATCTTCTGTGATAATATAATATTTTCTTGGCTTCGTTGCCTCAGTTTCCCATTCACTTTTTAGCAGACCTTGACTCTCTAGTCTTCTCAGCAGAGGATATAATGTATTGCCTTCTATCGAAATACCTTTTCCTTCTAATTCCTTTACCAATGAATATCCATACATTGGTTTATTTAGTTGTGCTAACACTACCATGATGAGTGTGCCCCGTCTGAATTCTAAAATTAATCCTGAAACAATTTCATCACAATTCATCAAATCTCCTCCCTTCAGTATCCTTTATTTAAATCCACTGTGTTTATTACACTGTATTGTGTGTTGCACACTATATGTTTAACATAGTATACTGTGTATCACACATCATGTCAACAAGTTTATCCTTTACATTTTAAGTTTTGCATATTATGCCCTATATTATAGGGTGTCAACACAATTCACGTCCTCCTTACATTTAATACAATAACGCTGAAAAAATGTGGTGTCAGTGATGGGAATAGCCAAGGATTTTGATATGGGATTAACGATAGTGCAGATAATACAAAAAGGACAGTGTCCTCTCAACACTGTCCTCCCTAATTTACATGATTGAATTTTCATAATCTCGTAATTCGTGATATATACCTTCTATGATGACCCTACTTCCAGCCACTCTATAAACCAATAAATATCTATGCTTTGCAAAACTTATTTATCATATTGCTTTTCTGCCAACTCTGAAAGTTCTACATCAAACTTCTCATTTTCTTATTTCACCAGCATCTCATAAGTAACCCCGTACTTCTGCGCAATCTCGCTTGCATAGGATTTGCCCTCCGGAGGCGCCACTTCAATCTGATAGGAGCGCTCTGTCCCCTTCATGTGCACGATCATGGAAAACGCTTTCCCACCTGTGTGCTCTGCCTTCTGCTGTTCTTCATTCATTTCCTCCACATCAAATGCCAGCTTATGCATATGTGTATTATAAATGGTCCTCATTCCCTTATGTAAAATTGCCCTGACACTGTCCTTGGCAATGTAGTATCCCTCTTCAAACGAAGTGGTAGAAAATGATTCATTCATCAAAAGCAGACTCCTGCTGTCAGCCTCCTCATAGATTGCCTTAAAACGCTTACATTCTTCCCCAAGCCTTCCTAAATCCAATGTCTTGTCCTCATCTGCCGGGAAATGGGTGTAAATACCTGTGACAGGGGAAAATGTAAATGCTTTCCCCGGAATATATATGCCACCCTGCGCCAACACAAACAACTGCCCAACAGCCTGTGTAATTGTCGTCTTTCCACCTCGGTTGGCGCCTGTTAAGATATACACTCTCCTATTCCGGTCGAAATCCATATCATTCGGTACAATATTCCCGGACTCCTCTGTCTCAAAAACAGCAAGCTTTAAATTGTAAATTCCACGTGCCTGCATCATATACGAATCAGATTCATTTTCTCCCTCTTTATATACAGAAGCTTTAGCAAAGGTAAAGCCCTGTTCCTGCAATTTTTGGATGTACTCCGCCCATTTGATATAGTAGAGCAGCTCCGGAATCAAGTCTGTCATGTCGGTAATGGTAATAGAAACATATTTGTTCAATACTTCTCTGACTCTTTTCACCATATGGGAAATCATATGGTTGACGATTCGGTCTGTATAACGAGTCACATCCTTTGCCTGATCTCCCTCAGGAAGCTTCACAATGCCACCCCGGCTTTCCGACCGCATAACAGCTGTATCCATCACCTTCTGCATAGGAGTGCTAATCACCACGTCTGCATTCACATCAAATGGCTGAAATTTGAAATTCTTTTTCCATATGGTATCCTCATTGATCCGATCCTTTGACACAATATGGTCATAAAAATTGCCCAGGATTCCGGACTTGGTAAAATATTTGCTGTTTACAGATATCAGACCGATTCCGTCCGCTTCAAAGCGGTCATTCAAGTTAATACCTACCGTAATGCTCTTAAGCTGTGAAGTGTCCATTTTCAGTTCTGAGATATCTTTTTTCAATTCTGCAAATCCGTTGTCCGCATAGATTTTCTCCACATAGGCTTTTAAACCCAGAAAGCCTGCGGAATGAATGTCCGAAGCTGCCAGACATGTATGAAGCGCATCCACACACTTGATATAATCATTAAGCTCGTCCAGCCGATGCAACAGATCCCAGATGCAGGCACTCTCATCATATTCCCGGTTAAAGCTACCGTACTCCCTCAGAAAGCTGATGCGCTCGAGTATTTCCATAAGGTCATCACGCATTTTTTTCTGTTGAAGGACATCCTCGAAAATATCGCAGCGGTACTGTGTCACCGCCGGATCTGCATACAAACGCGCCATCACGTTTTGGATGTAGTTCTGCTCCCGCTCCTTTGCTGACAGCTTTTTGCAGATTTGATCCATCCCTAGATCATGCATAGTCACATCACTCAAGGTCCGGTATTGTGCATTTGTATCCGGGTATAATAAACTGTATTTTTTCTGACTCATAAGCTTGTCCTCTCCTTCTGATCTAATATGCAATTTTAAACGAAATCCGTATAATTTAGCTTCCCCCATTTTAACGCGGAAGATGGAGTGCAGAGGCGAGACCTTGGACCCACGGGCGCCTGCCCCGCAACAACCGAAGCCATGCGGAAGATGGGGCGCAAGACATCCGGGGGATGTCTGCTCTGCGCCGACCGAAGCGGAGCGGAGACCTTGGACCCATGGGGACAAGGTCCGCTTCCGCTTCTAAAATCAAAAAGGGCTAAGCCCTAAGGCTTAACCCTTTTTAATTTTATAATGCGGAAGATGGGACTTGAACCCACACGATTGCAATAATCACAAGATCCTTAGTCTTGCTCGTCTGCCAGTTCCGACACTTCCGCATATATTTGATTTTCTGTCGCTTGTCTCACGCGACTTTGATATAATATCAAATCAAACCAAATATGTCAACACTTAATTTCTATTTTTACATATATTTTTCATTTATTATGCATTTAAGCTAGTCCAGCCCCGCCTTTATCCGGTCCTGTATATTGACCAGACACTGTAGGAGAACAGGATTGAACTGTCCGCACTCTCCATCCAGAATCATCTGCATTGCCTTTTCATGTGAAAACGCTCTCTTGTACACACGATCGCTTGTCAGGGCATCATATACATCAGCTACAGATACCACCTGTGCCGAAATTGGTATATCGTCTCCCTTCAGGCCATCCGGATATCCGTTACCATCATATCTCTCATGATGCCAGCGGCATATCTGCCAGGCTGTTTCGAGCAGCTTTTCCCCCTTGTAGGCATCCAGGTCATCCAGCATCCTTGCGCCAATCACAGCATGAGTCTTCATCACCTCAAACTCTTCATCTGTGAGCCTACCCGGCTTATTTAAGATGGCATCATCTATGCCGATCTTGCCAATATCATGAAGTGCTGAAGCTGTTGCTATCAGCTCTATATCATCGCCTGTTATGTCATACCTGTCCGTTATGCCAACCAGCTCCTTGAGCAGCATATCCGTGAGCTTATTAATGTGAATAACATGACTTCCACTCTCACCATTTCTGAACTCGACTATGTGGCTTAAAATTGAAATCAGGATTTTATTATTGTTCTCACGCCTGTATATCTGGTCGGTCACCATACGAATCAGCCTGCGCTGCTTGGCATAGAGCTTTATTGTATTAATCACACGCTGATAAACCACCTTCACATCAAAAGGCCTGCTTATGTAATCTGACACGCCCATCTCATAGGCCTTTCTCACATAGCTCTCGGAATCCTCTCCAGATATCACAATAACAGGAATATCATCAATCCAGTGGTTCTTGTTCATGTAGTCAAGCACCTCGTACCCATCCATGACAGGCATCACCATATCAAGAAGCACAATTGATATTCCGGTACCATACTCCTTGAGCTTTTCTACACACTCGGCACCATTTGATGCCTCGAGTATTCTAAAGTCGTTTCCGAGCATTTCAGATAAAAGCTCACGGTTTAATATGGCATCATCCACTATGAGCACCTGCTGTTTTATCTCGTCAAGCTCCTCCTTTGTGACATCCTCATCATTTTCAATTATCACAATATTCTTTCTGTTTTTCGCTATATACATAAGCGAATCAGCACGCAGCACTGCATCCGCCACAGTCTCATCTGTACAAATCACCCCACCTATGCTGACCTGCAGCTGTATCTTTGAATACTCGGGAATGACTGTCTTGTTTACCGCATCCTGTATATCCATCAGCTTTTTGCGGAACTCATCCTCTGTTACATCGTATATGATAATAAGGAACTCATCACCACCATAACGGATTGCCTGATCACTCTTTCTGATACAGTTCTTTATCGTATCAGCACAAGCACACAGCGCCATATCACCGGCTATGTGCCCCAGTGAATCGTTGTACAGCTTAAAATCATCGACATCGAGCATGGCTATACCGGCATTTATCTTGCTGTTTTTGACATTTTCCTCATAGAAGCGCCTGTTGTAAACACCTGTCAGCGCATCACTGTACAGCTTTTCCTTGTAGCTTACTATCTTGGATTCAAGCTTTTTGCAAACATCTTCGTCCTTTAACGTACCATTATCCATATGGTTAACAAGCTCCATGACGTAGTTCTTGCCTTCTATATTGTAGTACCTTGATATGACCTGGTACGAATCAGTGCCCGAAAACTCTATCTTGACACGCTGCCTTTTATCTTTTATGGTCTTGGCCGTGATACAGTTCGTGCACTGTTTATTTTTCTTCCAAAATGAATAGCATGGGCATGGGTCAATAGGATCCTGATTGTCACAATTATTCTCCATACGCGATATGCGCTCTTCATCTATCAGACGAACTATGTCAAAAATCTGACCATAGTCATCCATTTTTTCTTCTATCTGCTTCATTGTATACGTCAGATATATTTCTCCTCAAAGCTTTCTATGCACATTGGCTTATCGAAGAAATACCCTTGTATGTAATATATTCCCATCTTCTTAATAATAGCATATTGCCTGTCAGTCTCAACTCCCTCCACGCAGACATGTACTCCTATTGTGTTGGCAAGCTCTGTAACCATCTTGACAAATGCATCAGAAAAATCATCCTCCCCAAGATGCTCAATGAAGCATTTATCTATTTTAATAATATCAAGAGGCATCTCCCTGATATGGTTGAGTGATGAATATCCTGTTCCAAAATCATCCAGTGCAACCTTAACACCAAGCGCCTTTATCTCACTGAGTATCCGCTTCATGCGCACCATGTCATTGATTGCCAGACTCTCTGTCACCTCAAGACACAGATTTCCCGGTTCTATGCCCACCTCGTCAATTATGCCTTTGATTTTCTTGACTATGTCATTCTGCAGCAGCTGCACCACAGACAGATTTACGTTGACCTTATAGTCAGGATGTCCCATGTCATTCCAGTACCTGCAGTGCTTCGCTGCCTCTCTTAATACATGCTCCCCGATTGGGTTTATAAGCCCAAGATACTCAGCAAGCGGTATAAAGTCAACCGGATTTATAAAGCCCATGGTTGCTGAATTCCATCTGACAAGAGCCTCTGCACCTGCACAGACATCCTCCCCCTTCACGTTTATAATCGGCTGAAAGTACACGGTGAACTCATCGCACTCATTCATTGTGGCTTTTCTCATGTGCTTTTCCAGGTCAAGACGCTTTGTGCTTGTGCCATCAATACTCTCGTTGTAGAACTCTATACGGTTTTTTCCTTCTTTCTTAGCATTGAAAAGAGCTATATCAGCTCTTCTTATGACATCCTCCACAGTGCTTGCATCTGTCGGGAAAAATGCTACTCCGGCACTTATTGTACAGTAATAGTCCTCTCCCTTCAAGAACCACGGTCTGACAAATATCTGCTGTATATCATTAATGATACTCTCCAGCCTGTCAACAGAGCTGCCTGTCACTATGATGATAAACTCATCGCCACCCATCCTGTAGCAGTGGTTCTCAATTCCCTTCACCTGTGTCAGGCTGTGCGATATAGCTTTTAAAAGCACATCTCCGTACTGATGACCAAGCCCGTCATTTATATGCTTGAAATCATCCAGATCTATATAAATCATCGCACCTCTGGTGTCGTTTTTCACTGAATCATCTATAAACTTAGCCAGATCCTGCTCACATCTCATCCTGTTATATAGCCCTGTCAGGAAATCATTATTGGCCTGGTTCTCAATGCGCTGCTGATAACGCTTTTTCTGTGTGATGTCATACAGTGTAACGAGCTGCACATTGCGGCCATCCACCCACGCTATGCCTGTGCGATGAATATCAAACCACTTGTCCTCCTCCGTCACGTAGACCTCTGTAAAGCTCCGGCTCTCTGCAGTATGGGAAAAAATATATTTTTCCAGCTTGTTCTGTTCGATAATATTTGAAAGCAGCTGCTTACAGTAATTATTCATGTAAAGTATCTCTGACTTAGACATATCAGCCACGTATATACCGCAGCCGGAGTTTTCCAGTATCGCTTCGAGCGAAGCATAGGAGCCTGCAAGCGAGTTGGTTGTTATCTTTTTTGTGAGAATACTTTGAATGACGCGCTTCGTATCATTTAAAAACTTCACATCATATTTTTCCCAGCTTCTGTCATCCTTCTCATCAAAAAAGCACACATACATCTGAGTCCTGTTATCTATATTTACAGGCTGGAATATGGCTGCCCTCATAGCCTGCTTCTCCATGAAAAGGCGGAATTTCTCCGGCATCACAGAGTCTGATGATATAATGTAAGGCTTTCCTGTGAAAAAAGGTACCTCGGTAATTGATATTGTATCAAACGGCTTTCTGCCATAGCTTACAATCACATCCAAATGCATGCCGTCCACGTTTTTGCGGATGATAAAAGCACCGGTAAGCTTTATGGTAGTAACTGCACTCTCCAGTGCTTTTTGAGCCATCTCAGTAAAGCTTCCATCCATCTCAAGCAGTTTTATAACAGAATTGATAGCCTCAAGCATATGAAACTGTTTCTTGATTTCCTCATCTGACTTCCTGATAAGCGAAAGTGCCTCATTCGCAGCATCCTCATCTCTCTTTGTGATCAAAAGCTGTCTGGTCATAGTTTCCAGGAACTCAATTGTTCTGTTAAGACGCGCTTCACTGGTAATAATTATGCCATCAGGAAGCAGGTTTCTCTCTTCATTAGACATCTGCTCATCAATTACCGCAGCTATAATCCAATATATATCGTGGGTATTGTCCACTCTTACAATCAGACCATACAGCCTGATATAGTCCTTATCCAGAGGTTCATCTATGAGATTCTCAACCCTGCAGTCCGACAGTCTCAAAAGAAGGTTTTCGTATTTTTCCTCACCAATAAAGGTAAGCATACTCTTCCATTTATCGTTACATTGACACACCTCTGTCATGACTCCATCCTTTTTTGTCAGACACGACAAATATATTCCGTTGACCATGCAGAAATAATCCTGTATTTTTTGAAAAAGCTTGGAATCTGACATATTTTCCTCCTAAAAACTCACGCAAATCAATCCTCATATCTGATAACAAACAAATAAAAGTCATTCTTATCGAGAATACATGTCTCCTGAAGCAGACGGTATTCGACACGCAGCCTGATTTGTTTCTTCACAAACCCAATCTCATTTGAATACATGACTATGATTCCGCCGGATACCAGATGCTCTGCGGCCTTGTCGAAAAACCTCTCGTAAAAAAGCTCCATCTCCGCCTTGGTCTGTCGGTTACGAACCGGCATATCCGTAATCAGCTCATCAAATTTGTAGTCATGTCTGAAATCAAAGAAATCCCTGTGTATAAAATTAATTCTTGTTTTGGCAAACGCAGCATTCTCTCTGCCCATAGTGATTGCATCTCCATAGGTATCTGTAGCATATATCTCGCGTGCCGGAACTAAATGTGCGCGCTCTATAAGCAGTGTACCAACTCCGCAGAACGGATCCATGATTTGTGCCGTTTCCTTAAGATACGGCTTTGCAAGTGAAACAATAAGTGCCGCTTGTGACGGATGCATCGACGTAGGAAGCACATTCTTTCTGTATGCAAATCTATTATCCTGTATAGAACATAATCTCATGCAGACAAAATAATTGTCATTTTTTGTCGGTATGAGCTTAATCACCACGTCGTAATCATTTGGCGAATTGATCATCCTGCCCGCAAAATGCATATCGATAGCTTTCGCAAGCCTGCTCTGGTACGCCGCATCTGCCGTGCTCTCAATACGATAGTAAAACGGACCACCCTCTAGGTGCATGCGTCTTAATATATCATACATATCTGACTCTGCAAGAAGTCCGGCTGCTTTCTGTGCATCCTTTGGCAGAAGCGATGCTGCATGTATGGTAAAGTACATTTTTCTGAATGTGCGCACCTGCATGATAAGAGGTATATTGTCAGTCTTTACAAGCACTCCAAGCGGATGCAGCTTTGTATCCTTAACCGGTATCTGACGTCGTACCACCTCTCTGTGAAGGCGGTTTGTCATCAGAAGCAGCTCAGCCTTTACTCCCTCGAGCACAGGTGTATGGTGCTTTATCCCATTATATTTAATCAGGATTTTATTTATCTCGTTTAATTCTTCCTCAATATGCTTCCTATTTTCAGCTGTGACCGTCATATGCTCAAGCTCTTTTGCACGTTCCATAAGCTGTGGCAAGAGCTCTTTGCAGTCCAGCTGTGACAGCGCCGCCAGATATGAGCCCTTTACAAAGCGCATCTGTTCAGCCTCGTATGCTTTAAAAACCTCATCAGAAAGCTGTGACATATGAAGATCTCCTATCAGAAGCGCTGCGTTCTTTCTGGTTTTTGCATCTTCTGCTCCCATAAACGACACAAGCAGCTCATCTTCTCCTGCAAGCAGCTTTAGAGCCTCTGCTAATGCATTTTCATCTTTAATCTCCTGTCTGAGGCTGCTCAGATTCTGACGTACATTCTCTTTTTTTAACAGATTTCCGATAATTTCCTTCATTTTTTAAATCATCCTTTAATTTATTGTATATTGTCAGTTTTGGCTTGCCTCTTCCTTTGGCACACCATTTTCTTCGATGTATGTATCCAGATCCTTGTGAAACTGCTCCCACGCATCCTCATGCTCCACGAAATATAGCGGACACTTCTTGCCTGTCACATCGTAGTGCCTTATTACATCATCAGCACTCAGATCATACCGCCCCATAAGCCATGTGGTGAGCTCTATGAGCGACTGGTATGTGCTGTCGTTGAACTTTCCTGTCTCATCCTCTATACAGCACTCTATCGATATTGTGTCACTGTTTCTGTTATTAGATGCATACGATATCTCATTGCAAGGTATGCACTGCACTATCTCACCCTCTAATCCTATAACAAAGTGTGAGCTTGCTTTGGTCTTTTTGGTCTCTGCCAGGCCATTGAAATAGTCTCTGTTTTGTCTGGCTGACGTACCCGGATTTGCTGTATAATGGACAACTATGCCGTTTACCTTCTCAAGTGCCTTCTGTGGTCTGGAATACGGATTGGGTGTCAGCAGTTGTACATCAAGCTTTGGCTGTATAGGATTGTAAAGAGTACTGGTCACCTCTGCCTTTACCTCTTCCTGCTTTGCCTTTTTGCCCCTTAAAGCTCCCACTATGATTATCGTTGCAATTATAAGTATTATCATGCCTATAACAATGCCATTGCTAATAAGCTGCTTTCTTCTAACCTGGGCGCGGTGTCTCTTTCTATATTCTTCGCGCTTTCTCTGCCTTATCTTTTCATACTCGTCCATTTAATTATCCCCGGTTATCTCTTTTGTTTGCTTTTATATAGCTATTCCAAGCTTTTATAAACATTTGCATACATATAAGAGTATATTAGCACAAATCGGCTTATTATGCCACATAAAATAATACAAAAGCACCAGATATTACGACGTAACATAATACCCGGTGCTTTATTATAAATGTATATTCTTATTATTAATCACACTTAATCTCGTGAACCCATCCATCCGGTCCATCAATATGGCCCATCTGAATGCCTGTAAGTGTGTCACGAAGCTTCTTTGTGACAGGTCCCATCTCATCCATACCGCTTGGGAAGCAGATTTCCTTGCCGTGGTCTACAATCTTTCCTACCGGTGAGATTACTGCTGCTGTTCCGCAAAGTCCACACTCAGCAAAATCCTTTACCTCATCAAAGAGCACCTCTCTGTGCTCAACCTTGAGTCCTAAGTACTTCTCTGCAACTACCATCAGTGAACGGCGTGTGATTGATGGCAGGATGCTGTCTGATTTAGGTGTAACAAATGTGCCATCCTTTGTGATAAAGATGAAGTTTGCTCCACCTGTCTCCTCTACCTTTGTACGTGTTGCAGGATCGAGGTACATATTCTCTGCAAAGCCCTGTGCATGTGCATCTACAATGGCATGAAGACTCATTGCATAATTGAGTCCGGCCTTGATATGTCCTGTTCCGTGAGGTGCTGCTCTATCAAAGTCTGACACACGGATTGTAATTGGCTTTGCGCCACCCTTGAAGTATGGTCCTACAGGTGTTACAAGGATTCTGAACTGATACTCATCAGCAGGCTTTACACCGATTACTGCGTTTGTTCCCATAATGTATGGTCTGATATAGAGTGTAGCGCCTGAGCCGTATGGTGGAACCCATGCTGCATTTGCCTTTACTACTTCCTCAACTGCCTTTACAAATCTATCCTCCGGGAATACAGGCATCTCAAGTCTCTCACATGAATCCTTAAGACGCTGTGCGTTTAAGTCAGGTCTGAAGCAGACAATTCTGCCATCCTCTGTTGTGTATGCCTTAAGTCCCTCGAAGCATGTCTGTGCATACTGGAATACTCCTGCACACTCATTAAGTGTCACTGTATGATCCTTTGTGAGCTGTCCATCGTCCCACTTTCCATCTTTATAATTAGAAACATAGCTGTAATCTGTTTCCTGGTAGCCAAAACTAAGGTTTGACCAATCGATATCCTTCTTTTCCATCTTTATATCCTCCGTTTCTTTACGGATCCGATATAACCTAGCGTTATCATATATCGGGTCTACTATCATTTATGCTCATTCTAGTACAATAGAAAAAAAATGTCTAGTACTATTTTTTTATAATAACTATAACTTAAGTTTCTATATAGCTTTTTTTACTATTATAAGATAAGGCCTGACTTTTTCTTACTTTTTTCAATAGCTGTATTAAACCTTCCAAACGGACGCCCAAGCAGCAGTCCGATCACAAGCGATATTGCTATAAATATAAGAAGAATCGCAAGATCCTTGCAATAATCAAAGCGGTACATGCCTCCCACGCACTCTCTTAGGGCATTCATGGCATAGTTAAACGGCATGAACTTATACAGTGCTCTGTACACCTGCGGCAGCACCTCAACCGGGAATGTGCCGCCTGCGCCTGCCACCTGAATGACCATAATGACTACTGCTACAGCCTGTCCCACATTGCCCAAGGCTGCTGTGAGTGAGTACATAAGAAGCGTGAATACAAGGCTTGTCAGCGCGCTTGCGCACCAGAAAAGGAACGGATGCCTGCACTGTATTCCGACAAAGAACAAATCACCGAGCACCGTCACAAGTGTCTGAATCTGGCCTATCACAAAAAATGTGATATATCTGCCAAAAAACTTATGTACGCTGTTTACTTTGCCAAGTGATTTTATATCGTCAGTGTCCTTTACCTTTGTTTTCACAAGTGCAACAGTTATAAGACCTCCCACCCACAGAGCCAGCACTGTGTAAAACGGTGCCATGGCTGAGCCATATGTGGATATCTCATATATCTTCTGCTCATCCATAGACAGCGGTGATGTCACAAACTGCGCAATGAGTGTCGGATCTGTCCGAAGCAGCTTTACAATCTCATTAAACTGCTCATCGTTTGACAAATTATCAAATCCTGATATAACATTCTGCAAACCATCTCTGATCTGCTGTACATACTGTCTGGTATTTACAATATCTGCATTTCCTGATTTAAGAACTGCCGAATAGTCATCGAGTGCTTTTTGTATATCCGGGAAGCTGTTGTCCAGAGAACCAAGCATGGACTGTGTCTCAATAAGTGCATATTCTATATCATATACCGCTCCTGTGAGATTCGGTGACACGCTGTGGTCAAATGTATTTTTAAGTGTATCTATTGCAGACTTGGCACTTGACACATCCGCTTTTATTGATTCCTTAAGAAGCTTTAGCTTATCTGCCGTCAATTCAGTATCAGACTTAAGGTCTTTTATCTGTGTTTTAATGCTTTGGATATTATTTCTGACAGCCTCTATCTGCGAGCTATCAACTCCCTTTAAGCCTTGAATGGCGACAAGAGTATTCTCAGCAAGCTGCTCTACCGTATCAAAGCTAGCCACGGAAACAGATATATCCGCAGTATCGGCATCCGCTAATCCCGATGCATTTAAGAGCTGTATGGAGTTTTCCAGCACATCGAGCTGGCTGTTTATGTTTGATAAGCTTATGTCGACCATCTGTGTGATGGTTTGTGCTGTCTGTGCACCCGAAAGCACCGATGACTGCATGCCGCTTACCGATGACTGTCCCCCGTCAATCAGCCCCTGCACACTCGGAAGCAGTGACTGTGTCGAGCCTATCAGGCTGTCTGCTGAATCCGTGAGCATGGCAAATGTATCGAGCATGCCTGCATATGTAGAAAGAGTCGTATCCATATCCTTTAGCTTATCAACAACTGTTCCGGCCAGGTTATCACCTGATTTGCCGTCTCCCACTATGAGCTCTCCCGACTTTGACGCTATCTCCGTAATCGTGCTCACCATTGAAGAGTTTACAGACTGCTGCACCGTGGTCTTTACTTTTGATGTTATCTTTGTTGCTATGGCATTTTTCTTGCTGTTTTCATAGTATTCTATCTGCGGATTGACCGGCTCACCGCTTAGGAAGCTAAGCATATCAGCTGAAAAATCCTTCGGCACTATAAATGCTGCATAGCACTTTCCACTATAAACATACTCCAGTGCCTCTTTACTGCTATCTGTGAAAATCCAGCCAATTGCATCGTTTTCCTTCAGCCCCTTTATGACACTGTCTCCCATACATAGCTTTAAATCGCCGACGCTCATCCCCTCATCCTCAGAATATACTGCTATGTGCATCTGTGATGTAGCTTCCTCTCCGTAAGGATCCCAGTTGGACATAATATTAAACCATGCGTACAAAGCCGGGATGATGCCAAGACCCATAATAATAACTATGGCAACCACATTTGTAGATATGCGTTTCAGGTCAGCCAGATATATTTGAAATACTTTTTTCATTGCTCGGCATCCTCCCCTGTACTTTGCTGCATCGTATCAAATTTCTGCTCCACTCTTTCGGCTATTTCCTGCACCCTGTCCTCAATCTGCACGACAGGACTCACACTCTGTGCATCACAGCCGCTTATCTCATTCATCTTCTCCTGCAGCTTATAGTCCACATACTCGACTCCGATTAAATACACTGCGATAGCAAACAGACTCACTATCCACAGCACAAGAAAAATGATTTTTGAGCTATCCGGCACAATCATCAGCAGAACAAGAAAAAAGAGCGGAATGATGTATATGCACCTTAATCCTATTTTTATCCGTTTTTGATTCTGCTCGTGAATGGTCTTTTCATATCCGACCAGCTTATCATACATCTCGCGCAGTCTCTTATCATCGGATAGCGGCTGCTCATTCACATTATTATTTGCATTATTATTCATATCATTATCCATATTGGAATCTTTATTACTGTTTCTACCTGTATCCTGCATACTTTCCTTCCCGCTTTATAGCTTACGGCACATCAGAAGTACCATATTAATATGCCAATTATCAATTTATTAATTGTACATTTAACTATAGCATCTCAGTATCTTCCATACGCTTCTCTATAAAATGATTGAGTCTGATAAACGGCTTTCGTATCACAAGTCCTATCACCAAAGAGGCTGCGCCAAAAAGTAAAAGCGTGATATAACATTTGCCGAGTGTGTTTTCGTACATACCTCCTATACACTCCCTCATCGCATTTATCGCATATGGGAATGGGAAGAAAATATACACTGCCCTGAAAAATGCCGGCAGCGCCTCTATCGGATATGTGCCGCCGCTTCCTGCAATCTGAAGTACCATGACAACCACCGCCAGTGCCTTTCCTATATCACCAAAGGATATGGTCAGAGAATATATGAGCAGTGAAAATGTAAGGCTTGTCACTGCGCCTGTCACAATAAATGAAACCGGATGCACACACTGTATTTTAAGCAGGTATAAATCACCTAGCACAATGATAAAAGTCTGTACCTGTGACAGTAAAAAGAATGTCAGATATCTGCCAAAATAAAGCTGTGAAGGCTTTAGTTTCCCAAGCCCCTTAGCATCCGCGTGAACCTTTACCAGCGAAACAAGTATAGTCATGCCCACCCATATGGCAAGTGTCGTGTAAAAAGGTGCTACTCCGGAGCCATAATTGGCTATCTCGTAGATATAATTATCTGATACCTGCACCGGCTCTGAAAAGAAGCTGCCAAGCTTTTCAGGATTCCCCGAAAGCAGATTCACTATAATATCAGCTTTTTCATCCTCAGAGGCTGCTTCAAGCCTGTTGAGTGTCGTATTTATCTTGTCAGATGCTGATTCTATAACTCCCTTAAGCTGTGTCATGCTCATATTGAGTGTATCAAGCGTACTGTCCACTCCGTCAAACACCTGCGCCATGGAGCCTGATGTCTGACTTAAATTGCCAAGTGTGGTCTGCATTGAATCAAGAACAGACGACATACTGCTTATCATGCCGTCCACCTGTGGCACTATCTGTGAGGTATATGTATCATTCACTGCTGACGCGGTCGATGAAAGAGCTGACATAACACTCTTAAGTGTTTCCTCAGAATTCTGTGTCTTTCCCGATAAATCCACAGACAGTGTACTTTCTATCATGCTCCTTGTCTGCTCCTTAACAAGCTCTATATTGGAAATAAGTGTGCCGACATGGGTATCGTCCATATCCGGCTTTATTTTGTTGATTTTGTCCTCAAGATTGTCAATATTACCTTTCAAAGCATCCGCTGACTGTTTAATATTTTGCACATCACTTTGAATAGTATTTACATCCTGTGACAGATTTGCATCTGAAATCTGCTTTGATATATCATCAATCGAGCTCTTCACCTTTGCTAATGCCGATGTGATATCTGCACTAAAGCTGTCGAAGGATTGTCTGGTGGACTGCAGATCATTTTTACTCTCTTCAAGCCTGTCTGTGCCCTTTGCAAGCTTATCCTGCCCATCTTTGAGTGCTTCGCACGTTTCTTTAGACACCTGTGACAACGCCTTATTTCCGTCAATAAACGTATCTATCATGGCATCGTACTGCGCAAGACTCTCTGATACCGCTTCAAGCTTACCGGTCATCTGCCCCACAGCATCCTTTTCCTTCATGTCATCGGATATTACGTTGGTCTCCTTAAATACCTGCTCTGCAAGCACCTTTATAAACTGCTTATTAATACTTGATTTAACAGCACTTGCTGCACTGTCCGTTATCTTTGTCGCAACAGCATTTTTCTTGTCGTTGAGATAGTAGGTAATCCTTGGATTTTCAATATTGTCAGCTACACCATGATACATGCTGTAGGTAAACTGCTCATCTATGACAAGTGCAGAATAATATCTGCCCGACTTAACACCCTCAACAGCCTTTTCCTCTGATTTAACAAATTTCCAGCCTATAGTATCCTTTTGCTTTAATGACTCTACCACACCATCGCCCATATTGACAGTTTCGCTGTCATTCTTCGTCCAGCCCTTGTCCAGATTGACTACTGCAATTGCTATATTTCCGGTGTTGCCATACGGGTCCCAGTTGGCATAGATATTAAACCATGCATACAGCGCCGGCAGCACGCAAAGTCCAATAACTATAATGAGTACAAGCACATTTCGGAATATGCCGCACATATCTCTTTTAAAAATTCTTAAAATATCAGCCATGAATCATCCTCTTATATCCGGTGTTTATATCCGGTGCTGTTTAAGCTCCCCAATAAAATACAATGAGCCAAATGCAACATTTTTCGTATCTCTTTTCAGGTGCTTTCTTATCTCATCAACTCCTGAAAGCTCTGTTGCCTCAACTCCCTCTTTTCTGATAAAATCAGCAAGGTGCGATGCCTGCAGTGCCCTGTCTGAATCCGGTGTCACTGTATAAAACTCCTCAGCAAGAGGTAAAATCTCACGTATCATCACATCATAGTCCTTATCAGCCATGACTCCCATGAAAAAGCAAAATTTCTCACCCGGATACATCTGCATGAGGCTTTCCTTGAGCGCATCAACTCCATTGCTGTTGTGTGCTCCGTCCACCAGCAGAAACGGCTCCTTTGATACTATCTCCATGCGTCCCGGCCACACAGCCTCTTCAAGTGCACTCTTTATCCTGTCATTCAGGTTTGTTTTCTCGCTCTTTGGCCCTGTCTTATCATATTGCATTTCATATTCCGGCCCGCCATAGTGCTTTCCCAGCACATACCGCGCCGCAAGCTCTGCCGCTGCAGCATTCTCCCACTGAAATGTGCCACAAAGCCTCAGTGCATAGCCGCTGCAGCGTGCTATATCGCTTTGCTCCACAGTAATTATCCGTGCATGCTTTTTTTGCGCTTCCTGCTCAATCACCTGCATGGCACGTTTATCCTGCTGTTCCACCACCACTGTGCTGTTTTCCTTTATGATACCGGCCTTCTCAGCCGCTATACCCGCTATATCACTGCCAAGGATAGCCATATGGTCATAGCCTATCTTTGTAATAACGGCACATTGCGGTGTGCCGATTGCATTTGTTGAGTCAAGTCTGCCTCCGAGCCCTGTCTCAATGACCATATAATCGCACTGCTGCTCCTCAAAGTACAAAAGAGCCATGGCAAGGCAGTAGTCAAACATCGTAAGTCCTATGCCAAAATCTATATCAAGCAGATAGTTTCCAAGCCGTGTGACATCCTCCTTAGCTATCATACGCCCATCAACCGTGATGCGCTCCTCAAAATCCACCAGATGCGGTGATACAAACGTGCCTACCCTCATATGCTCTTTTTTTAATATACTAGAAAAAAAAGCGCACACCGATCCCTTTCCATTGGTGCCTGCCACATGGATATACGGTATTATGCGCTTTTGCTTTCCTTTTTCTCTCAGCACCTTTATGACCTGTGCTGTCACCACCACTCCCGGCTCATTGCCGAAACGGCGTGTGTTTTCTATTTTGTTTAAAACCTGTGTGTAATCTAAATTTCCCATGCCATCATTATAATATATCCGGCCGATAAAATAAAGACCATATCCTTATACTGCTATAATAATGCCCCCGTCATTTGCATACATGCTTGAGATGCCGGCAGTATCCACAATGACAATCTTCTTAAATCTGGCAAGCTTCTCAAGGCATGCCTTCACATACTGTGCACGCTCCGGGCAGTTGCAGTGTGAGATTGCAAGAATCCTGTGCTCACAGTCCTTTGTGGCAGCCACAACATCCTCTACCATCTTGGCAAGTGCCCTCTTCATGCCTCTGGCCTGGCCAAGCTGCTGGATTGAGCCCTCATCGGTTGAGCCCATGACAGGCTTTATATTTAAAGTGCTGGCCACAAAAGCCTTCAGGTTGCTTAATCGTCCTGCCTTTCTTAATGTATCAAGTGTCTCAAGCACAAAGAAGGTATTCATTGAAGCTATATACTCCTCTGTCTGCTTTACAACCTCATCAAATGAAAGTCCACTCTCTTCAAACTCCTGTACCTTCATGCCGATTAGTGTCTCGCCTATAGATGCTGAGCGGGAATTGAATACATAGATTTGCTTGCCACAGTCCTCATGCTCCTCGTTGTACAGATTGACTGCTAAAACAGCGCTGTTGTATGAGCCGCTGAGTTTGCCCGAAAGTGTGACAACATAGATATGATCAGCCTCTCCCTCAAAGGCCTGCATATATTCCTCAGGAGACGGGCATGACGACTTTGGCCCCTTTACGCTCTCCTTTACTCTTCTTAAGAAATCATGCTGGTCAAAGCTCTCATCATCGCGGATTCTGTATCCGTCAACATCAAGCTCGAGTGCCACATTGCAAAAATGTCCATCCTTCTTAAGGCTATCTGTGAGCTCACCACAGCTATCTATTATAATCTTATACACATCTATTCCTCCTGCACTATATGATAATAAAAGTTTAAATTACTTTTTTAAAAGTTATTTTATTCCGTAACAAGTAGTTTTCATTACTACGTCATATTAACACGAAAACTAAACTTATGCAAGAGGTTTCTGTATTTATTTTCCCATAATGGTTATCTGCCCTTTAATGATACCCGAAAAAGGCCGTCACACAGTCGCTTAAGGCTTTCATGTCGCGTACTCCCATAAGCTCACAGGCTGAGTGCATGGCAAGAATAGGTATACCTATATCCACAGTCTTTACCGGCAAAAGCGTACCTGCAATCGAACCCAGTGTGCTGCCGCCACGGCTGTCCGAACGGTTCACAAAACGCTGGTAAGGTATGCCCTTTTCATCACACAGCTGACATAGAATAGCAATAGCCTGCGCATCCGTAGCATACGACTGCGAGCACGCCTGCTTGATACAAAAACCTTTTCCCATGACAGGCATATTTGTGATATCCATCTTTTCCTTTTTATTAGGATGAAGCGCATGAGCCACATCGACAGACAAAAGCATAGCATCATATATGCTCTCATCTATTTCATTTTCTGAAAGGTCCATATTTCTTAAAATACGTCTGAGCATATCGTGAAGCATTATAGAGGCCGCGCCCTGCTTACTGTTACTTCCAATCTCCTCATGGTCGAAAAGCGCTATGATGTTTATTCCATCAGCTCTGTTTCCATCCTCTATGGCATCAAGAAGTGCTCTGCAGGATGACTGGTTGTCGATTCTCGGTGATGAAATCATAGTATCATTCACACCGACAAGGCAAGGCTCGTCCATGCAAAATGTATTGAGCTCGAAGTCTATGATGTCGCTCTTTTCCACAGACAGCTCTCTAGCCAGAAAGCCAAGGAAATAATCCGTGGTCTTTTCATCCTCAGGTATTGAATCAAGCACCGGCATCAGATCCACCTGATTATTTATCTCGACTCCCTTATTCACATCCCTGTTCATATGGATGGCAAGATTTGGAATAATCATGACAGGCTTTTTAGACCTGTATAGCACCATACGTGGGTTAAACACATCCTCACTCTTTATAGCCACGCGCCCTGCCACTCCGAGAGGTCTGTCAAACCATGTGTTTAAAATCGGTCCTCCATACACCTCTACATTGACCTGTGCATATGAGTTTGTCATAAAATCCGGATTTGGCTTTATGCGAAGATATGGATAGTCTGTGTGAGCTGCCGCTATTCGCACCATATCCTTTTTGTTGTAGCCGCTTCCTACAGTAAACGCAAACATGGTCGTATCATGGTGATTTAAGACATACCTGCCACCGCGCACAAGCTTCCAGTCACCTGTATAATCTATCTCCTCAAATCCGTTTTCCAAAAGTTCCTGCTTTGCAGCCTTCACACACTCGCATGGTGAAACAGCCGCTTTTAGTAAATCAAATAATTTTTCCTGTTTCATGGATTGCCTCCTGTTTTCATTGCATAACGCATTTATTCTACCACGGACTTTACAATTATTCCAGTTGAACAGGCTTTATTTTTAAGGCTATTTTTATATCTATTTTTATGGCATAATCCGCGAATCTGATGTATGATATAATAATCGATAACTATTCAAAACCACTTAAAACAATCATTCGCTGTCACATACAATGTGGAAAATGAGGAGAAATTATGATATCAATTGAACTGACAGACACAAAGGACTTTATGAACAAGCTGCTTCGCACGGAAATCTTTGACAACTTCCTGCTCCAGGAGGCCGTCATCACAAAGGCAGCCTCATACGTCATAGATGGTCACCTGCAAAAGGGCTTTTACAGCTCCACAGAGCTTGAGGAAAATGGTATAGCGGGCTATAGCATACTCCCCTTTAGGATGCTTCGCACAAACTGCTTTGACCTGATAAAGGGCCGACAGACTCCATCGTCATTCAAGTTTGTCTTTCTGCTTTCACCTGAAAATATGGAGCACACCCTAAGCAGTCTGCACTCTGCTTTCACCGTGTCCGATATCAGTGGTTTTTTCATAAATATCAGGTATCAGAGCCAGCTTCTGACTCTGACAACCGGAATATCCTACAATATTTTTTCAGCGGATAAGACCTTAGACAGTGAATGGGATAAGCTTGTAATGAAATTTTTAGCAAATAATGACATAAACTTTAAAGAACTTTGACTTTATTGCTTTACATATTAAACCTGTTATGCTATTCTAACGTTAGTTGCGTAAGCAGCATTATTATTATTTGGAGGTACTTTCGATGAGCAAAGGTACAGTAAAATGGTTCAATAACCAAAAAGGTTACGGATTCATCACAGCCGAGGACGGAAAGGATGTATTCGTACATTTCTCAGGACTTAACATGGAGGGCTTCAAAACTCTCGAGGAAGGTGCAGCAGTAGAGTTCGATATCACTGATGGCGCTAAAGGTCCACAGGCAGTTAACGTTGAGGTAGTTAAATAATTTTGACCCCTCAGGCAATCTAGTTTCTATGTACCTTTTTCTTTATTATATATTTAGGTAAAATTATAGTTACAAAAATGTTAATTGGGGAATAAGATATAAGAATCATGATTAAAAAAGAAGAGTTCATTTTGAACTCTTCTTTTTTGTGCTTTTTTATTGTTTTGGTGCTTTTAGTTGTTTATGCGATGATGAGACATCGGTGAGCTTGTGGTGAGTGGTAAAAACGTGTAACCGTTCGCCTGTCCCCACTGAATGATCTGCTCGACCGCATTGACACTGAATTCCTTTATGTCATGCTGCAATACAACTGATACATTATGGCTCTGCACACCGGAGATGACATTCTGTACCACCTGTTCCGTGCTGATTGGCTTGGGGTTTGCATCTCCGCTCGATACATTCCAGTCACAATATAAAAGTCCTCTTGCTGTCACATCATTTACGAGCTGTGTCATAATGCCCGGACAATAATCCTTACTTACAGTATTTGATGAGCCACCCGGGAATCTGATGATTGACGCATCATTTCCTGTCTGTGCCTTTATGATACTGTTCATCTGCTCAAGGTCATCAAAAAATGCCTGCTCACTTGTATATATCTGGTTGTATTTGTGGCTGGCAGAGTGGATAGCCACTGTATGTCCTCTCTTTGCCTCCTCTGCTATCATGTTCTGATAGTCAGGATGTGTATTTGTAACAAAGAAGGTGGCCTTTACATTGTATTTATCAAGCACATCTAATAGCCCCTGTGTATACTTTCCGGGACCATCGTCAAAGGTCAGATAAATAATCTTGTTGCCCGGATTTACTGTGTCTGCCGTGGCAGCCGGATCATACACACTGACCACTCTTGTAGCTGTAGCCTTATTGCCTGATGAATCTGAGACCTCATATGTCACAGTATACTTTCCTGCCTTATCCTTATCTACCTTATCTCCTGATACCTTGACACTGTCTGTAATGTCTCCGTCACAATTGTCTGTTGCCGTATATCCCGGATCACTGTACTTATCACCCTTTTTAACTGACATAAAATCATCACCCGAAAGCTTTATCTGCGGTGCAGTGGTATCTGTGACATGCACAGTCCTTTTGACCTCGCTCTCATTCTTTGACGAGTCAGCGACACTGTACTTTATCTCATAGTCTCCCGGCTTTGAAGTATCGACAGCTCCTGTGACTGATACCTTGTCTGTCAGATCCCCATCATAGTTGTCTGTTGCCGTATATCCCGGGTCACTGAACTCGCTGCCTGCCTCTACAGTCATCTCTGCATCGCCATTTAATGTAATCTCCGGAGCCTTCTTATCCCTCACCTCAACCTTGATTGTCTGTGTCGCAGTTTTTTTACCGTATTGAGCAGTTACCTTTATCTCGTATGAACCTGTCTTTGTCGCATCGACATTACTGTCTATAGTGCATTTTATCTCTTTTCCCTTTCGGTTTATAAGCCTGCCTCTGACATACGCCTTGATTTTTGGTACCTCAAACTTTTTGCCATACTCAACAGTAATACCGTTTTTGAACTTGCTGCTGAACTCAATATGTGAATCAAAGCATGTGATATACACTATAAACGCCACCACCAGAACTATTGCAGCCGTAAGTATGCCGATAATCATCTTTTTATTTTTGTCCATTTTTCCAATCCTCTTTAGCATTTTATAATTATTCTCTCTATATTATTACTCAAACCTGATAATATTATTTCAAGCAGTATCTATTATAGCGTTAAACAATCTTTTTTGCTACTGCAAATTCCTTGAGAATTTCTTAATGTTGGCTTCATATATTTCAGTTGTGTTACAATTGTTTCTTTATCCCGAAAACCCGTGACAGAGTCGTAATATGTACTTAATTTATTTAATATCTTTGTTACTATTCAATTCTCAATATGACTAACCACATATCTTTTTGCAGATATTCGCAATCACAAAAATCCCCCGAACAAGTCGGGGGATTTTTAAAACTTATGTAACTATTCAAGCCACGCTTTGGCAGTAACAATCATTTTATTACTGCTCCTTGCGGTGCATCTCAAATGTCTCCATATGGTAGTTGGCGATGTTGTCACGAATCTTTCTGTCATCTGCTCTGCTTAAGAGATCATCACGGAACTTCTTGGTAGTCACCATGTCATTGTATGAGCTTGGTCCGCCTACGCAGCCGCCCTCACATGCCATTCCCTCGATGAAGTTCTCAGGAAGCTTGCCTGCCTTCATGAGGAGAAGTGCTTTCTTACACTCTGCTGCTCCGTTTGCCTTGCAAACCTTACAATCAACATCCTCGCCTTTTTCCTTCATGCTCTCGATTACGGCTGCTGTAACTCCGCCTGAGTTTGCGAAACGCTTACCGTATACTGAGCCCTCCTGGTATGAGGTATCATCAGCCTCAAGCTGTACACCCTTTGCCTTCATAATAGCACGAATCTCGCTAAAGGTAAGTACATAGTCTGCATTGCCCTCTATCTTCTGATCATGTACCTCTGACTTCTTGGCAACACATGGTCCGATGAATACTGTAACTGCATCAGGGTCCTTTGCCTTGATCATTCTTGAAACTGCACACATAGGTGAAACAGTTGTAGAAATCTTGTCAGCGAGCTCAGGATAGTGCTTTCTAACCATATTTACAAATCCAGGACAGCATGATGTAACCTTCTTCTCTCCTGCCTCGTATGCCTCAAGCCACTCATCAGCCTCGTATGCTGCTGTCATATCTCCTCCGAGTGCAACCTCAACAAAACCGTTGAAGCCAACTGCCTGCATAGCTTTCTTCCAGCTGTTCATAGTGATATTTGCGCCAAACTGTCCCTCTGCTGCAGGTGCAACCATAGCGTATACATGCTTGTTCTCTGACTTGATTGCATCGATTACATCTACGATGTATGTCTTTGATCCGATAGCTCCGAATGGACAGCTGTGGATACACTTACCACATCTGATACATTTGCTCTCATCAATCACTGAAATGCCGTATTCATTGTATGTAATGGCATTTACAGGACAAGAGAACTTACATGGTCTCTTTAAATGAGCGATAGCGTTGTAAGGACATGCCTGTGCACAGCGTCCACACTCCTTACACTTCTGTGGATCGATATGTGAGCGGAGACGTCCTGCCTCGATTGCTCCGAACTTACATGCATTGATACAAGCCTTGCCAAGACAGTTCTGACAGTTCTCAGTAACTGTGTAGCTCGAAATCGGACAATCCTCACATGCTGAGCTGATTACCTGGATGATATTGCCGTCATCGTTTGCGCTTGGTGCTTTACCCTCTGCAAGTCTGACACGTTGACGGATGATCTCTCTCTCCTTGTAGATACAGCAACGGAACTGAGGTGTCGGTCCCGGAATAAGTGTAAATGGGATGTCATCTCTGATCTCATCGAGGTTACCTGCAAATGCAGCCTTTGCGACCTCAAGCAAAACTGCATGTTTGATTTTGATTACGTTTTCGTCAGCGTACATATTATCTCCTTTTCCTTAAAATAATGTATATTTTGTTACCTGATTAATTACATACTTAGAAGAATCATTATACCATGTGACACTTCCCATATCACATGACCTGATTCCTCTAAAAAAATGCTCCTAGTATTTATCTACTAGGAACATTCTACAAAATTTTTTAAACTTTTTCTACCCTTGTATTCATCAAAATACAAAGAATTGTTATTTTTTTCACAATAGCAGCGACTTCAATAAGAATTACTCATGGCGCAGTGCGTCAATCGGGTTTAGGTTCGCTGCCTTGTATGATGGAAGCATACCAAATATGATTCCGATTGCCATTGAAAAAAGCACCGCAAGTATAGCTGCTGCCGGACTTATCGCTGTCGGCGTACCGTTTAGCATTGAGATGACCTTAGAGAGTATCACTCCGACCAGCACTCCGACCAGACCTCCAAGACTTGTGAGCACAACAGCCTCTGTGAGGAACTGTCCAAGTATTGCTCCCTTTCCTGCTCCGATTGCTTTTTTAAGTCCTATCTCTGAGGTACGCTCTGTGACTGACACAAGCATGATATTCATGACGCCGATACCACCGACTAGCAGTGATATTCCAGCAATCCAGATCAGCATCATGTTGGTTGACTGGCTGAGCTGCTGTATCTGCTTTGCCTGCTCCTGTAAATCCTGTGCCTTGTAGGTCACATCAGAGCCGTCTGTGACATTTAAATTACTGTTAAGTATCTCCTCAGCAGCCTTTCCCACTGTAGCCATGGTATCCGTGCTGTCTGCCTTAAGCAAAAGGTTCTGCGGCTCATCATAACCAAATATAACCGGCCATGTTCCGCTTGGCACAAATACATTGCCCTGGCTGTCATCATGGGCATACATATAGTAATCATCCATTGAGTTTATTACCAGGTCATAGCTGTCCTTTTCCGTGACTACACCGACTACTGTAAACGGATATCCCTGTATCTCTACTGTCTTGCCGAGTGCGCTCTCTCCTGAAAACAGGCTGCTCTCCACGCTCTCATCAATAAGAGCCACCCTGCGTGCATTTGCATAGTCATTCTTTGAGAAGCCTCTGCCCTTCATGACTACATAGCTTGCAGTATCGAAATATCCGTCATCGACACATGTTATATTGCCGCCCGAAAGCGCCGTGTTCAGATAATAGACTGCATTAGAAGCCTGTCTTGTACGGTAAAGAGCTGCATTTTTCACATGGTCGAGCTCCTTTATGCTGTCAAGTGTGGCAGCCGATACCTCAGTCACTCCCGCCGGCGCCGTTTCATATGATAAATCCATATCATAGCCATCCTTCTGCAGTGTGACCTTTACGTTATTACTTCCCGAACCTATGAGGTTCTTTTCTATCTGTTCGTTTGTGCCCTGAATTGTGGAAACAATCGCAATAATTGCTGCAATTCCGATGATGATTCCAAGCATGGTCAGAAACGAACGCATCTTATGTGACCAGATTCCCCTAAAGGACAATCTAATATTTTCAAGCATCTTTAATCCTCCCTGCTAAACTAATACATACCATCTTCCGACACCTTGGTTTTCTCGCCCTCCCTGACTCCATACGGGAATGCGATATAGTCATCATTTGTCAGACCTGACTTTATCTCCACATATGAGCCCCAGAGCGACTTGCCTGTTTTGACAGACTGCTTTTTGAGCTTTCCGTTGTCATCCTTGTATATATATGACTGTCCGTTCTCTGTTCTGACATATGACTTGTCGATATATAGTCCGCTGTCAGAGCCCTCCGATGATGTATCTATGGTCAACTCAAGTGAATCGCCCTTTTTGAGATTCTGCGGATTCTCAATGTACGCGGTGTACTCATAGAATGAGGAGTTTGGATTGCTGTCTCCATAATAGTTTACGCTGTCTGACGGCACATTGCTTATCTCGGATATCGTGCCCTCATAGGTATCACCTGTCATGTAGTTGACTGCTGATACGCTCTGTCCTATTTTTACCGTATCCAGATCCAGCTCACCGATTGTTCCGCTGATATACAGTCCCGATGCTCCCGAAAGCTGCAGGAAAGGTGTACCGTCCTTCGGTGGATTGGCAGGATCACAGACTGTTGTCACAATTCCATCCTTCTTTGCATATACCACGCCATCCTCAAGCTCGCTCTGAAGCTCCTTTAAATCAGCCTGTGCAATTCTCTTTTGTAAATCAACATCGGCAACACTTCTGGTCTGCTCCTTTATGGCATCCTTAAGCTCATCTGCAGTGTATGTCTTTTCTTCTGCCGCGGTATCAGCTTCTGTCTGTGCGGTCTGTTCTGTGGCACTGGCTGTTTTGGTATCTGACGGCTCACTTCCTGCTGTATCATCAGACGCATCTCCTGCTGTAGTTGTGCCTGCAAGGAAAAGCTTTATCTCATCGCTTTCATCATAGCCGCCAAGCCTATCTCCTCTTACGATAAGCTCCATATCAGGTGCATTCGCATCTCCTATTACAAACCGTGCTACAGCGCTTTTATCAGCGAGTGTATTCAAAAGCTCTCCCGATACATATGAAGCCTCTGTGCATGTAAATACATAAGGATCGTCCTCTGTACCGATTCCTTTGGCCTCTGACAAATCAGATATCACATCATGCTCTTCATCAGGCTTTTGCTCAGGGGCATCCGGCTGTGTATCAGGCTGTGGCTCAGGTGTAACAGGAGACTCGGGCTGCTTTTCAACCGGTTTAGTGTTCTTTAGCTTGTCAAGCTTCTGCTTTTCCGATGCAAGCTGGTTCTCAAGACTCTGTATCTCAAGCTGCTTCATCTCAACCGAGAGGGAAAGACTCGTCACATCATATGCAAGGAGCTTATCTCCGGCCTTTACCTGCTGATCCTTTGTGACATAAACCTCTGTCACCTTCTGTCCATCCTTTAAATTGATTGTCTGACATGCATCATCACACACCATTCCCTCACTGGTCATGGATGTGTAGTCGTTTGTCGTGCTGATCATTGAAACACTCATGACGGAAGCAAGCCCCTTGGAGTTCCTGTAATAAACAACTCCTGTGATGCTTCCCGCTGCAACTGCAACTACAAGGACAGCTATTATAATGATCTTAATTCTCTTTTTCTTTTTCATTACCTGCCTCCTGTCCTTCCTCTGTTATCTCGCCGTCTATGATGTGTACGATGCGCTTTGCCTGCTCAGCTACCTTTCTGTCATGTGTAATCACGACAACCGTCACACCGGACTCATTAAGGCTCTCAAAGAGCTCAAGCACCTGCTTGCCTGACTTTGAATCGAGAGCTCCCGTAGGCTCATCCGCCAGCAGAAGCTTTGGATGATTGACCATAGCTCTCGCTATCGCCACTCTCTGCTTCTGTCCTCCTGAAAGCTGTGTTGGCCTGAAATCAGCCCTGTCTGAAAGCCCTACACGCTCTAATGCCTCCATACCCATCTGCCTTCTGTCCTTTTTGCTCACACCGGCATATATGAGTGGCAGGCATACATTGTCCAAGGCACACTCTCTCGGCATGAGCTGGAAATTCTGAAATACAAATCCAATTGTATCCCGTCTGACTCTCGTAAGCTCCTTTTCCTTAAGCTCACTGACAGGTCTGCCGTCAAGTATATATGTGCCCGATGTTGGCAGATCAAGACAACCCACTATATTCATGAGAGTGGTCTTGCCGGAGCCCGACGGCCCCATGATTGCCACGTACTCTCCCTCCTCAATCTGGAGTGAGACATCCTTTAAAACCGGCACCACGAGCTTATCCTGGTCATAGTTTTTATAAATATGCTGGAGTTCTAGAATCATCTACTGTACCTCCGCGTCACCTGAACCGGTGGCATCTGCAGCACCTTCGTCCATTGTGCCATCATCAACCGGACCGCCCTCAGTGCCCTCAAGCATCTGATCATCAAGAGCTTCTGTACCCATATTATCATAGACTGAGTCTTCACCGCCGCCATTTTCAATGTACTCTTCCCATGTCTGTGCCGGCTCACCCTCATAAAGGTCATCAGATGCCCATACTATATAGTCATCCTTTGTAAGCCCTGATTTGATTTCATACATCATGAGATTCTCGTCATAGTCTCCAAGCTCAACCTTTGTCTTCTCAAGCTTATCCTTTTTATTAAGTGTCCAGACATATGCATCATCGCCATCCTTTACGACATAGCTCTCATCAATCCAAATACCATCCTTCACCTGCGTCTGTCCGAAATCCGGCTCCACATATACATGCTGTCCTAAAAGCATGTCGCCTGTGCCTGTAAGCTGCACATAGAAGTTGTACTTTGATGCCTTCTGCTCGCTGCTTCCATCATCATACATGCCGGAATTGCTGTTATCAGTCTGAGGATTCTCCGTATCAACCTTGCTGATGGTACCCTGCCATGTCTTTGACTCATCAACTCTCGAGCGCACTATAACTGCCTGCCCCTCTGCCAGTCCACTGTTTAAAAAGCTCTGCTCATCGATTGTGCCCTTTACCCTGTAATCACCGGTGGCAACGATTGTCATAAATGCAGTATCTGCTGTGTCTGCACTCTGATTCTCATTGATTTTCTTTACAACACCGACCATTGTGCTGTTTACAGTGGCATTTTTGATGCTCTCATCATACTTTTCTATCTCTGCCTTCTTCGTGGCAATATCGTACTGAGTCTGCTTCTGCTGTGTCTGCGCCTGCTGAATCTGCAGTGTATAGTCAAGCTGCTGATCCTTTGACGCTTCCTTCTTTTCCTTGTTGAGCTGCTCTATCTGGGCATCATAGCCGGAAAGCGTATTGTTTAAGCTCTCAAGCTCAAGCGTGGCACTTTCCTTTTTCGCAGCAAGATCCTTTGTATCATAGGTAAAAAGAGGTGTACCCACCTGTACCTCATCACCCTCTGACACGAGAATATCCTTTACTTTTTTCTCACTATCAGCCTTGATATCCATGCTATCGGCTGCTTCCACGACACCGCTGTACTTGTCAGTGCTTCCCGCCTGATACATGACATCAGAGACCTTGTTTGCATACACCCCCGATGCCTTTTTTGCATTCTTTCCCTTTGTCATTGCAATGACAACAGCTGACACAATCACTGCTATGATAAGCACAACTGCAATCACTGAAATGATAATCTTTTTCTTTTTACTCATTTCGACCTCCCGGTTTCTTATAATTAATTGATTGATTATGAATTAATCATACCAAATATATATTGCATCTGTCTTTTAAGATTTTTTTAATATTTTACTAATAAAAAATGGAGGTTAGTATGGAAATAGCATTTAGTGAGAAAATTTCTCCACAGCTGTCCGCCGCCCTGTTGTCCACCCCTTATGAGCTTGGAAAAGAGGGTGGGCTTTCAAGCGGCTATCTGCCGGAGAGTGATAGCTGGGAAGTGATAGTAAAATATGTCGGTGACATCGAAAAAATAAAAGAAAAGTATCCTTCTGTACTCATCACGAGGCTGCTCGGAAACTATGCGGTGCTCGTAATTGAGAAATCACTTGTAAATACCGTTGCCCTGTGCGATGAAATCATATATATGGAAAAGCCAAAGCAGTTTAACTACGATGTGTACGAGGGCTCGCAGGCCTCATGCATCACTCCCGTACACACCAATCCATATAATCTGACCGGAAAAGGTGTGCTCGTAGGCATTATCGACTCCGGAATTTACTATGCACATCCGGCTTTTATACAGGATGATGTAAGCAGAATCGCCTATCTGTGGGACCAGACTGTTTCCGATGATTCCTCACACAGTGACATCATCCCTTTCGGCACCTTATATGACCGCGATACAATCACCAAAGCCATAAATGCAGGAAACAGCTTAGAAATGCAGCGCATCTGCCCAAGCATCGACATATCCGGGCACGGCACACATGTGGCAGGAATCGCTGCCGGAAACGGAAATGGTAATGATAAGGAACAAAACATAAAATACCGCGGTGTTGCTTATGAAAGCACTCTTATAATCGTAAAACTCAAAACCTCAGGCGGTGCCAGCTTTCCCACAACCACGCAGATTATGCTGGCAGTAGACTTTTGCATAAGAAAATCAATCGATATGAACATGCCTATCGCCATAAACCTAAGCTTTGGCACAAGCAACGGCTCGCACAGCGGCACCTCACTGCTTGAAGCATACCTGGACTATATAGCAGGAAACTACCGCTGCGCTTTCTCAGTCGGCTCAGGTAACGATGGAGCCGGCTTTGGCCATGCAAACGGCAGCTCATACCCTGCCGATGCTGAGCTTGCGATAGGCTATCCTGAGCCGTCTCTCTCCATTGATTTATGGAAAAAATACTGGGATGAGATACAGCTGCGCATTAGTGCACCAAATAATGATATGCTGGAGATTCCCGATATAATTACCAATCAGGCAAAGGGCTTTACATACAGATACAGGCTCGATGGGACAGACATATATATAACAGGCGGCGGTCCTTCTCCCTACTCTCCCTTTCAGGAAATATTCATTGAACTAATGGGATCGGAATACATCTCACCCGGCATCTGGAAAATATCACTTGAACCCATATCTGTAAAGGACGGTTCATGGGATATATGGCTGCCGTCAGGTGCTCTGCGCAATGCACAGACCTCATTTATCCATGCATCGCCTGATATCACCCTGACCATCCCCTCAACCGCTCAAAATGTCATATCTGTCGGAGCCTATGACAGCCGCACAAACCGCACAGCTGCTTTTTCCGGTCGCGGCTATACCTGGGCCTTTGACAGCATAAAGCCTGATATCATAGCGCCCGGTGTAGACATTATTTCATGCTCAAACACGGGAGGCTATACTTCAAAAACAGGGACATCTATGGCTGCACCGTTTGTGACCGGTGCGGCTGCGCTTCTGATGGAATGGGGAATTGTGCGTGGAAATGACCTCTATATGTATGGCGACAAGCTTAAGGCTTCTCTCATAAAAGGTGCCGGTGAAAATGTATTTACAACTGCCTCAAGGGCTGTCTCTGAAAACACTTCCAAAAACACAAAATACCCCAACCCTGTGACGGGCTGGGGTACATTGTGCTTACTGGATAGTATTCCTTAGTGGAAGCGCTATTCGTATACATGCTTCTGATGCTTCTTTGCATCTGCCTTATTCTTTTTCTTCAATGGATGCTTTGGGTTTTTATCCATTATAATCGCTTCCTTCCGTTCGTTCTGACTACGTTATACACCTGTAATCAGCACTTGTCAAGCAAGAGTGCTATTTTTAATCAATTATTTATATTTAATGCAAAACCGCAATCATTTTGATGTCAAAGCATCGATTTGTATGCACAATTATTGACAGTTTGCTAAATTTAATTATTATCTCTTCATCACACTCTTTTTAAACACAGTCATCGCAATTCAAAAAAATACATCATTACATAGCTGCCAAATATACAAAATATGCTGCATAGCAAAGCAGCATCACCACTCCACATGGCTTTCTAAGCTCTTTATGTCTTATCGTACCTCCCCACAGGAGCACACCGCACAGGATTGCCACAACTGTATCAATCACAAACCTGCTCTCAAACGGTACCGGACAAATGAGAGCTACTGTTCCGATTACAAAGAGTATATTGAAAATATTGCTGCCGACTATATTTCCAATCGCTATACCGGCATTTCCCTTGCGTGCTGCTGAAACAGATGTAACAAGCTCCGGCAACGATGTACCGAATGCAACGATTGTCAGTCCGATAAAGCGCTCACTCATGCCGCAGGCTCTTGCTATGGTTGTGGCACCGTTTACGACAAGCTGGCTTCCAATTACGACACAAACACCGCCCAGCACAATAAAGAGCAGGCATTTCCATACCGGATATAGCTTTACCGACTGCTCATCGCCACTGTCATTGCCCTTTTTTGCCAGAATATACAAATAAAGCAGATATGCAATAAATAAAATCCACAGTATAACACCCTCAATGAATGTGATTTCATTGCCTGTCATTCCCATCACGAGAAGCACCGCTGTGATAAGAAGCATATACGGTATCTCGTATTTGAAGGTGGTTTTTTGTATGGCTACATTTGTTATGAGTGCCGTCACTCCCAGGATTATAAGTATATTTAGTATATTGCTGCCGACTATATTACCGACTGTAATCCCTGCATTACCCTTTAGTCCTGCAGTGATGCTGACTGCAGCCTCCGGCAGCGACGTACCCATCGCCACAATCGTCAGTCCAATCACAAGCTGCGGAATACCAAATTTCCCGGCGAGCGCCGCAGCTCCATCCACAAACACATCCGCGCCCTTCACCAGTGCTACAAAGCCTGCTATAAGCAGTAAAATTGCTACAAAAATCATAATTTTCCTCCTTCTGCTGTCCTTTTTAAGGATGCCTGATTAATTGATAGTTACAGCTATGTCCTATCAGCAGAAGGTTTTTGTATACAAAAAAAGCGACACTTCTGCTGTATAAAACAACAAAAGTCTCGCCATTTAATCACTCTCCGGATTGCTATCATATATGTATGAGCAATCGTACTGACGGATAAGTAAGCACTCTCGTGCCGGCTACTCCCTTTCACTTATATACTATGATATGTCAACGCAAGGTATTCGTCAATAGGGAAGTTTAAATTATTTTCGGTTTGGCTTTTTCGCAAAAAGTGCTGCTCCCACAAGACTTATCGATGCAAACGCCAAAGCGAGCATGCCCATAAGAGGGTTTGTATCACCTGTCTTTGAAGCCTTCTTTACTGTAGCTTTTTTAGCTGCAGTACCTGTTGTGTCAGTGGTCGTAGAATTTGACTTGCTGCCTGTTGCTACCGTTGCATTCGTACCAGTTCCATTAGAGCTTCCTGTACCTCCGGATATCGCACCTGTGCTTCCTGCACCACTTCCCGGTGTTCCCGGATTTACAGCTTCTTTTTTCTTTAGGCCTTCAATAGCCTTATTGAGTGATTCAACTGCATTGTCAATCTTTGTCTGGTCATCCTTCTGCTTTAGTACTGCTTTTGCACTTGAAAGCAGCTGTGAGAATGTCTTCCAGCTGTCTGCTGTGTAATCTGCCTCTTTGAGTGTATCTGCTTTTTCAATTACACTCTCAAGCGCTTTGGTTTCAATGACTGCCGGCTTCTCATATGTAAATGAAAGCTCATCCTTATATCCTGTTGCTGATACCTTGATTTCAAAGCTTGAACCCTCAGTAAACGGAGCCCGAGTAGTATCAATTGTGCCATCTTCCTTGATAAGCTTTACAGCACCCTTGCCTGTTGCCGGATAATCCTTACCATTTACATTTACAGACTTGATTTTTCCAATAAAATCTTCAAACTGTGCTGGTGATGCACCATCTGCCACTACAAGCTTCGGTGCTGTTGCATCATTATTGTATGCCGCAGAAACTGCCTCTGCATAGAGCTCGAATGTGGTAGTGATTGGGGCATATTTTTTGCTCCTATCGGATACTGTCAGCGTATACTCTGTATTCTCTGCATTCTTCGGATATGTAATTACAAGCTTCTTAGTCTGAGTATAGCTTGCTGCATATGTTGACACTGCCGATGCTAAGTTTTCCTCTGTGACCTTAAATCCCTTTACTTCATTTCCTTTTGCATCTGTAACTGCATATTCTGAGTTAAAATCATCCGGAAGTGTAACGCCAAGATTAGCCTTTCCTGCTGATACAGCTGCATTTTCTGCTTCAACAGCTGCATCCTTAGCGTGCTCAAGCACCTTGTAATCTACAGGTAAAGTGAAGATTCCCTTACTTGTATAGTATGTTACATTTTTGATTGTCTTTCCAACCATGGACTTGTAGTGCCCAGGCGAAAGGGTACATCCGTGTGAATCTGTAACAATTCCAACACTCCATGCAAGCTCCTCTGTTTTCCAGATGTTCTCCACATGACGCATAGCATAATCTGTGTTGTCATCAGTGCTTACAATAACACCGTAAACCACATCGTCATCTTCAAAGCCCATAGCATCCTTTATGCCATCAAGATTAAGCTGATAGTCTCCGTACTTTGTTTTTGTCTTGAACTTTGTAGTTACCTTGTCAGAAGCTATCTGCGTCTTAGTTCCATTTACAGCGCCAAATGACAGTTTTTTATCTGTGCCTACTGTCGCTGTCTTATAATATGAAGGCACCTCACTAAGTACATAGTATGAGTAGTCAGCACTCTCAAAAAGAGCCTTCTTTCCCTCATATGTTGTTGTAGAAACCTTGCCCTTTATATTGGTTGTGATATCTACCTTACTGTCATCTGTAATCTGTGTATAACCCTTATTATTATCATAGAAATCATCTGTGACCTTTACCGGGAAGGTTACACCGTTTATGTGATCTCCTTCTGAATCAGCATGATATGAGCCTGCTGCCAGAGTATTTCTGGTCTTCTGCTTTGTGGCAGATGTGGTGGCATCTACTGCGACTGGATTGTTATTAAGATCAGCCTTGTAAAACTCATCATATGGAATATTCATGAGTACATACTGCGATTTCAGATTATTTACAGCATCTGTGAGGTGTGATAATGCTTCCTCGGCTTCCGATTGCATGAGGTCAGTCTTTACTAAAGCATCCTTTGCTTCCTTAAGCTCAATCTGCATATTTGACCATGTTTTATCAGTATAAAGCTCCTGGTTCAGCTTATCAGCCTCCGAAACCTTATCTGAAAGAGCTTTCTTTGAAGTCTCATCTGCCGGTACCTGTGGTGTGACTATATTTGCAGCTGTTGCCTCAAAATTATATGTATAGTCCTCATATCCCAATGCATAAATTGTAACAGACCAGTATCCTGTTCCATCATATCCACTTGGCAGGCTGCATCTGAGCGAATCTGTAAGACCAAGCTGGATTCCCATAGACTTATGCATCCAGTTATCTGATGCAAACTTTGTGCCATATGTGGCAAGTGCTTTGGTTCTTGTGCTGTCATTACCATAATATGTCCACTTAACTGCCTGCATATTGGCTCCAAGATCACCATAGTTACCGTTAAAATCAACTCTTAAAAACTCTCCGTATGATCCGCTTGCAGCCTTAACTGTACCTGTAACATCAGCTTTTTTAAGAGAAGTATCTTTCACACCGGAGTCGGTTCCGGTTGCTCTGGCAGAAAAGCTAAAGCTTCCGTCAGCGTTCTTCGTAACAGTCTTAAGACCGTTTGTATTTTCTGTAACGTCCGCTGTCTCGTCTATTGTTTTAAGATTATTTTCTCCAAAGCCTCCTTTTAATTCAGAACCATTCTCGTAAACTGTATATTTTGCCTTAAATGCCTCGTAGTCTGACTCTTTTACCTTTACTGGTACAAACTTAAGTCCTGTTACTTTGTAGTTCTTTATATTAGCTTTAATATCTGCAAAGGTTACTTCTTTTCCATCTGTAGTGACAAAAGTGTTCTTGTCTTTCCAATACGAAAGATTATATTTTGTACCATCATTAAGTTCTATGGTTGCATTACACTGGAAGCTTCCTCTGTGAAGACCGTGATTTGTAGTTGCACGTGTCACTGTATCGAAAGCTCCTTTATCCGATTCATTATGTGAATCCTTTTCACTTGAAGACTCTGTGCTTCCGGCGGCCTGAACTCCCTCAGCAGCCCAGTACTCTGACCATGTAAGTCCTGCATAGCAGTATACATATTTTTCTTCTTTTACAAGTCCCTTTACAGCAGCATTTAAAGCTGTTGCTGCTGAGTCAACTGCTGTCTGTGACTCTTTTGCTGTAAATGCGCTCTTTGCTGCTTTAAGAGCTTCTGATACCTTGCTCCATGTAGCTGCTGTATAATCAGACTCTGTAAGTGCCTCTGCTGACTTGATAGCTGACTCAAGAGCTGTAGTGTCCACTGCTACTTCATCTTTTTTCTCTGATGCCTTACCAAGAGCTTCAAGGGCTGCTTTTTTTACCGCAGTTGATGTACGTGTTGCTCCTGAAACAGTATCCCAGCTGTTTATTGTCTCTTCTGTTGCAACTTGGCCTATCAAAGACTCATATCCTGGCTGATTTCTCTTTTTGTTGCCTGTTTTAGCCTTATTAAAATATGAATTGCTTTCTTCATCATATGTGTTTCCAGGTGTTACAGATATGCTGCTTATATTTCCATCCTGTACTCCTACCGATACCGAAATATCATATGCATTCCATTCGTTGTCATCATCTTCTGCTGCTTTGACATTTCCTGCACCAGTATACGTTCCGTCAGCCGCCACCTGGCTGCCTGTCACTGCAAATGCACTTGTCGGAAACATAGTGGCTGTCACCGATGCTGTCAGTGCAAATGTAAGAAATTTCTGTGCTAAAATCTTTCTCTTCATTTTTTCCTCCTTAAGATTTTAATAATTTATAGTTAATGTGGCTGCACTCTAATTTGCAATCCACAATTGCTACCTATTTCAATATTAAGCAGATATACGTAATTGATATCTTTTCTCAATAAGTTAGTCCTTTCTAACCTATATTCAAAAAATTTTTCCCGCTTAATCCTACTGCGGGAAAGACCTTTTGTGCGACAATTCCTATCAAAAGTCCTGTCAGTGTGCCAGCCACAAGAAGTGGTGGCAGATAATACACCACTGCAGTGCTTTTAAGCACTATCGCAGCGGCCAAAAGCTGTCCTATGTTGTGGCTGATTCCACCAGCCACGCTAACACTGACCATCGAAAATTTATCTGTTTTCTTTATAATAAGCATTACCGTAAGACTCAGCAGACCACCTGCCAGACTGTATATGATGGAAACACCATTTCCAAACATAAAGCCCACAAGGCATATCCTCATTATCACTACAGTAAGCACCTCACAAGGCCCAAGGAAAAATACTCCAAGAACAGTGACCAGGTTTGCCACTCCAAGCTTAATACCCGGAATGCCTATGCTTATCGGAATAAGGCTCTCCACATAGCTGAATATCATCGCAAGTGCCACAAGCATGGCGCCGTATGCTATTTTTCCTGATTTAGTCATATTTCTTTTCATTTAGTTTATCTCCATAATACCTGTACGCTACACACCCAGCCATATACATATAGCTATAAGTATCGCAGCCCTTATGCCTGTAAACCACAGCTCATTTCCTCGGAGCCGCTTTATACCTGTATGAATATTGCTTTTTGGACATATTCCATTGCATTTCTGACACTGGAAGCAGTCACCTGATATCCTTGCTGAGCCATCATCCGGCAATCCTATATCACACGGACATATCTTCTCACAGGCTCCACAGCCCTTTATGCAGCCCGTCCTGTCCCTGTGCAAGGTAAATGTAGCTGCTATAGGCAGTATTGAAAAAACAGCTCCCATCGGACACATAAAACGGCAGAAAAATCGCTCCTGTACACACATACCGATGATTATAAGTACAAGCAATACTGCTCCTGTAATATATGAGGCGAGCCCTAAGTTGCCTGCCCTAAGCATTGAGAATACATCCCACGGACTTGTACCCTTTAACGAGCTATATGCTCCCAGATAGCATAGTATCAATATGATTGCAAGTATCACATATTTCATATATGTGAGCTTTTTTGCAGCCTCTACCGGTATACTCACCGGCTTTTTCTTAAGCTTACGACAGCATGACACATATATTGCATGCACCGCATCACCAAAGCTTCCGAATGCACAGGCAAAACCACAGAAGAATCTGCCGAATATCATTGTATACACGCAAAGCATCAGAAGAACCGCCACAAATGATGTAAGCTCAATTCTGTTTCCTGAACCAATCTGCGTAAAAATATACTTGACGCCATTGAACGCTGCCGTGAACATTGACGGAAATAGTATGAAAAATAAAAGCTGCACTCCTACACGAAACCAGGTCTGTATCTTTCTCTTTCTAAGCTTTGGATTCATATCTTTTATTCTCATCTATTTCACCGCCTTATCAAGTGCCTGCTTAGTGGCATTTCTTATTGCAGTTGAGCTGAATGTCGCACCGCTTACAGTGTCCACATCCGCGGACTGCGATGAAATGATGGACGGTATGATATCCTCTGCCATCGCCAGGTATGCACCATCTTCCTTCTCTGCCGCAGTAATGTCAATCGATAATATTTTCCCTGCCTCGATTGTCACCTTGACATCTACATTTCCACCAAAGCCCTCTGCACTGCCTGTGTATGTGCCATCCTTATAAGCTCCTTGACTGTCTGTGCTTTCAGTTTCAGCAGCAATATGCTGCGTATTTTTATTTTCCTGTTCTCTTTTATCTATTGTCATGTTGTATCCCCAAAGCGACGACACAACTATAAACAAGCTCACCAGTCTGATCCAAAATTCCTGCATGTTATCTCCATCCTGTAAATGTCCTTGCGGTTTTATTTCTTTTTAGCAGCTTCAAGTGCGCTCTTACAGCCATCAATTATAGCCTTTGATGTGCATGTGGCACGGGAAACAGTATCAATACTGCTAAAGTCGATGCTGTCTGCATTTGCCTGTGATGTAAGCACAGAAACCATACCGGGCTGATTTTTTGTACCATCTGCCGCTTTATTTATATAAGGGGCATTTTGTGAATCTCCATCTCCCTTTACATCAGTAATTGAAACTATCCTGTCATTTGCTATAGTCACCTTCATGCTCAGATTATATGCACTAAAGTCCATGTCATCATCCGGTATGCACAGTGTAGATACATCATATGTGCCATCCTCGTATACATTTGTAGATGTATCATTTTTCTGAAGTGCATTTATTGCAGCCTGAAGCTTTTCCTGTGCGCGACTTACATCCTTCTTAGTGGCCTCTGCGGATGACAATACTTCGTTTGCATCCTCCAGACGTATCTGAAGCAGATACCAGCTAAGCTGTGTGTACTGTGCGCCGTCAAGCGATGCTTGCGACTGCACAAGCTTTAACAGGACTGCCTTGTCCTCATCTCCCGCAATATTGCTGCTATTATCATTACTGTTATTATTATTGTTATCTGAATTGCTGTTATTGTTACCTGAGTTGCTATCACCGGTATTCTCACCTGCAGTTGTCTTTCGTGCTTCCTCAAATGCAGCCTTTACAGCTCCTATGAGTCCCTTTGAGCTGTAGGTGGCTCCTGATACCGTATCCACATCCGCACTCTGCTTTTTCATCATATTTTTTAACACATCCATTGCATTAGTGATAAAAGGCTCATCATCTTGTTTTTCAGTGACAAGAATCGCTTTAAGCGTCTTGTCCTGGATAACAACCGCTACCCTTATGTCACCCTTGTAGCCCTCTGCTGTGCCGTAGTATATACCGTCAACATACGGAAGTGTACCTTCTGTGCCCTTTTCAGATGCACTGCCGGATGAATTTTCATCAGTCTGTCCATTTCCCGATGCCTCTGCAGCACCCTGTTTATCTGTATTATTGCCCGTTGTATTATCACTCACAGCCGCCTGACTCAGTGCACTTCTTACAGCAGCTATGATTCCACGCGAACTGAATGTAGCACCTGAGACTGTATCCACGTTAGTGCTCTGCTTTTCGACTATTGTATCAAGCAGCGATGATGCGTTCTTTACATAGCTGTCACCATCCTTTGTGCTGACTATGCTTATAGAGGCTATTTTACCGCCTGATATATCAACCTTTACCTTCATAGTGCCCGCAAAGCCTTTTCCGGTGCCATAATATGTGCCATCCTTGTAAGCGGATGCGTCCTGTACAGCCGCTATCTCTGCCAAAGAGCTGTCAGACTCTGACTCTGATGTGCTTTCCTGTTTTGCTTTTCCTGTAACACCATTATCCTTCTCACCTGTCAGGGCATTTTTCACTGCTCCGATTATTCCGTTTGAACTGTATGTAGCTCCGGATACAACATCCACATCAAAAGATTGCGACGCTATAATCCTGTCTATTACACCCTTTGCCCTATTGAAAAATGCCTCATCATCCGTAGATGAAAGAATATCAATGGAAATAATCTTCTTATCCATGATAGTTACAGCCACTGTCACAGGTCCGCTAAAGCCTGTCGCAGAACCCTTGTACACACCATCTGCAAGTTCGAACGAGCCTGTGGCTGTTTGTGTATCCTCTGCAGCATTCTCTGTTTCAGTATCAGTCACCCTATCTGAAACCTGCTGCTTTTTATCCTTTGAAGGTTCACTCGCCTTTGTCTGATATCCACTCAATGAAATCACCACACAGGCTGCAATCACAAGTGACACCCCAAGTGGGGCATATACCTTTATTTTTTCCAAAACTTCCTTGAACTTCATATATACCTCTTATATTTCCGATAGCACCGCTATCTGTACAATTTTACTTTTGCTCTGCTCTATTTTGCATTTATTACCTCATACTCATAGTCAGATGAATAGTCATCCGCTATCCCCTCTGAAATATACATGCTGTCATCATCTGTAAGCAGTACGAAATCAAATTCATCACTGTGTGCCTTCCAGAACTCACACGCCTTATCCTTTCCCATGATAAACAGCGATGTTGATAATCCATCTGCGAGTGTTCCGTCATCACTCACAATGGTGACTGATTTAAGTCCGCTCTCTGCAGGATAGCCTGTAGCAGGATCTATGATATGGTGGTAGATTTTTCCATCCTGCTCAAAATAACGCTCATATCCACCTGAGGTGATAACCGCCTTGTCGCTCACATCAACCACTCCTATATACTGACTTTCATCCTCCGGGCTTTGCACAGCAACTCTCCACTTGCTGCCATCAGTCTTGGTTCGGTAAGTCTGGACATTGCCTCCCAGATTCACAAGACCGCTATCCACGTCATACTCCTTGAAAATATCCATAATCCTTGATGAAGTATATCCCTTTGCAATACCACCAAGGTCTATCTCCATCCCTGCATCCTCAAAGGAAATCTCTCTGCTTTTATTGTCGTAATCTATTTTTGAAACATCTGCAAGCTTTAGCAGCTCTTTTAGAGTTGCATCATGCGGCACCTTAAAGTCCTTCGTCGGAAATCCCCACTCCTGCATAACAGGATATATCGCTATGTCAAAGGCTCCATCAGTCATCGTACTAAGCTCAATTCCTCTCTGCACGAGATATCCCCCATCCTCTGACAAAGTGGCTGACTTATTCACATTCAGCTTTGCTATTTCACTGTCTTCATCTCCTGTTGAAAGCAATGCATCAAGCCGCTTTATCTCTTCTATAGATGCATCCACCGCTTTTTTCGCATTTTTACCGTATGCAGTCACTGTCATATATGTATCCATTGCAAATACTTCCTGTGAGGACTCATTTGCGGATTTTAAATCACTATTTATTCCTTCCTGCGAAGCTGTTGTATTCTCTGTCGCATCACTTCCACCTGAGCCACAACCGGTCACTGCCAATGCGACTGTCAGTAATATCGCAGCTGCTATCTTATTTTTCACCTTATTACCTCTTATCTAAAAATATATATTGTTAACTTACGTACATTGCGCTAACTCGTGTATTGTATTTCTACCTTCGATTAGCCTTTACTAACTTCAAGATTTTATTTTAAATCACGTTTTATGTCAATAACAGTCCACGAAAAAAATACCTATCGAGTTTTTTTATCATTAATTTTTTCTTGCCTTTATCACGCTAACGTGGTAGCATGGTTACTAAATAAACTATTAAAGAGGTACTACAAATGAAAACATCCGAAATTATTGTATTTATCGTCTATCTGCTGTGCATGCTGGGTATCGGTATCTTCTTCTTCGTGAAAAACAGAAACGGTGGAGAAAAGACCTACTTCCTCGGCGGACGTGAGATGGGACCATGGGTTGCGGCGCTGTCAGCCGGAGCCTCAGACATGAGTGCATGGGTACTCATGGGACTTCCTACTTCTATCTATGCACTGGGCTTAGGTCAGGTATGGATTCCTGTAGGACTTGCAATCGGCTACACTATAAGCTGGCTGCTTGAAGCACCGAGACTGAGAAAATTCTCGATTGTAGCAAACGACTCAATCACCATTCCGCAGTATCTGACCAACAGATTCCTGTCCAAATCACTTGCACTGCAGGTGATATGTGCAATTGTGTTTTTGGTTGCATACACTATTTATGCGGCATCAAGCGTAAAGGCATGCGGTACGCTTTTCCACACTGTAATAGGAATGGATCCACAGATTGCCATGTATCTTGCAGCAGTTGTCATCGTAGGCTATACCTTCCTCGGTGGCTTCTCGGCTGTATGCTGGACCGATTTTTTCCAGGGCATGCTCGTGCTTGGTTCTATGTTTATAGCACCTATTTTTGCAGCATTTATGCTTGATACATCATCCATGTCATCACTCCCGGGCGGTTACTTAAATCCATTCTCAAGTTGGCAGGATATCGTGTCAGGACTGGCATGGGGACTTGGTTACTTTGGTATGCCACATATCATCATCAGATTCATGTCCATCAAATCCCAGAAGGATTTGAAAAAATCAGCAAAAATCGGAATCACATGGACTCTGCTTATTGTATTTTTTGCAACCTTAATCGGAGTAATCGGAAGACTTTTCCTTGGCTTTGACGAATCAATCAATGAAAACTCTCTTGTTTTCATCCAGATTGTAAGAAAGATTTTCCCTGGTGTTATCTCAGGTATACTGCTCTCAGCAGTGCTTGCCGCTTCCATGAGTACCGCAGACAGCCAGCTGCTTGCTGCTTCATCTGCTTTCTCGAGTGATGTGTACAAGCCTGTCATCAGAAAAGGTAAGGCAAGTGACAAAGAGATGATGTGGACCGGCCGTATTGTCGTTCTTGGAATCGCTGTTGCAGCACTCATCATCGCTTCAAACCCTAATGCCGGCTCTATCATGGCACTTGTTTCCAATGCATGGGGTATCTTTGGAGCTGCCTTTGGACCTGCAATCATGCTCAGCCTCTTCTGGAAGCGCTTTAACTTCAAGGGTGCTGTTGCAGGAATCATAACAGGTGCTGCCGTTGATATATTGTGGTATGCATTCCTCACATCAACCGGAATCTACGAGCTGCTGCCGGGATTTGTTTTAGGACTTATCGCAGCTGTTGTTGTGACACTTTGCACAAATGAGCCTTCAAAAGAGGTTTATGAGCTCTTCGATAAAGCCGAAAAGTTTGATGAATAATTAAAGTAATTAATCAGTAAAGCACATAAGTAAAACCGTCGTACCCTGCCATTTACGGCCCGGTACGACGGTTTTATTTTTCTTATGTATGTTGTGCTTTTAGAAATACTGCTATGCCTGCTCCTTTTTGCGGTTCGTAAGAGCTGCGATTGATACACCAAGACCTGCCATTGCGATAACAAGCCACATATACATATTGCTGTCATCTGAGGTCTTTGCTGCGCCTGCAGCAGCTGCTTTAGTACCTGCATTAGTATTTACCTTTACAAAGGCAAATGTGCTGAAATGGTCTGTCTCAAATACAAGCTTTCCATCTGCTACCCTTGATGTGCACGCTATAAGCTTGTCTGAATCTACACGGAACACCTTGATTGCCTCATTGTCAGCTAATGCAAACGGCATATCCATAGTTACCTGAACCTTGTCTGCAAGCTGATGAAGCTGTGTAGTGCCATCTGTCAGATTAAGCTCATATATTAAAACGTCCTTTACTCCTACAATTTTATCCTTTACTACATCTGTAACCTTTGCCACTTCCTTCTCATCAGTTACCTTCTTTGACTCGAATTTTACTGTATCCGGAAGGATTCCCTTAGTGTCCTTTACAGTTGTTTTAGTGTCGGATGTGCTTGATACAACTGCTCCCGGTGTAAGAGTCTTTGCAGGCTGTGTGGCTGTATCACCGTTTCCTGTATTGCTATCCTGATCACCATTGGTTGTATTGTCATCCTTTGATGTACTATCATCTTTGTTGGTATCACCGCTACCTGTATTGTCATTGTTATTGTCATCAGTAGATGGGGTATCCGGCTTCTTATTTTCATCATCACCAGTATTACCATTATCGGCATCACTCTTGTCGGCTGACTTTGTCTGATATAAGTATAGGTCATCAACTGTTCCCCAGCCACCTTTTGTACTCACGATACCGACAACAAGTGTAACTTTGGTTTCTTTCTCAAGCTTAAATGAAACGCTTGGGGTCTTCCAGTTTTTCCAACCCTCAAGTGTAACATTATCTCCCTTTGCAATGATATTGCCTTCTGAATCCATAACCTCAGCATAAAGCTCATCTCCGTCAGCTCCCTGTCCTACATACTCAAAGATGTACTCACCTGAAGCAAGTGTAATAGCTTTATTGTAAGTAATGGCAGCCTCTGTCTTATCTTCTCCACCATTATACCAGTGAGCACATGCTTCTCCTGACTTCTTATCATCCTTGGTGGAAGAAACTGAATCGACAATCTTGTTATTGACAGTAAAATTATCAGCCTTTTCAAAGCCTGCATCCTCTGCATCTGTAATGAGATTTTTCTGCTTTATAACTACTGTACATTTTGTTATACCCGATGTCTTATCTTTATAAGCACCACGCTCGATTTTTCTGCTGAATTTAACAGTTCCCTCTACAGGGTATGCTCCTGCCTTTGAAAAATCAATTCCCTCTGTATTCCAAACAACGTTCTCTTCAACTTTCTCTGTATTATATGTCACATTGACTGTTTTTGGAAGCTCTATCTCTTTACCTGCCTCTGATGTGACATCTGCTGTTTCTATATCCTCAACTCCGATTTTGGTCACCTTTGCACCGGTCTTTACGTAATTCCATACCTTAAGACCTGCTGTTGCTGTTCCATCCGGATAAAACATTGCCTGATTGTCAACAGCGGAACCTCCATACCATTTTCCTGCATCCTTTGGATCATACTCACCGCTGTAGCTTGATGCCCAGCCTGAGCCCTTTTCCTCCCAAATCTTTTTATTTGCTTCATATCTTGCCGCTGCAGCTTCCTCTGAAAGACCTGTGGTATCACCCACGGTAATCCATGCCGGCTCCCAGTAATATACACCAAGTCCGCCTGCTTCATTTACAGCATTGATGAGGTTTCTGATATATGTAGCCTGTCCTTGCACTGTGAAAGGCTCTGTGGCATCTGCCGAGTCATCATTATTTCCCTCACGGACAGTATTTCCATGACCATCTGAATCATCAAGTGTATATGCGTAGCTTGTTTCTAAAACCATTGCATCCTTGTTGTGCTTCGTCTGAACATAGCTGAGTTCTTTCTTTAAATTGCTCAGTGTACCATGCCAGTATGGATAATAGCTCGTTCCAAGAATATCATAATTTACATTATATTTTTCAAGATTATCTGACCACGTTGTGAGTGTATTCTTCTGTGGACTTTCCACATGAATCACAACCTTTACGTCACTGTTGTAATCCTTAACACCTTTTGAGCCTGCGGAAAAGAGCTTGCACATGGCTTCCGTATTTGTTTCACCTATAAAACCGCCTGTTGTCTCGTTTCCAACCTGAACCATATCAACAACATCCTTTGATGCATCAATTGTGTTTAATGATTCATTGATAAACTTTTCTACAGCTGTGGCTTTCTCATCAACTGTATAGCCCTTCCATGCCTTAGGCACCATCTGTTTACTCGGATCTGTCCAGAAATCTGAGCAATGGAAATCAACAAGCATTTTTATGCCTGCGCTGCGGCATGCATCAGCAATTTTCTTTGCTGTTGCCACATCGTTATTTCCACCACCATATCCGTTTCCGTTTGAATCATATGGATCATTCCATACTCTGACACGGATATGGTTTATGCCGTTTTCTGCCAGGAATTTGCAGAAATCTGTCACGTTGTTAATTTCTTTTCCGCTATAATCCTTGTATACAACACCACTGCCTAATTCTGTTATAACAGATGAAATGTCCATTCCCATTATGAAATCAGGCGACAAATCCTTTACCTTTGCAACAACAATATCGTCATTGTCTACTGAGGTATCAATTTCCGGCGCCTTTGATGTAATAGTTGTACATACAGAACCAAGCTCATTGCCATCAGCATCCTTAAGCTGGGCTACAACATAATACTTACCGGCTGACTTTGTTGTGTAAGCTGCCTTAAGAGTTTTTCCGGAACCATTGTCATTTTCTAATGTTCCGTCACTCAATCCATCTGTGTGATCATTCCATGTATCAACCCACCACCATAAATTTACTTTCTCAGGAAGTGCGCTTAATTCTTTTCCATCATAAGTAATCTTTGCTTCAAGATTGACTGTATCACCATTTTCTACGGCTACTTCAGTCTGGTTTACTGAGATTGTGTAGCCTTTCTTGTTTTCTTCGGAAGAGTCAGTATCATCTGCTTCTTTTTCATACAAAACAATATCATCAATTGCGCTGCCTTTATTCCATGCTGTCAGCTTTCCTGAAACAAAAACCTTCACGTCACTTTCCTTATCAAGAGTGAATTCTCCTGTCTCAATTGATTCCCATTTGCTCTGATCATCAGCCCACTCAGAAGCCTTTAAATCTGTGCTGACATATTCTCCTGCACTCAGTTTTAATCCACCTGCTGCACCGGTGCTTTTTATTCCAAGTTTATATGTTCCGGCCGGAAGCTTAACGGTCTGTGAGATAGATACATTTTTTTCTTCCTCTGTTTTATTCTCCCAGATGCAATAATATCCATTTTCTGCTCCTGATCCGTAAAGCCAGTTTTCAGTGTCTTTTGGTATATTAATATCCCAATTATCTGCTCCTGACTCGAAATCTCCATTCACCACATATTCTGTGTCTACCCACTTTGCGGTATTCTCTGCTGCCTTAACCTGCTCTGTACCCAAATCCGCCACAGCGCTCTGGCTCAAAAGCATTGCAAACACCAGTCCGGCACTTGTTATAGATGCCATTTTTCTCTTCCTGCTCATATTTTCCTCCTTGTTTTTATGCAGTGGTAAATGACTATCAAATTGATAAATATCAAAGCCATTAAGCCACTGTCATGTACATTCACAAATTGCATGTCACACATGATTTCAACTGTTTCATGCGCAATAGCGCAATCGATTGCAATAACTGTATTTACAGTTTATACATTAAACGTTTACGTTTCAATAGACATAAATGCCAACTTATTTCTGCAATATTTAGCAAAAATACATCAATTTAATATTTGTAAATATGGGAAAATATACAAAATTCAGCTTGTTCAAACGGTTATTCAAGAAATGACATTCACATTGATTTTGTGAAAATTTCACAATACTTTTACGCGTTTAGAAGTATAATAATTTTTTATGCAAGCTAAATATATTAAAATGCTTCAGAATTTTTAGTTTTTTCATAGGCAAATTGCCAGAGTCCCCGGTACTATATATAAAAAAGCCGTACAGCAGCTTATGAAATATTTTCAAAAGCTGCCATACGGCATATTTTTATGTTACATCAGGCTATTAATGTAATATATCTCTTTTTTCAGAACACCAATAACCTCCTTTAACTTCTACAGATGAAGCACTCGCTCTTTAATCTCCTGGGTTCTTCCCTGATTCCAGAACTGTGTGCCGATATAGCCGCATGTACGGCGGGCTACACTCATCTTGTTCTGGTCACGATTGCCACAGTGTGGGCACTCCCAGATAAGCTTGCCTGAGCCCTCTTCCTCCACGATTTTGATTTCTCCGTCGTAGCCGCATACCTGGCAATAGTCGCTCTTTGTATTCAGCTCTGCGTACATGATATTGTCGTAAATGTACTGCATTACTGAAAGCACTGCAGGGATATTGTCCTGCATGTTTGGTACCTCCACGTAGCTGATAGCGCCACCCGGAGACAGCTTCTGGAACTGGGACTCAAACTTTAGCTTGTCAAATGCATTAATCTGCTCTGTTACATGCACATGGTAGCTGTTTGTAATATAGTTCTTGTCGGTAACACCCTTGATGATACCAAAGCGCTTCTGTAAGCACTTAGCAAACTTATAGGTGGTAGACTCAAGCGGTGTGCCATATATACTGAAATCGATGTTTGACTCCTTTTTCCACTGCTCACATGCATCGTTTAAGCGCTGCATTACCTTAAGTGCAAACGGTGTGCCTTCCTTTGGCTCTGTGTGTGATACTCCCTTCATATAGCGTACACACTCACAAAGTCCTGCATAGCCGAGTGAGATTGTTGAGTATCCGTTAAATAATAATGGGTCTATAACCTCTCCCTTTTTCAGACGTGCAAGTGCTCCGTTCTGCCAGAGAATCGGTGCTACATCGGATTTGGTACCAAGAAGCCTCTTATGTCTGCACATAAGTGCTCTGTGACACAGCTCAAGTCTCTCATCAAGTATCTTCCAGAATTTTTCCTCATCCTTTTCTGATGAGCATGCCACATCAACGAGATTTAAGGTGACAACACCCTGGTTGAAACGTCCATAGTATTTACGCTTGTTTGGATCAAAGTTCTCGGCATGTGCCACATTGCCTGCTGTCTGTGAGCATCTGTCCACTGTGAGGAATGAACGGCAGCCCATGCATGTATACACATCTCCGTCCTTAAGCTCCTTCATGACCTTCTCTGAAATATAGTCAGGCACCATTCTCTTTGCAGAGCACTGTGCCGCGAGCACTGTGAGATTCCAGTACTTTGAATCCTCTGTGATATTATCATCCTCAAGCACATATATGAGCTTAGGGAATGCCGGTGTAATATATACACCCTTTTCGTTCTTTACGCCCTTTATTCTCTGGTGCAGCATCTCCTCAATGATTGCGGCAAGATCTGCCTTTGTCTGCGGATCGGATACCTCATTCAGGTACATGAATACTGTGATAAACGGTGCCTGTCCGTTTGTAGTCATGAGTGTGATGACCTGATACTGAATCATCTGCACACCGCGGTTGATTTCTTCCTTGACACGAAGCTCTGCTACCTCGTTAATTTTTTCTTCATCCAAATCAAGGCCTACGCTCTCGAATTCCTTTTGCACCTGCTTTCTGAACTTCTCACGACTGACCTGTACAAATGGTGCCAGATGTGCAAGCGAGATACTCTGTCCACCATACTGTGAGCTGGCAATCTGTGCGATAGCCTGTGTAGCGATGTTGCAGGCTGTTGAAAAGCTCTTTGGTGTGTCAATCATAGTCTCACTGATTACTGTGCCGTTCTGAAGCATGTCCTCAAGGTTTACAAGACAGCAGTTGTGCATATGCTGTGCAAAATAATCTGCATCGTGGAAATGGATAAGCCCCTTCTCATGAGCCTCCACTATATCCTCAGGAAGCAGGAAACGGCGTGTGATATCCTTGCTCACCTCACCTGCCATGTAGTCACGCTGCACGCTGTTTACAGTAGGATTCTTGTTGGAGTTTTCCTGCTTTACCTCCTCGTTATTGCACTCAAGAAGGCTAAGAATCTGCTGGTCCGTAGAGTTTGACTTACGGACGATGGCTCTCTTATATCTGTAAGTAATGTAGTTTCTGGCTACGGTAAAGGCACGCTTGTTCATGAGCTGGTTCTCCACCATATCCTGTATCTCCTCAACGCTTGGAGAGCGCTTCATGTTCTCACATGCAGTCTCCACGTTGCTTGCAATTTCCTCAATCTGATCAGCAGTAAGCTTCTCATAGTCTAGCACTGAATCGTTTGCCTTTCTAATGGCAGCTACAATTTTGGCTGCATCAAATATATCCTCACTGCCGCTTCGCTTGATGATTTTCATGTAAATTTCTCCTCTCTGTATACTATATTCCATATAATGTAGTGTACTATATATAGTATTGTCATTCAATGCACATACTATATATATACATTTTATCATGTGTAATGGCACAAAATATGCAGCTATAAATGAGATGTAATCATTAATTCATGTCACTGCCCTGCAATGTAAAGCGGGCTTTTCACCAAACAATTACGATATAGCTACATATAAAATGCCATATTATTTAATACAAATCTGTGCATCTGTCTTTTGATGACAATCTAAATTATACAAGATATTGTTGCTATGTCAATACGCTCAACAATATTTTGTAGCATTTTGACTTATTGCACAAAAAAATCCACAATATTTATGCTACTTTTTCAACTCTGTAATTATTTTGTTACTTGTTAAGCTTTTCCATATTGTCAATCACTCTGTCCAAAAAGCCAAGCATCATGTTAAACTCCTCGTTAGAAAAGCCTTCGTGCATGGCTTCCTCTATTACCATTATATTTTCCCTCACCCTGTTTTCGTGGTCCAATGCTTTTTGCGTCAGCTCAATCCTCTTAAGCCTTGCATCATTTTCCATAGGTGTGCGCACGATATAGCCGTTTTTTTCAAGACTTTTAAGCATATTTGTCACTGTGGCTCCTGACAGATGAAACTTTGCTTCGATATCCTTTTGAAATATATTTTGGCCCTGATTATCCATTATATATCCAATCATCATACCCTGGCTTCGCGGTATACATTCTGTTTTACTGCACCTTTTTCTGTCAAAATATTTGTCTATACTCCTGCTGATGCGGTTTATCTTGTGTCCTAAGTATTTATCCGGTGTAAACTCCTTCATATCTGAAATCCTTTCATAGATTTTTCTTGACAATAAAAAAAGTATATCTATAATATAGTTAGCACACTAACTAATTAAATGCAAGTATTTTTTTAGTTAACCACATTACCATAAATGTGTGAAGTTTGTTTTAATCAAATATAAAATATAAGAAGAAAGGACAAAACATATGTTAAAAACACTAGGTGCCCAAATAAAGGAATACAAATGGGCTTCGATTGCGACACCTGTTTTCATGCTGCTTGAGGTGGCTGTGGATACCATAATCCCTCTTCTCATGGCATCAATCATCGACAACGGTGTCAATATGGGCGACACAAGGCATATCTATATCATGGGTGTGTGGATGATTGTCGCAGCACTGTTTGGTCTTTTGACAGGATGTCTCGGTGCAAAATATGGTGCAAAGGCCGCCATGGGCTTTGGAAAGAATCTGCGTGCTGCAATGTTTCGCAATATCCAGACCTTTTCCTTTGCAAATATCGACAGATTCTCATCCGCGAGTCTTGTCACACGTATGACAACCGATGTGACCAACATCCAGAATGCTTACATGATGCTGCTTCGCATGGCTATGAGAGCCCCTGCGTCCATAATATGTGCGATGGCTATGTCATTTTTCATCAGCCCTCGCCTTGCGACAATATACTTAATCGCTGTCATTGTGCTTGGAGCTTTACTGCTTTTCATCAGTAAGGCGGCCATGAAATACTTCGACAGAGCCTTCAAGCGCTATGATGACCTGAATGAAAGCGTACAGGAAAACGTATCCGCTATCCGCGTTGTAAAGGCATACGTCCGTGAGGATTATGAGAAGAAACGTTTTTCAAAGGCAGCACAGAATATCTACGACGTATTTGTGAAGGCAGAAAGCCTTGTGGTATACAACTCTCCACTCATGCAGTTTACAGTGTATGCCTGCATCCTGTTAATAAGCTGGCTCGGAGCTCATATGGTGGTAAGCAGCACTCTCACTACAGGTGATCTGATGGCACTTCTCACCTATTGCATGAATATTCTGATGAACCTCATGATGCTCTCGATGGTGTTTGTAATGATTTCACTCTCACTCGCATCCGCAAGACGAATCAGCGAGGTATTAAATGAGCAGAGCACACTGCACAATCCAAAGGAACCGCTTTACGATGTGCCTGACGGAAGCATAAGCTTTAAGCATGTATCCTTCAGATATTCAGACACCGCTGAAACTCCGGTTCTGTCAGATATAAATCTAGACATAAAATCCGGTGAGACCATCGGCATCATAGGAGGAACCGGAAGCTCGAAATCTTCCCTTGTAAACCTGATAAGCCGTCTCTACGACACAGACACCGGCTCTGTAATCGTCGGAGGCCACGATGTGCGTGAATACGACATGGACACTCTCAGAAACAAGGTAGCTGTCGTGCTCCAGCAAAACGTGCTTTTCTCGGGCACCATACTCGAAAATCTGCGCTGGGGTGACAAAAACGCTACCCCAGATGAGTGTATTGAGGCCTGCAAAATGGCATGCGCCGATGACTTTATCGAGTCCTTCCCTGACAAGTACAACACCTACATAGAGCAGGGCGGAACCAACGTATCCGGTGGTCAGAAGCAGCGTCTGTGTATCGCAAGAGCTCTGCTTAAAAAGCCAAGGATACTCATACTCGATGACAGCACCTCGGCTGTAGATACAGCAACAGATTCAAAAATCCGTGCTGCCCTCGCAAAAACAATACCGGGAACCACTAAGCTCATCATCGCACAGCGTATCTCATCAGTCATGGATGCTGACCGTATCATCGTGATGAATGACGGAAAAGTGGACGGCTTTGACACTCACGAAAATCTGCTTAAAAATAATGAAATCTACCGCGATGTTTACGATTCCCAGACAAACGGCGGAGGAGACTTTGATGAAGGAGGTGCTGCCTGATGCCAGGACCAAGAGGACCACGAGGTCCAAAACCCAAAATTAAAAATCCCGGTAAGCTTTTTGCGCGCCTCATGGGATTTATTTTCAAGAAATATTTACCTGCCTGCATAATTGTTGTGATATGTATCTTTGTCAGTGTACTTGCAAATGTGCAGGGAACCATGTTTACCAAAAATTTGATTGATGACTATATAGTACCACTGCTTAAGACAGGAAGTCCCGACTACGGACCACTCCTTGCAGCAATGGGAAGGGTCGCCGTATTCTACGGCATCGGCGTCATCAGTACGTTTGCATACAGCAAAATAATGATCTACGTATCACAGGGCACCATTAAGAACCTGCGTGTTGAGCTCTTTTCCCATATGCAGGATCTGCCAATCCGATACTTTGATTCACATGCGCACGGCGATATCATGTCAATTTATACAAACGATATCGATACACTCCGCCAGCTCATCAGCCAGAGTCTTCCGCAGATACTTAACAGTGCTATCACTGTTGTGAGCGTTTTTGTTTCAATGGTCATATTAAATATTCCGCTCACCATACTAACTATCGTGATGGTAATCGTAACAACAGTCGTGACAAAAAAATTTGCAGGCTTCTCCAGCCGCTATTTCCTCGCTCAGCAGCGCGACCTCGGCAAGGTTAACGGCTTCATCGAGGAAATGCTCAACGGCCAGAAGGTAGTCAAGGTATTTACCCACGAGCAGGAAAATATTGAAGCCTTCGACAAAATAAACGATGAACTCTTTGAAAGCGCCTACAATGCCAACATGTACTCCAACATGCTCGGTCCTGTAAACGCACAGATTGGAAATCTAAGCTACGTGCTCTGCGCTCTTGCAGGCGGTGTTATGGCTCTTTCAGGCTTTGGCGGTCTGACCCTTGGTAAGCTTGCGAGCTTTCTGACCTTTAACAAGAGCTTTAATATGCCTATCTCGCAGGTCAGCCAGCAGTTCAACAGTATCATCATGGCACTTGCCGGATGCGACCGTATCTTCTCACTGCTCGATGAAGCGCCTGAGACTGACGAGGGCTATGTCACACTGGTAAATGCTAAGGAAGAAAACGGAAAACTCACTGAAACACCTGAGCACACCGGCTTATGGGCATGGAAGCATACTCATCAGGCTGACGGCTCTGTGGACTACAAAAAACTCGAGGGCGATGTGGTATTTGACGATGTGGATTTCGGATATGTGCCTGAGAAAATTGTACTGCACGATGTGGATCTTTTTGCAACACCCGGTCAGAAGATTGCCTTTGTTGGCACCACCGGAGCTGGAAAGACTACCATCACTAACCTTATCAACCGCTTCTACGATATAGCAGACGGCAAGATAAGATATGACGGCATCAATATAAACAAGATTAAAAAGGCTGATCTGCGCCACTCTCTTGGCATTGTTTTGCAGGATACCCACCTTTTCACAGCTACTGTCATGGAAAACATCCGCTACGGCAAGCTTGATGCCACAGATGATGAAGTATACGCAGCTGCCCGCCTGGCAAACGCCGATACGTTTATCCGCCAGCTTCCTGACGGCTACAATACTGTACTGACAGGTGACGGTGCAAACCTAAGCCAGGGCCAGCGCCAGCTTCTAGCCATTGCGCGTGCCGCTATCGCCGATCCGCCTGTGCTCATCCTCGATGAGGCTACAAGCTCAATTGATACACGTACCGAGCGTATTGTTCAGGACGGCATGGATAAGCTCATGCATGGCCGTACTACATTTGTTATCGCACACAGGCTTTCTACTGTCAGAAACAGCGACTGCATTATGGTTTTGGAGCAGGGACGCATTATTGAAAGGGGAAGTCATGATGAGCTGATTGCAAAGAAGGGAAAATATTATCAGCTTTATACCGGAAAGACTGCTTAATTCACTTGACTAACTAAGAAAACCGGGAGACCGTGAACGCAGCAGGGGGATGGCACACCCTCACGTGCGCTAACGCTTTGCTGTTAAGATTCTGTACGAATTATGCTTATAGTGTTTCTATACTTGACGAAACCGGCTTTTATGCGCCGTCCATGGCGCATAACACCTTGCCCAGCCATCCATGGCTGGGCATTTCTGTGTTTCATGTGCATAATTCTACAGTATCTAAACAGCTTCGCTAGTCGCTTACATGAGGGTGTGCCATCCCCCTGCTGCGTTCACGGTCTCCCGGTTTTCTTACGCTGTGACTGGATTTTCATTTGTGTAGGCTCTTACTCTGCTGCAGAACAAAATAATCATCCTTTTTATCTTTCTACAAGCAGTTTACAATTTTTTTTATAAAAAAATATAGTACAGGGCTTTCTGATGTATAATGCTCTCAGAGAGGAGATTTTAAAGTATTTGTCTGATATGTCTATTAAACAGGTGGATTTGATGAGGAGATATAATATAAGTAGGAATACTTTGAAGAAATATATATCCATTATTCACCGAATATAATATGTTTTTTCAAAAAGTTTCACACACTCAATGAAGCTTTTGCCTTATGTCGATGACAAATTTGCCGGCTACATGAATAAAAGTGTTCAGGATTTCAGATTCGCCTTAAGCGAAGGAATTCGCAGCCAGGTATTTTTTTCCACTTTCGTGCAGAAAGTCGAAAACCAAATAAAATCAACATCTGTTATAAATGCCTTAAAACAAGCATTTTCGCAAAATATGAGTCATCTATAAAGTTGTAAAGTGGTGTTTTTTTAGTAAATATATAATAAATCTTCCTCTTAATTCTATTAAAAAAGTAATTCTTTTATCAATTTCTTCAATCATTTTAATATCACTCTTTTTTAATAAATTGTCAAACGATATCAGCCGATCCTGTTCATCAATTACTATATTTGATAATTCTCTTATAATTTTATCCCATATATTGTCTGTTTTGTTTTCGCTTGCATTATAGATACAATACAATTTATTAAAAATTCTTTCATAATACATTTGTTGGCACGAATATTTCATATATTCTTTAAAACTCATTAATTCATATATATCTGTTGGAAAACACATCCAGTTCCATAATGTTTTCCTTTTATATGTTTACAATAAGGGGGCATATCAATCCTACTTTCTGACAAAATTTTAGAATTTTTTCTATTATTAGCTTTTGTATTTCTTATCTAAATGTGCCTCTCCAATTACACATACACAAAAACTTGAAGTTATAATGCTCTTTGCATTGTTGAATATGCAATTTTGTTTACTTTAGTGCATACTTAATAATGTCATAATGGTCAAATGCCAGCTTTTCCTTCTCCAATGACTTAATATCATACCAATCAGCACTAATTGCATCTGTATTTGCCAAAGGCTTAATATCTGTATCATTCAATATAACCATATAAGCAATGCTCACCACCCACCCTCTGGGATCTCTTGCCTTAGAGGATGAAATCTTTACAAGGTTCTCCTCTGTAATATTAACGGATATTGATGTTTCTTCAAGCAATTCGCGTGCTGCAGCATATTCTATCGTATCGTCAGTGTTCTGATAAAAACCTCCAGGAAGTGCAAGATAATTAACATATGGATGTGACCCCCTTGTAATCAACAAAACCTTTGACTTGTCTTTATTCAATACAATCAAATCAACTGCGATTGACGGAGCATCATATGCCTTTCTATCATATTTCTCAAGGAATATTTCTTCTCCTTTTTTATCATTCAACCATCTTTCTGACATAGCAAACATTTCATTGATACTGCGTTCACTGTAGAACAACGGAATAATTCCATACAAGTGTGCTGCACCATAATCAGTAAGCATAAATGTATCCTCATCAACATATTCCATTAACCGGTGGTTCTGTAAGAATTCGATTTGAGCCCCATAGACATCTTTAAAATCCTCATTGAATCTTTTTTTAAATGCCTTCATTGAAATAAATCCAAAATAGAACATAACTGACAATGCCTTGGCATGTACTTCTTCAATTGGTAAATCCGCTATGTCATTGATTGGAAAAATCCCATTATCAATCGCATCGAAATATTTATTCAACATATGGTCTGCACAACCAAGATTATACGCCAGATAATTACCACAGAACGACTGAGCACCAAGACCAAATCCAATATAAGATGTAGCATTAATTACACGTTTTGTAAGATATGATGAAGTTCCCATATCCTTTGGTATCTTACTGAATGTATTTTTGCCATTATTAGCGATATATCCGGCTTTCTTCAATAGGTTATAAGCAATATCATATTGTCTGTTAACCTTATATAAGGTAACACCTTGTGACTCTGACTCAAGCTTGGTTCCCTTATATCTATTACGGTACAATGTAATAAACTCCGGATTAAGTGCAATTGTATACTTTATTGTATTTGCAAAATCTTCATCTGACTGATTTAAGAAACCATACATAAGATCAATATTAAGTCTGTCAAATCCCACAGCTCTAATATTTTCCACGGCCTTTTCATATATAGACTTAGATCCTTCTCTGCCAAGTGACTCAAGTAATTTTTCAGATACAGTCTGGAATCCCATAGAAATTCTATTATATCCAAGTTCTTTAAGAGCCTTTATCTTTTCAATATCATTTGCTGCGATTACCGGTGTTGTTTCTACACTTAGATACATATTCTCTTCAAGATTAAACTTCTTAATTGATTCTGTAATCTTTGTAAGATTTTCAATCGACAAATACGAAGGTGTACCACCACCCAGATCATATCCAACTATCTTTTTATTTTTTATAATATCTCTATAAAGTTCAATTTCCTTCAAAAGGTGCTCTACATAATTATCTGCATCTCCCTCTTCAGGCTTATCGAGTACTACATACTCACAGAATTTGCATCTTGACTGACAAAATGGCACATGAACATACAAACAAAGCTCATCTTGTTCTTCAATATTCTTCTTAATCACTTCTCTGATTGCAGTATTATCATGGACTTCATACTGAGCCAATGAATTCGGTCTTAAAGGGTATGCAGTATTACAATAATGATGAAACTTAATACCTCTATCATAGATACTTTCCAACTTCATAATGTCACTCCTTTTAAATTATGATTTTACCACTAATAAATTTATTATCCCGGCTTTCTCCATTTAAAACTACTTTTATCACGTCATCTTCTGATACCTTTTTAGCGGTCATTTTTCATCCTGTAATCAATGCAGCGGTTTAAGTAATCAACATAATCCGGATTTTTGCACATCCCCTTGCCGGGTGTATCAGAAATCTTCGCTACATCCATACCATTGCATATTGTGGTTTTCATGACAATATTGAGTGCAGGAACATCTGTATCATTGCTTAAGTATGTGCCAATACCGAAAGCTACATTTGTTTCCTTGCAGAAATGTCTGTAGAGCTTGTCAGCACGCTCAAAATCAAGACTGTCGCTGAATAAAAGTGTCTTTGTTTTTGGGTCAATTCCAAGGCTCTTGTAATGAGCAATCATCTTTTCACCCCACTCATACGGGTCTCCGCTGTCATGACGCACTCCTGAGAAAAGTGTCGCATAGGTCAGCTGGAAATCACGCAGGAAACAGTCTGTTGTGATTGTGTCAGTAAGCGCAATACCGTTTAATACTCCATACTCCTTGATCCATGCATCGAGAGCATACCAGTTTGAATATGCCGGATTGTGCCTGTGATTGCCCTGTCCTGTGCACATAATCCACTCATGAGCCATGGTGCCTACAGGTGTAAGTCCGTACTTCTTTGCAAGATACACATTTGATGTGCCGACAAACTTTGATGAACTGTGCAGGGTGTCGTTTAAATGTGCGAACTTCTGCACTGCAAGCTCCTGCGCTTCAGCAGAAAGTCTTCTTCTGAGACCAAACTCTGAGAATGTACCCGCGTACCAGTGTCCGTTCTTTAAATTCTCATACTTTGCATCCAAACGCTTCTTAAAGCTGTCAAGCAGCTTATCATAGTCATATGCCATTCTGAAATACACTTCATTTACAATGGCAAGTGTCGGAATCTCATACATTGAAGTGTTAAGCCATGTTCCTTTTGCCTCGATAGACAAGCCACAAGGTGCATCTGTTCCTATCTCAAAATCCTCAAAACGCGGCTGCCAGAGACGAAGAAAATCAACATAAGAGCCTTTGATCCATTTGATATTGTCAAGATATGCAAGCTCATCCTCTGTAAACCGAAGCTTACAGAAAGCCTTAATCTGTTCTGTTATCTCCTGCACCATTTTCTGTGTAAAATGCACATCTTCATTTCTGCACTTGAATGTCCATGTGGTCTTGTAATCCGTAAACTGATGGAATATTGTCTGACCCATGCTGAATTTATACATATCAGTCTCTAAAAGACTTGTGATTATCTGGTTTAATTTCATAATATTCTCCTCCCATTTCTTACACTATTAGTATGTCAGAAACATTTTTAATAAATGGCTTTCTATATAATATTGACCTGAATCATTTTCATTGCTTCTATTGCTGTCTTATGACTTTCAGGCGTTACGCAGGCACAGGCATTTTCTATCACTGACACCTCTGCATCTTTACAGAACGTCTTTGCAATCGCTACGTTGCTGATTACGCATATTCCCGTGCAGAATCCGCAGAAATAAATCTCTGTATCGCTGTTGTCATATCCCGCAAGCAGTTCGCCAAGCTCTTTGCTGCCAAACGTCGGCTTGTCAATATAAGTCATATCATCACAGTCAACTCCACGCTCCTTCATTGCTGCTTTAAGACGAGCGTCTACTTCCCATCCGTTTGTCCCTTTAATACAGTGAGCTACCGGAAGCTTTCTTCCCTCCTGAGTATTCAGATAGTTTTCATCATGCGTATCCCTTGTGAATATCACGTCATCATATTTTCCTGACCTGATTTCATCTGCAATAACATTTGTTGCCACGTTACACTCCTTGTTTCCAAGAACTCCTGTAATAAAGTCATTCTGTGCATCCACTACTACTAAAATTTTCTTTGCCATAATCATTTCCTCCTACATCATATAATCATCATTTGTTGCATCCATAAGGATTTTTCCAAGCTGCTTTAAATCCTTCCACATCCATCGCGGAACCAGATCCCTGACTTTGTCATAATCTTTCTTATACAGCAAATCTCTGATCATTGTACTTGAAATCTCAATATCGCTTCTGCCAAGGTTTCTGATGGTCACATTCTTTAAAATATCATCTGTAAACCAGTTTTCCGCAATCTTCGGGTCGTCGTTGTAATAGAATGTAAAGCTTTTCTCTCCAATTTCATTAGCTATGTTGTAATAGAAGAAAGAACCCCATTCCTTTACATATTGAGCTGCATCCTCCATGCTCCAGTCTGATAATGTCATAACCTTTACATCTGCACCGCTTAAATCCTCTTCCTGCAGTACGTTTTCAACAAGTCTTTTTCTGTATTCGATTGGAAACGGATTTCTCTTTGTATAGCTTTTGTTTGCACTGCCTATCACAACAAGCAGATTTTCGCACTCCGATGCGGCCTGTTTTATCATGTTCAGGTGTCCGTTATGGAATGGCTGTGCCCTTGTGAGTATCACACCGTTTTTATATTTCTTATGCACTTTAACCAGTTTACGTTCATCCATGTTAAGGTCAACATATCTGTACACAGCAGCCGGTTTTCTTCCGACAATAGGTCTCTGCGACCTGTCAAGTGAAACAAGCTGTCCTGCAATCTTCTCACGGAACACCTTTGGATGAACTTCCTTTCCTGAAAGAACCTCAAACACCTTAAGCAGGTCCGGAATGGTAAACTCACGCGGCACAAGGTTAAACATAATGCCTGTATACTCAGCCTTATTCCTTACCCTCATAAGTCCTTCCAGTATAATCTGGTCATGGTCAAAAGCAAGCTTTTCGTCTGATACGCTGACCGGAACAAAGTTTTCCACTGTGATTACACCATTTTTAAATTTCTCAGACCTGAGGGAGTATTCAATTTTAATCAAGTCGTTTGCAAACTCAAGTTTTTCATCTGCAAATTTCACATCGAACCATCTGGCATCCTTTGCGTCATCACCCGCAACGGCAGACTGCTCATATCCATATGGAAGCAGTGCAATGTATGCAATATCAATAATTCTCATACGAGGGTCCCTGTCCGGCTGGCTCATGGTATAGAGCTGCTCAAGATAAATGTCTGTAAGACCTGTTTCCTCTTTAAGCTCCCTGCACGCTGCTTCATATGCTGATTCCTTTATGTTAATAAATCCGCCTGGAAGCGCCCATTTGTCTATCTCCGGATGAGCCTTTCTCTTTATCAGAAGCACCTGCATACAGCTTAAGTCTTCCTTCATACGAAGCACCATCATGTCAACTGTAACCGATGGTCTGTCATAATCGCCCGGCTTATATTCTGCTAAAAACTCCCGTTCTGTTAATCCATTTACATCTACTTTATTCATGTGTTTAACTCCTATAATTACTTTCTGCGTTTCTTATATTTACTTTATGTGATTATTATAGTAACTCTTGGTAACTATGTCAAGTGCTTTATAGAATTAAATATAATTTTTGCAAATTTATTATGCTTCCACAACCTGTCTGCAGGAGATGCTAATATATAAGCTCAAAAAAAGGGGATGTGAAAAAACTCGATTGAGTTTTTTCACATCCTCTTCCATTTTCTGTGTTTCATGTGCATAAATCTACAGTATCTAAACAGCTTCGCTATACATCAGGCAATTTCTTCGGAGTTACGCTTTATCTGATTCACTATCTCCATTATCTGTTTTGCGGTACTCATATCATCTTTGAAAAGAGTTGTGATACTTCCAACTGATTTAAATGGTTCACCCATCAATACTTTATTATCTTCGATATTTCCATTTGCTACTATATAGTCCACTATCAGATTTACGAATCTCATCTGATTTATGTTCAAGCGCTCTTCTGACATAAAACAACTGAAGGCTTCGTTTACTGCCGCTCTATCTACACCGACTATTTTTCGTACTAATCTGCCTATCGGTGTCTCTCCGTATTCCTTTATATAATCTTCCTTTGAACCAAGCTCAGTCCACAGAATTCGTTCCAATTCCCTTAGATCCGTTTCTGTCAGCTTTTTGTTGTTTTTCAGCTTATACACTGACAATTTGTCACTATGCTCTTTCAGGTAAAATTCGACTTTTTTACGATAATTTTTCAAGTCATTTCCGCCATATAAAGGTTCACCCGGTGTACCATCTGTTATAGAGTCCGTGAAATTTGTATAGTATATTGGCCGTACCTGTCTGTCAAGGTACTGCAACAGACCTCTTAAAGCTTCTCTTACTGTATCAAGCTCTATTATAGTGACTTTATCCCAAAATTCATTTGTCTGGACCTTTTCGATAATCTCCTTTTTCTTTTCCACCTGTGGGATTGAGTATTTGGCAGACAGCTTTTCTGCGGTCTGAACCACTATATTCACCGGACTTTGTATGCTTTTGCTTTGCAACAGTCCAAGATCTATACTGTATACCAGATAGTCAAATCTTCGCGCCAGCTCATCTTCCTTTTTAGGCCTGATAAGAGGTGCAATATGCTCCCTGATATCCGAAATCTCTATTGTCTCCAGATTATCCCACGATGATGAAGCCCTGAAAAACTCTACATAACGCAGATGTCTTTTCACCATAAAGCTATCGTCATTTAAGCTAATTACATCTTCCTTTAAATCATCCACAAGGCTTTTTCTGTAATCTGCGTATACCTCATCACTACTGTATACCGGTGCCTGAAGCTCTCTGACAATCTGGGCTTTTGTGTTATATATTTTCTCATTGAGTGATTCTGTTATGCCATTCTCCGCTCCATTTTTGTTCACGCGGAAATATTCAAAATTGTTACAGAAATCAAATATAAGAAATCTTTCTTTGTCCATACCCTCTCCAAGCAGATTAGAGCAAAGCCTGGTTCCCCTTCCAATCATCTGCCAGAACTTGGCATAGCTTTTTACCTTCTTAAAAAATACAAGATTCAAAATCTCCGGAATATCTATTCCTGTGTCGAGCATATCAACAGATACTGCTATCTGTGGCATTTTATCACTTGTGCTAAACTCATCTATCAATGAATCACTGTACTTTATACTATAATCTATCCGCTTTATGAAGTCTCCTCCATATTCCGGAAAAAGCTTATTGAAACGCTCGACTATTGCCTGCGCATGCAAAGAGTTTTTGGCAAAAATTATTGTCTTGCCAAGCTTGTCTCCACCCTCAATTTTTAAGCCCTTTTCCATAAGCTCTCTTAAAACCTTATCAATTGTATCCGCGTTAAAAAGCCATGTATTTACGGCCTCTCCTGATATATCATCACCTACAGTGTCATCATCAGAAAATGTATCCTCATACTCTTCTTTTTCCTCATCTGACAGCTCATCATAGTGAATACCGCTTTCCATTATTTTTGACTTATATTCCAGTGTAGAATAATTGACCAGATAGCCCTCTTCCACCGCTTTTTCAAGCTCATACGCAAATGTCGGAACTCCTCTTTCAAGGTCAAAGACTCCATATGTGTTTTTGTCGATTTCATTCTTTGGAGTGGCAGTCATACCAAGTAACATCGCATCAAAATACTCAAATATTTCCTGATATTTTTTGTAAATGCTGCGGTGTACTTCATCGCAGATTATGAGCTGAAAATGCCCCGGACTAAAGAGCTTCTCACCATATTTGTTTTTCCTCTCATCTATGGCATTCATCATCGTCGGATATGTAGAAAAAATCATCCTGCACGACTCAGGGTCATCTTTATTGTCAAGCAGATTACAGCATGATAAATCAGGAAGCAGATTCGTATAATTGTTTTTGGCCTGCTTCACAAGAGCTTTTCTGTCTGCGAGGAACAGAATATTTTTCACGTAATTGTGGCGCCTTAATACATCAACAATACTAATGCTCACTCTTGTCTTTCCTGAACCTGTGGCCTGCACTATAAGCATCTTACGGTGCTTATTTGTGATAGCATCGCAGACTGCGGTTACAGCCTCTTTCTGATACGGTCTGTTGGTAATATCATCGCTTATCCGTATATTTTCAAGCGGAATCCTTGAAGTGCGTCCATCCATCTCAAGCTGCAGCTCTTCCTGTGTGAAAAAGCCTGAAACCTCACGCCTTGGATATCCCATATAATCATTCGTATAGAAAAATTCAAATCCATTTGTTATGAAAATAAGAGGGCGTCTATTGTATTTATTCTGCAAACAGTCAGCATACAGCTTCGCCTGCTGGCTTCCTACCATAGCATCCACAGAAGCCTTTTTAGCCTCCACTACAGCAAGTGGAAGATTATCCTTTCCCCAAAGAACATAATCCACATACCCTGTTCCTGTGCTGTTTGGCATTCCTGTAACCGGCTCCTCCTCCGTGACATTTCTGCCAATAACCCATCCTGCCTCCTTTAAGGCAACATCTATATATCTCTTGCGGGTTTCTGCCTCACTTATCGTATCTACATGGAACTCCCTTGTCTTTACATTCTGACTACGCTTCTTTGTCATCTGCTCGCGGAGCTCTTCATTCTCCTTCAATACGCTCTCGAGCTTTTTATCCTTACTGCTTAAGCCCTCATACAGCTTCATGAGCTCATCAGCCTTTATACGCTTTTCATTACCGCTTGCAAGAATCGACTCATCATATGTCTTCTCATCGTATTCCCTCGAATATGAATAATCAATCCAATCGCAAAACTCAAACAAATCACGAAGCGCTATTATTGCTTCATCCCTGCCTATATTGTTGTTGGTATGAACTGCAACATTTCCCAGATGAATGGTATATTTGAGCATTGGAAACAGCCTTGGCTCAATTATCCTTCTAAACGTTGGCTCATGAATAAGACTCGATACATTATCTCTGTACGGAAGCGAAAGCTCCGCGTCATATGAGAAAACAAACCTCACTGCAAGCTCAAGTGCACGCCTCGACAAAATGGCACAAGTGGCCGGTGAAATGGATAAACTTTTTTCTGCTTCAACTGCCTGTTTTGCAAAATCTGCGTATTCTTCTTTCTTTAAAAGGTAATCAAAATTAGTTTCCATGTAATCACCCCTTTTATCTTTCTACAAGCACTTTGCATCTTTTTCTGCAAAATGTAATTCCATAATACATGATATTCTGTCGATCATCATTTAACAGATATTCCTGATATCTTCTATCCTTTATCTGTTTCAGAGCCTTTTCACAGGATTTTTCCATAGCTTTAAAATCTTTTGTGTATTTAAGCTCTGCAATAATTCCTTCATCCGGATCATCTGTCTCCACAATAATATCTGCAAAGCCCTCTCCTGCCTCAACATTTGACTTTACCAGCCAGTCCTCATTGCCACTCAAAATTCCAATAAGCAGATTATGATAGGAGCTTTCCTTTTCATCATTTCTCGCTTTTGTGTCAAAAACGCTCACCGAATTACTCAGCACCTTGTTTAAATACATTTCCATTATCTGTGTATTTCCATCTTTGAAAGCCTTCCAAAAGTCCTGCAACTGCTCGGTATTGGAAAATATTTTATTCCTGAACCACTCCTGTATCTGCAGCTTAAATACTTCTTTAATCTCATTGTTTGGAATTACAAGGCTATATTTTTTGTTCTCACTTATCTTTGTATATGTCAGATAACCTGTTGTAAACAGAACACTCCATAGATTATCAATATTATTGTCTATTTCGTCATAGGTCATATCCAGACGAATTTGCTTGTCTATGGCTTCTCCCGCGATCAAACGCTCAATTTCATTTCTGGTTGTCTTACCAGCCTTATCTATAAACCTCTTAACAAGCTCATTTCCGCTTGTATTAATCCAATACGCTTCCGGTCCAGCCATTGGATCATCTTTTATTCTGTCAACATGATTAATTACATCCCACGGACAATATACATCAACATTTCCGAAATGATAACCATCATACCATTCCTTTGTCTCCGCAAACCTGTTTTCCAAATGATAAAATGCCAGCAAACGCTCTACTTCCGCATCCGTAAATCCAAAGTGTTCATCAAATCTTGTATCAGTAATAGATAAAATCTTGAAATTATTTAATCCTGTAAAAATACTTTCTTTTGAAACGCGAAGACAACCTGTTAAGACAGCAAAATCCAATGCCTCATTTGTCTTTAATGCTTTTCCGAATATGGCACGTATCAAAGAAACCATCTCTTTATAATAGCCATTTTGAAATGCCTTATCCAGTGGAACATCATATTCATCTATTAAAATAACTGTTTTTCTGCAATGATGCTTATATAACAGCTCAGATAAAGTTTGAAGCGAAGCATACAGTGCCTCATCTCTCATTTCATATCTGCCATCCTCTAATCGAATTAAAGAAGCATACGCCGACTTATCGTCAATGTCCAGCCTGTCACTATTCTTCAAATATACAAATCTCTTAGCTTCCTTTGCAATTATCTCTATCATCTGATACTTTGCAGCTTGAAAATCTAGTCCTTCCACATTCTTTAAAGACAGAAATATCACAGGATATTTACCCATATTATCATCACACATTTTTTTGTTGTGCGATATATAAAGACCATCAAATAATTCAGAAGCTGCTCCAATTTCAAAGAAAGATTTGAGCATACTCATGTTGAGAGTCTTGCCAAAACGACGCGGTCTGGTAAAAAGGTTGACTTTTCCCCGGCTGTCAATCAACTGTTCAATCAGCTTTGTCTTATCGACATAGTAATATCCGTCTGAACGGATCTCATCAAAGCTCTCTATTCCCACCGGTAGTTTAATTGATTCTGTCATGCTTGCTCATCTCCTTCCCTGATAAAAATGAGTGTGTAAATATAGGTTTATTATATCATATATTGGGGCGAAGGTCATAGTATCAAATTTTGATTTGTCGACTTGGTGGACAAAGTCGGCGAACTGTTCTTGCAACTCGATTGGTGGCATAATTATCTGCAAACTTTCTACCTGCTGTTTAGTTATTGCCTCTCTCGTTGCTCCTGCCTCTGCAATACTCCAAAGTAGCCTTTGATAATTATCATCTATCAGAAGCTTATTTAAAAATTCTGGTACAATACATTGATTACATCTAATAATACAAACATGCTGGTTTACTCTTGCTGGCAAAATTTTACTAGGAACTACGCATGAACGAGCCACCGAAGCACCTGTAATATTTAATAATACATCATTTTCTTCTATAGTTACATTATCAAGTTTTTCTGCCTGCTCTTCTGATATATGTGCCAATTCTTTATATTCGAATAACCCATTATGTACATTCATGCTTCGAATAAGCGTAATTCCTTCTTCTTGATATGCCTCTTTACCACCTTTAGGAGTTGCTCCAGAACCAATTTTAGTAGTAATTTCACCTAATTGCCTCTGTTTCCAACCTTTTTCATTAGTAACTGGGTTTCCAAACATCTCGACAAATCGGGCCTTGATTAACTCATCTAATAGCTGTAATTCTTGCTTTCTGCCATCTACAGCAGACATTATTTTATCAAGAATATTAACTATTTGTCTTTGCTTTTCTATAGAGCAAATTTCAACCTCAATCTCAGATAAAGTAGCCTTATTTAAGGTTTTTCCCATAACAGCCTTATTACTACATTCTTCCCAATTTTTGTATTTAAACAAATAAAATATATACTCTGGTATAATATTAATCACATGTTTATCCTTGAAAGCCATTATTGCTTCATTTGAATACATATCTTCTTTTGTTATTGCTGTTTTACCAATTGATAATTTAAAACTCATTACCACAGTATTAGCTGGAATGACTTTAATTCCACTGTCCTTAATAGCACTCTTTGAAAGATATTCTTTCGTTTCAAATATATATTTACTTGTTTTTGTTAAATCTGCTATTGATATCCACTTATAGTCTGTTGTATTCCAATACTCTAAATTACTTCTAGATGGAGTTTTTCCCATTTGTAAATCAAATATATCCTTAAGTTTTACTCTCATCTGCATCACTCCTGCATATATATCACTATAATATTTTTAATCGAAATATTCAATTCCGTCTTGTTTTTAGAACATATGTTTGTTATAATATATTTGGTGCTACCCAACACGGTAGGCGGTTGGCCTCCACCAGAGAGTTTTAGCTCTGTTTACATAGAAATCCTATATGGAAATCTATCAAGGAGGTTTGTGCTTATGCTGACCATTAGTGACCTTATTGCAGTGCTTGCATTGTGTGCGACTTTTTACAGTCTTGGTTACATGCATGGAAAGCATGATTCCAAGACACAAAAATAACCGCCCTGGTCTGGTAAACTGTGGCGGTTATTTTTAATCAATACATATATCAGGCTAACCGTCTATCGGTAGCACTTCTTTTATACTATATTAACATCTAATCGCCTTTGTGTCAAACATATATTCTATTTATCCAAGATCCCCTCAAACACGAATTGACCTTTTCTCATTTTTACTAAGCAAGATACTTCTGATGAGCAGTTTTGACATTATTCTGATTAACCATAGCATACTGCATAGTGGTATCAATCTGGGAATGTCCAAGTATCTTTTGAACCTGTTCAATCGGCATTCCCTTATCAATAGCTCTCGTAGCCATTGAACGCCTGAATTTATGTGGATGTATTCTCTCTAAGGACAGTTTTCTCCCGAGTTTTCGTAATCGAATCTCAACACCACTTATCTTAAGTCTGTCATGTGGTGCATCCAATGTAACAAACAAGGCTTTGTTTTTATCAGTTCTGGTATTAATATAATCCTTTAGATGTACTTTTGCCTTTGCATCAAAATATACTCTGCGCTCTTTATCACCTTTTCCATAAACGATACACTCACGTCCTTCAAGATCAATATCATCTATATTCAGGTTTACCAGTTCACCAACTCTTATTCCGGTAGAATACAAAAGATCTATAATTGCCAAATCTCGCTTTTCATTACAATTATCTCTAAGCTTCTCTATTCCCTCATCAGAAATCACACTTTTTACAACTGTTTTGGTCTTTATCTTATGAATCCTGCGCATAGGACTTTTAAGAATATAATCCTCTTCCTCGAGCCAAGAAAAGAAGCTGGAGATATTTCTTCTAACATTATCAATTGTTACATTTGAGCAATTATTGAGCTTTTGATAATCTGACAAATATTCACGTATTTCTTCCGTTGTTATTTTACGGACAGATGTTTCGGTTTGTGACAACAGATGCTGCACGGTTTCCCTATAATACTTTATTGTTCGTTCTGAACACCCCTCTATAGTTTTTGCATCAAGAAACATTTCCAAAAATTTATCATTTGCAATCTCTGCTTTCTCTGCTTCATTTTCTGCAAATGTTTGTAAAATGACTTCCTGTAATTTTTTCATCTGAGCTATTGATAAATACTCCGACATTACATTTAAAACTTTAACTATTTTTTCTTCCATGTTGATATCTCCTTTCGAAATACCAACATCCTTCTCCTGCATAAATGCAATTTATTCCGGCAATTGTATTTATGCAGCCTGTGAATAATCCATAATAAAAATTTTACTTGCGATATGCTCTACTATAGCCAATCCTGTTCTATTTTCTTCTCTAATTGTATAAACATATCATAATACTTTTCTTTGGTTTGACGTATAATATCCATTGCAATTGCCTGATTATATGCGTGTGCAACATTATTTCTCGAAACCAATGCATCCAGCCATAATTCTTCATCACTAATCATTCCTGCCTTGTAAGCTGTTTTTAAAATTGTTCTTGGCGATCCTGTTGCCCCCTCCGCATAACCAAAATTCTCTAATAGTTCTTTCATCGCCTTCCATGATTGTTCAAAACAAATTTCATATAATCCAACCATGCCAGCAATTTCCACATTTCCATATGGTTCTTTATAAGAAAAAATATCGTTTAAATTGACTAATGCTGCCTTAAAATTCTCAAATTTTTTCATATAGCACTACCCCCTCTCTTTTTATAGATTCCAACAATTCTTTTCTTACAGGCTTATCCAAGTCCACTATATCAAATTCCAACAACGTTGAAGTTGTTTCGTCTACATCCAAAATAAAATGACTACTGCTACCACCGCAAAATGCCAAATCTATATCACTTCGCTCTTTAAAATCTCCTCGCGCTCTTGAACCAAAAAGAATTACTTTTTCAACACAATTCTTCTTCGCTAGCTGGATAATTTCCTGTAATACTTTACATTTTATTCCTGTTTTTTCAAAGGTACTATTTACATCCATAAAGGCTCCTATATTACTTCTTTTCTTATCCAAAATATTTCTGCATTAAACTATCAAACAATATTTGTGTTTCATCCAATGCTTTCTGAACTGCAACTTTCGCCATAGACCTCAATATATCTTTTAAAGCTTCAAGATTCATATATTGCGAAAGAATCTCTGGCAATAATCTTTTATTAAGTCTTACACGAATAATATAACCCGCAATAATCATATCCTCTTGCAAATCAAATACTACAGTCTTTCCAACTAGTTCTATGCTATTAGTTCTGTTAAAGAGCACATCTCCTTTTCTAACAACACATTTTTCTATCTCATCATCTGGAATATCAATATATTTTAAGTCATTTAAATCCAAATGACCATCAGCAGTAAGATTATTCATTCGTAAATATGGATACTTTCCACCTTCCACAGCTGGCTTACTTGTTCCATACCTTACTTCTGTAACAATATCTCCAATAGTTACAACTTCCCAACCTTTTGGATTCTTAACTGGATCACCAAACATCTCGACAAATCGGGCCTTGATTAACTCATCTAATAGCTGTAATTCTTGCTTTCTGCCATCTACAGCAGACATTATTTTATCAAGAATATTAACTATTTGTCTTTGCTTTTCTATAGAGCAAATTTCAACCTCAATCTCAGATAAAGTAGCCTTATTTAAGGTTTTTCCCATAACAGCCTTATTACTACATTCTTCCCAATTTTTGTATTTAAACAAATAAAATATATACTCTGGTATAATATTAATCACATGTTTATCCTTGAAAGCCATTATTGCTTCATTTGAATACATATCTTCTTTTGTTATTGCTGTTTTACCAATTGATAATTTAAAACTCATTACCACAGTATTAGCTGGAATGACTTTAATTCCACTGTCCTTAATAGCACTCTTTGAAAGATATTCTTTCGTTTCAAATATATATTTACTTGTTTTTGTTAAATCTGCTATTGATATCCACTTATAGTCTGTTGTATTCCAATACTCTAAATTACTTCTAGATGGAGTTTTTCCCATTTGTAAATCAAATATATCCTTAAGTTTTACTCTCATCTGCATCACTCCTGCATATATATCACTATAATATTTTTAATCGAAATATTCAATTCCGTCTTGTTTTTAGAACATATGTTTGTTATAATATATTTGGTGCTACCCAACACGGTAGGCGGTTGGCCTCCACCAGAGAGTTTTAGCTCTGTTTACATAGAAATCCTATATGGAAATCTATCAAGGAGGTTTGTGCTTATGCTGACCATTAGTGACCTTATTGCAGTGCTTGCATTGTGTGCGACTTTTTACAGTCTTGGTTACATGCATGGAAAGCATGATTCCAAGACACAAAAATAACCGCCCTGGTCTGGTAAACTGTGGCGGTTATTTTTAATCAATACATATATCAGGCTAACCGTCTATCGGTAGCACTTCTTTTATACTATATTAACATCTAATCGCCTTTGTGTCAAACATATATTCTATTTATCCAAGATCCCCTCAAACACGAATTTGCTTTTACACATCCAACAGTTTCTTAAGCTCTGCCAGTTCACCCTGTATCTCACTTTCCAGAGCGTCAATCTTTCCTATTATCACATCGGTTGGCTCATATTGCACAGCCTCATAGACTATTTCCTTGTACTTATTGATTGAAAGGTCATAATTATTTGAGACAATCTCATCAACAGGAACAAAGAAGCTCTGATCCGTTCTTTTTCTGTCAGTCTCTGCATCAAGATGATTGAATCTCTCAATAATATCCGGGATATCATTGTCTGCGATTTCCTGGCGTTTGTCATCAAGGCTTAATCCATCAGCTTTCATATCATAAAACCATACTTTGTCGGTATCACTTGAGCCTGTTTTTGTAAAAATAAGGATTGCTGTTGACACTCCTGCGTATGGCTTAAACACTCCACTTGGCATTGATATGACTGCGTCGAGCTTATTGTTTTCTATGATTTCTTTTCTGATTTGTTTATGTGCTTTACTGCTGCCAAACAATACTCCATCAGGAACAATCACTGCCGCTCTGCCACCTTTTTTGAGTATACGCAAAAATAGTGCTAAGAAAAGTAGCTCTGTTTTCTTCGTCTTTGTCACTTTAAGCAAATCTGCTGAAACCGCCTCATAGTCCAGACTTCCCTTAAACGGCGGATTTGCCAGAACTAAGCTGTATTTTTCAACATCCGTATTCTGCTCTGAAAGACTGTCTCTGTACGAAATATTAGGATTTTCCACACCATGAAGCAGCATATTCATAGCTCCGATTCGAAGCATGGTTCTGTCCATATCGTTACCATAAAACATAGTGTTATTGAAATGCTGAAGGCTCTCCTGATGAAGGAAAAGCTCCGGATGGTTTTCTCTTAGATAGCTCTGTGCTTCTATCAGAAAGCCTGCACTTCCCATTGCCGGATCAATTATTGTATCATCCGGTGCCGGTTTTACCAGTTCGACCATCATTTTTATAATGTGTCGCGGTGTTCTGAACTGTCCATTAGTTCCGGCTGTTGCAACCTTTGAGAGAAGATACTCGTATAAATCTCCCTTAGAATCTTCATCTCCCAGCTCAAGCTTATCTATTCCATCGACTATTTTTGACAGCATTGCCGCGGTGGGAATCTTGAATATAGCATCTCCCATATATCTGGCATAGGCCGAATCCCCGTCCTGATGCAGATTCTTTATAAACGGAAACACTCCATTTAAAACAAGCTCATACATTTCCTCTGCTGAACCGAGATTTTTGAATTTGCTCCAGCGGTATTTCTGACATTCACCCGGAAACATAGACTCATAGTCTACACCGAGAAAATTTGCCTCGTTTTCTTTTGTTGTCTCAACTTCGTCAAGCTGCTTTATAAAGAGTAAATATGTAAACTGTTCTATAACATCTAATGGATTTGTGATGCCACCTGTCCAGAATGTTTCCCATATTTTATCTATTTTATTTCTTAATTCTCCGGTAATCATTATCTGCTTCTCCTCTATTCTTCCTCTTTAATCACCTTTAGGAAACGCTTGACCTCCGCCCATGCACGCTTGGACTCCGGGAAATTGAGATATCCCATCTGGAACACATGAAACATGCCTTCATACACTGACAGGCGCACCTTAACGCCCTGATTTCTTGCCTTTGCAGCGGCATCGACCGAGTCAGATAAGAGCATCTCTATCGAGCCCGCCTGTATGAGCATTGGAGGGAAGCCTCTGAAATCGCCAAACAGCGGCGATATGTATGGATCCATTTTATCGTGGTCACTGGGATAGTCATTCACGTAGATTAGACTGTCCCTTGTGTTCCCAAACAGAGGGTCCTTTTCGTAGTTTGTCTCATATGACTCTCCGCCTGCTGTGAGGTCTGTCCACGGTGACATGGCTACTATTCCTGCCGGAAGCGGCATGTCGTGGTCACGAAGATACATGGTGAGGCACATTGCAAGGCCTCCGCCCGCTGAGTCTCCTGCCAGCACAATCTGCGAGCCAAACCAGCCCTGTGACAAGAGCCATTTATAGCAGGCTATGGCATCCTCAAGTGCTGCCGGATACGGGTGCTCCGGCGCCACGCGATAGTCAGGCGTGAGCACTGAGCAGCCCTCACTTACCTCATTATAAAGGCCTGCAAATACATAGTATGCATTGCGCACTGCCCCCATATATCCACCACCATGCAGCTGCAGTATCACACGCTCTGTATTTGGGTTTTCCTTTGAAGATAAAAGCTTCATAGTGAAACCGCCCATATCTATATCCTCTGTTACAAAGCAGTCTGGAACAAGCCATGCAGGTTCCTTCATGCGCTTCCTGAGCTCTCCGGATTTTATTTTTTTGCCGATTGCAAGGTCATTTGTGATATGTCCCATCAGATTAGCAAGTATTTTTCCCTGTATACTGACTTCTTCATCTGCCACAGCTGCATTGCTATGGACTTTTTCCGCATGCTCACTTTTCATGGCAGATAATGAATTCTTAAATGTCTTTTCAAGCTTATTACCCAAAGCTCCTATTATTCCAGTTTCATTATCACCATTACTATCGCCGTTTTCAATTTCCGGATGGTAGTTTCCCATCTCTTCATCCTCAAACATATGCGAATTTCCTATTCCATGAAAGCCTATCATATATGAAATCTCCGTTTCAGCTCTGTTCTGGCTCTTTTGTCACCGATAATCAGTGTTCCGAGAAACAAAAACAGCGATGCGCCCATCGCTCCCATTGCCAGATATGGGAACCATATGATCTTGACTGCCACAAGTATCATCGCAATCACGCTCATCAGCACAAGAAAAAGCTGCATCATCATGTAGCTCTGCCAGTTTCTTATGTTTACTATCATAAGTATAATTGTTGCAAGAACCATCGCCAGTATGGCACTTGGGAAAACAAATGTAAGTGCCCAGCCACTGGCTCCTGTGAGCAGGTCTATGCCCTCGAGAAACAGCACCGTGAACACAAATGTGCTTACAATTTTAAAAATATATCCGTTTCTTCCGACTATTGCCAGACGCAGCGTCACATTCGCATAGATTACAACAAGAAGCACTATAAAGCTCCAGTTTATCTCATTGTCTGTCATGTAATCAACAGTTGTCAGCACAATCTGTCCTACTATAGACAGAAACAATATGATATTTTCCAGTAATCTGTATTTTCTTGATGCGCCCTTGACGTCAGGATATCTCGTACCGTTGTCATGGCTTGCTGTACTATCTGCCCTCTTTGCTGCACTATCTGTATCGTTTACGCACTTATCCGGCACATCATTATGCTGTTCAAAAACCCCTTCAGTGCCCTGATGATTGTCCGATGACAGTTCAACCGGTGCCACAACCTGCTGGCAGAGTGGGCATTTATCTGTATTGTCTGCAATATACACACCGCATTTCATGCATTTAGTCATAATACTCTCCATTTGTCTCAATTGTCACTTCCACTCCGTCATTTACAAGCTTCTTAAAAAAGCTTCTCTGAATCATCGTATCGGCCAGAATAGATGAAAAAGTAAACACCAGCGTGTCCTTGTAGGAGCATATGGTGCCTTTCATAGGCTGTCCCTTGGACATTGGTATAAAGGAATAAAAGCCTGTTATATACGGCTCGTATTCCGGCTCCACCTTTATATTTCCAATATTGGTGATAGTGGTGGTATTCGCCAGTGCCGACTGCGTATAGACCGCCTTCATTGCCAGATTTTTTATAAAAAGAGGCACCGGTCTCATCAGGATATTTTTCTGATTTGACACACTGTATGAGAAAAGATCTTCCAGATGCTCCTTCGAAATCTGTGAATTGATGGAATCCGTCACTATTTTAAGCACCTCCTCAAATGTGTAGGAGCTGTTTTGCGGTCTGAACTCAGCAGATATCATGACAAAAAAGTTCTTTGTGGTCACGGAGTCAAAATAAGGACGAAGATTCACAGGAACTGCAACCCTGACAGGCATATCGTTTGGCATGCCGTGAAAACACTCCTGATACACACTCCACACAAAGCATGCTACCAGATAATCATTTATGGAAACTCCATAGCGGTGGCAGACCTGCTTCAGCTGTGATACAGGCATCATGCCATGTATCAGCCCAAACTCTCCATCAGGTACCTTTTCCAGCTTTAAAAGATACGCCTTCTGCCTGTTAAAGCCACTTGGCTTACTTGATTTGTAGTTCTTTACAAAGCTGTCCTCTCTATTTAAGGATGTGCCCTGCGTCAATGAATCGCCCTTTAGCTTTGCAATCTCCGGATGTGTGAGACGCAGATACTGGTAGGTGAGCTCCCTAAGGAAATTGATGCCGCCCATGCCATCTGTCAGCACATGAAATACCTCAAGATTTATTCTGTTCTTATAGTATGTCACCCTAAAAAGATAGCTATGATTCTTGTTCGGTCTTATAAATCTGCACGGAAATGTATTTTCCTCATGCACCTTTGGTGCCTTTTTGCCATTTTCCTCAAAATAGTTCCAGAATACTCCCATCCTGAGTCTCACATTAAACAGACCAAACTTCGGAAGCACTATATCCAGTGCCTCCTGCAGCTTTTCACTGTCAATCTCATCAGTTAAGGTGACTGAGATCCTATATACATTTGTCATGCTCTCCCCCGCTATACTAGGGAACAGATTTGCTGTGTTGTCCAGCTTGTCCCAGCGGATTGAACGCGTTTTCGACATTTTAAATTCCTCGCTTATTATAATGATATAGCGATGCAGCACCCTAATCGAGCCTGCCGTACACCTCCATCGGCACATATGCCTTTATCTGTATCCCATCAGCCACATATTCCTCCGACACAAGCTCGCCCTGTTTTCTGATGAGCTGTATCACGCCAGCCTTATCATATGGGATAATTCTCTCGATATATACCTTATTCTCTCTTAATATCTCCTCTAAAAGAGATTTTACCTCATCTAATCCCAGATCCTTTGCCGCTGAAATGTTAAGAGTATAATCTGCCCTGAAATCATGCAGCGGTTCGTTGTCTGTGCGGGCATCCTGCTTATTAAAAAGTGTGACAAATTTCTTGTCTTTTACACCAAGATCATCCAATGTCTGGTAGGTTATGAACATCTGCTTTTCCCGCTGCATATTTGATGCGTCCACCACATGGAAAATAATGTCAGCGTACTTTGCCTCCTCAAGGGTGCTCTTGAATGCCTCTATCAGATGATGCGGCAGCTTTCTGATAAACCCGACCGTATCAGTTAAAAGCACCTGCTGCTTGCCATCAAGCGCAAGAATACGCGTTGTAGGATCAAGCGTTGCAAAGAGCTTATCCTCCTCAAGCACATCTGCCTCTGTCAGGTGATTTAACAGCGTGGACTTACCTGCGTTAGTATATCCTACTATCGCAACAACCGGTACTTTATTTTTTTCACGCTTTGCCCTTGTGATATCTCTGTGCTTCTGCACCTCTTTCAGCTCTCTTCGAAGCTGTGCTATCCTGTCATTTATAAGACGGCGGTCCACCTCAAGCTTTTTCTCTCCGGGACCTCTTGTTCCTATTCCACCGCCAAGCCTTGACATGGACTTTCCCAGTCCCGACAAACGGCTTAATCTGTACTTGAGCTGAGCAAGCTCAACCTGTATCTTACCCTCACTTGTTGTGGCTCTTGATGCAAAAATATCAAGAATAACAAGTGTCCTGTCCATAACCTTTGTGTCAAGGTACGTCTCCAGATTTTTCTGCTGTGCCGGACTCAGCTCATCATCGCACACAATGCCTGTTGCCCCTGTACTCTCCACAAGCTCTGCAATCTCTGCCACCTTGCCGGTGCCGACATACGTGCCCGGATGAATTTTTTCTCTTCTTTGGATAAGTGTGCCTACAACTGTCGCACCTGCTGTCTTTACCAGCTCCGCAAGCTCTGAAAGTGAATCATCTGCATCATCACCGTCCTGCTCACTTACTCCGACTAGCACTACTCTCTCCTCAATATCCTCTATCTTAATAGTATCTGCCATAATCTATCTGGTCTCCAAAAACTGATATTCTCTTGCTGCATCCTCGTCATCGGGATAATCCTTCATGTATTCCTCCATTTTGCTCTTTGCTGTGGCAAAATCGCCGGAATACTCATATGCTATAATCATAGCCTTTGTTATCTGCTGCTTGTTTGGCACACTTTCAAGTTCAAGTGCGTTCTGAAAATAAGTAATCGCAGTGTCATAGTTACCATTGTCCATCTGCGCCTGTCCCATATTCATCAGCTCATAAGAATCTGCCTCACCGCTGTCCAGGTATTTCTTAAAATACTTCTGCGAGCTGTCATTGTCGCCCTGCTTCTGATATACCTCACCCATATAGTAGTTTGCCTTGACAAGCTTCTCATCAATAGCCTTTTTCAGACTCTTTATTGCTGAATCATAATCACCGAGCATGGTGTATATACGGCCTCTCTGCATATAGTCATCAGCAGTTTTTGCCTTAAGCTTTAAGGCATTATCCAGGTATTCCTTTCCCTGGTCATTCATGCCATACTTTGACAAGGTCTCATAAACGCCAAGATAGAGCTCATAATTATCATCATTCTCACTGAGCGCCGTCTTAAAATCCTTCAAGCCCTTGTCTGAATCATTCTTGGCAAAATATATACAGCCTCTCAGATAGTATGCGTCAGAATCCTTATTATAGTCGATAATAGCCGTATATGTATCAATTGCTCCATCCACGTCACCGCTTAAATACTGTGCCTTTGCCTTATAATAACATATGTCAAGCTCCTCTGCGCCTACTGAGCCCACCGACTGGTCCAGTGCCTTCTGAAAAGCATCGACCGCATCATCATAGCTGCCGTTTTCTATACAGTTGATGCCATACTGTCTGTACGCATCCTTGTCCTTTGCCTTGTCGCCGGAGCCACAGCCGGTAAGCATGCCTGCTGTGAGCACTACGGTAAGCGTGAGTGCCATAAATTTATTCTTTATCATAATAGTTCTCCATGTGTATATTCTTCCCCTTATTATATATGTATTTGCCAAACTTGTAAATCCCGCCCTTACATTTCTGCTAAGGGGCCCGCAGTTCACGGTGAGGCAGGGCCGGTGACGTATACACTCTCGTGAGTGCTACGCTGCACTGCCAAGATACTGTAGGAATTATGCTTTGCAGGCTGTTTATGCTCGACGAAACCGTCGAAACTCGCCTTCCATGGCTCGATTTCTCCTTGCCCCGGCATCCATGCCGGGCCATTTCTGTGTTGCATGGGCATAATTCAACAGTATCTAGGTAGCTTCGCTATTCGCTTTCACAAGAGTGTATACGTCACCGGTCCTACCCCACCGTGAACTGCGGATTATGAGATTGTAAGCTGAGATTATACGTTTTATATGCGTGGTGGAGGATACACCGTCCCGCGAGTGCTACGCTGCGCTGCCAAGATACTGTAGGAATTATGCCTTGCAGGCTTTCTATGCTCGACGAAACCGTCGAAACTCGCCTTCCATGGCTCGATTTCTCCTTGCCCCGGCGTCCATGCCGGGCCATTTCTGTGTTGCATGGGCATAATTCAACAGTATCTAGACAGCTTCGCTATTCGCTCTCACGAGACTGTGTATCCCCCACCACGCCCACAAACCTCACTTTCCCATAAAAAAAATAAGTATCGGTAAGTAGTGCAACACATCATCTCACATCTTTCCACAACATAGTAAGACGTAAGCACCGGCCACCGGTGCGCACACGTCACCCCACACATTTTGCCACAGCGTAAGGGATGTAAGCGCAGGGGACGGCGTGCACACATACTCTTGCGAGAGCGCATAGCGAAGCTGCCTAGCGTCTGTAGGATTATGCTTAGGACCACAGAAATGCACCGCCATGGACGGCGGGGCAAGGCGTTATGCGCCACGGACGGCGCATAAAAGCCGGTTTCGTCAGCCTGTGAAGCACTCCGGGCATAATCCGTACAGACACTTGGCAGCGTAGCGTAGCGAACGCAAGAGTACGTGTGTACGCCGTCCCCTGCGCTTACGTCCCGACCTACCAAAAAAAGAACCCCCGCGGGATGCACCCGCAGGAGTTCTTAAGCCCAATTTGTGTTTAAAGGAGGAAGAAAAATTCTAAGCCTCTAAATGCCAGATTTCATCATTGTACTGCTTGATTGTTCTGTCAGAAGAGAAGAAACCAGCCTTGCTGATGTTGACAAGCATCTTCTTAGCCCAAGCCTTCTTATCCTCATAATCAGCGTAAGCCTTCTCTTTTGTCTTGCAGTAATCCTCAAAGTCTGGGAATGTCATGAACCAGTCTTTGTTGAGGAGCTCGTTGTAAAGTCTCTCTAAGTTCTCCTTAGAACCAACCTTCATCATCTCATCACTTACAAGGAAGTCAACAGCCTTCTTTAATTCTGCATCCTTGTCATAGTAATCCTTAGAGCAGTAATCGCCTCTCTCATATCTGTCGATAACAGTCTGTGAATCCTCACCGAATACATAGATGTTCTCATCGCCGACAAGCTCAGCTATCTCTACGTTTGCTCCGTCACTTGTTCCAAGTGTAATAGCACCGTTAAGCATGAACTTCATGTTTCCTGTTCCTGATGCCTCCTTAGAAGCAAGAGAAATCTGCTCTGAAATATTTGCAGCCGGGAATAATTTCTCAGCTAATGTTACGTTGTAGTTCTCAACCATGAATACCTTAAGGTATGGACTTACCTCAGGATCATTGTTGATAATCTGCTGTAAGCAGAGGATTGCATGGATGATATCCTTTGCAATGATATATGCAGGAGCTGCCTTTGCACCGAAGAAGCATGTGATTGGTGTAGATGGCTTCTTGCCTGCCTTGATCTCAAAGTACTTACGGATGATGTAAAGCACGTTGAGCTGCTGTCTCTTGTACTCGTGAAGTCTCTTAACCTGGATATCAAAGATTGAATTGTCAGGTACGTCAAGATTCTGAGTCTTCTTTAAGTAAGAAGCAAGCTCTGTCTTCTTTGCGTTCTTGATGTCAACAAGCTTTGTGAGAACAGCGTCATCATTGATGAAATTGCCAAGCTTCTCCAACTCGTTTGCATCCTTCTTCCAGCCGTCACCGATAAGCTCTGTGATGTATGCTGAAAGCTCCGGGTTACAAGACATTAACCAACGACGGAATGTGATACCGTTTGTCTTGTTGTTGAACTTCTCAGGATATAACTTGTAGAAGTTGTTGAGCTCTGTATTCTTTAAAATCTCTGTGTGGAGGTATGCAACACCGTTTACAGAATATCCGAAATGAATATCCATGTGTGCCATGTGTACAAGACCATCCTTGATAATGTATGTGCTCTCGTCAGCTACCTTTGCGCGAACCTTGTTGTCAAGCTCACGGATGATTGGCATAAGCTGTGGAACTGCCTTCTCCAAGAAGCTGATTGGCCATTTCTCAAGAGCCTCTGCAAGGATTGTGTGGTTAGTGTATGCACAAACCTTTGATACAATCTCAATAGCCTCATCCATCAGGATGCCCTTCTCCTGAAGGAGACGGATAAGCTCTGGAATAACCATTGATGGATGTGTATCGTTAATCTGAACTGCTGCATAATCAGCAAGGTCATGTAAATTAGAGCCCTTTGCCTCTGCCTCTGCAAGGATAAGTCTTGCTGCGTTTGATACCATGAAATACTGCTGGTATACACGAAGGAGACGTCCCTTATCATCTGAATCATCAGGATATAAGAATAATGTAAGGTTCTTCTTGATATCATCCTTGTCGAAATCAATTGTGTCGCCTACGATTGACTCATCAACTGACTCGATGTCGAATAAGTGAAGCTTTGTTGTACGGTTGTTGTATCCAACTACGTCGATATCGTAAAGTCTTGACTGTACTGTGAATCCGCCAAAGCTTACAGGATATGTGATATCTGTCTTTGTAAGCCAGCTCTCCTTTGTAATCCATGGGTTTGGAGTCTCCTTCTGGAGATTGTTCTCAAATACCTGCTTGAATAATCCGTAGTGGTAGTTGAGACCTACACCGTCTCCGTTGAGCCCGAGTGTTGCGATTGAATCTATGAAGCATGCTGCAAGACGTCCAAGTCCACCATTTCCAAGTGAAGGCTCAAGCTCGATTTCCTCGATTTCAGCAAGTGACTTTCCGTTCTTCTCAAGAGTCTCTTTAACTTCATCGTAGATACCTAAGTTGATAAGGTTGTTTGATAAAAGCTTTCCGATAAGGAACTCTGCTGAGATGTAGTAGAGCTTTTTCTTCCCTTTGTTTGAAACCTTTTTCTCTGCCTTGTCTTTTACAAGCTCAAGTAATGCGTAGTATACTTCCTCGTCTGTACTAACGCTGATTCCCTTCTGAAGCTTTGTTTCGATTTCCTGCATGATTGCCATTTTGATTTCCTCCCAAATCTGTTATCATGTGTACACGCCAATGTGTCAAATTAACTAATTTTCATTTAGCGTGCTTAACTTCTTTGTGTCATTTGATGAATCAAGTATAATCCATTACACTGCACAATTCTTGCAGTATACAGTCGAAAACTTGCACAATCCTATCATTTTTCGGTATTTTTAGTGGCTTTTCAAGAAATAATATGCTAAAATATCATCATGAATATATTAGAATATGAAAATTATCACGAAGACAAAACACATGTGGAGCTTACGTTCCCATACAATACCTACCTGTGCTCTATTCCTCTTGATTTTTCCGGAGTTCCGCTGCACTGGCACGACGACATGGAGCTTATCTATATAAAGAAGGGCTGCGGTCATATATCTGTGGATTTTAAGGAGTACCATGTCACAGCGCCAAGCCTTGTGCTGATTCTGCCGGGACAGCTTCACTCTATAGACCAATATATGGATGAATCGATGGAGTACGAAAATATCATATTTTCCCTGTCGATGCTGCTTCCCGGAAAGTATGATTACACCAAAGAGGATTTTCTTACACCTCTCTTAGCCGGCAGATTCACAGTTCCGACGGTTTTTACACCGGTGTATCCATACTACGAGGATGTCGTGGCTCCAATAGATGCATGCGATGAGATTTGCAAGACGATGCCGCAGGGCTATCAGCTTTATATAAAGAGCAAGCTCTACGAATTCTTTTTTGTGCTTGATAACCGCTGCCGTAATCTGACAAAGCCACTAAAAAGCAAAAAGACTCTTGATAAGATGAAGGTTGTTCTCAAATATGTGGAAAATAATTATGCCGACAAAATCTCTATCGCTGATATCGCTGATGTAGCCGGGTTTTCCGAGTCTCATTTTATGAGGTATTTTAAAGAAACCATGGGCACATCGTTTGTTGACTATTTAAAGGACTACCGCCTGACCATGGCCGCAAGACTTTTGCAAAGCTCAGACAGCTCGGTGCTTTCTATTTCCGGTGAAGTGGGGTTTGAAAGCCTGTCGTATTTTAACAGAGCCTTCAAAAAGCACTATGGCATGACACCGCTGCAGTACCGCAAGGGCATTTGACATCACTCTATGTAGTTACAATACAATATTTCTTAAATAAACGATGGTAAATAATCATGAAAAAAAATACATACATAAAAATGACTGCCCCATTCCGTGAAAATAACAGGGCAGCCCGAAAGCTTGAATTAATCAATAAAATATGCACTTATTTAGTTTTTATCACATACCCTGTATACGTGCTGTATCTGTGCTTTACAGCCGGTCATATGCTTGCTCTCTCAATCATTGCTCCGCTTGTCGGCTTTATTGCAGTATCGGTTTTCAGATATATCGTAAACAGACCACGTCCATACGAAAAATTTGATGTGCCGCCTGTCATTCCAAAGGATACCCTCGGCAGGTCTTTTCCCAGCAGGCATGTTTTTTCTGCATTTATAATTGCATTTACTGTTTTAATATGCTCACCTGCTGCTTCGCCTTTATGGTTCACCGGCATTTTGCTTGCAGTCCTTGCAGCTATCATTGCCTGTGTCCGTGTGATATCAGGTGTGCATTTTATCAGCGATGTTGTCGGTGCTTTTGTTTTTGCAGTCATTGAAGCATATATAGTAACTGTTTTCTTTTTATAAATAGCTGTTAGTTGTTTCCACCATCAACACTCTTTTTTATGGCGTTTCCGGCATCATCTACGGCATCCTTTGCGCCGTCTATTACATCCTTGCCGGCATCGCCTGCTCCGTCTATCACATCTTTTCCGGCATTGCCCGCTCCGTCTATCACATCTTTTCCGGCATCGCCTGCTCCGTCTATCACATCCTTGCCGGCATTTCCGGCGCCATCTATGATATCCTTGCCGGCATTTCCGGCATCGTCGGCGGCAGAGCCACCTCTTTGTGTATTTTCAACCATTGAGGTGTCAGCCACATTACTATTGTTTCCACAGGCTGCAAAAGCGCTTGCAGCAGCGAGTATCAGGCAAAGTGCCAATAAATATTTCATTTTTTTCATTGTATCAGTCTCCTTTTCGTTTTGGAGATAGTATGGGCAATTTTTCGTAATTTATACATCATTCTTCTGAAATATTAAGTTGTCACAACGATATAATAGCGGAAATTTTTAACAGCAACTGGATATGCATTCATCTCAAATCTGATATCCGGATTTCTTTAACTCTTCCCTATACAATTCAGCTATATATGCCGGACCATTGCACCACAGCTTTGTTTTCTCATCATAGTAAATGAACCAAGAGCAGAAGTTGCTACGGTATCATATGTTCCAAAAAAGGAATTTAACATTCCAACCGAATGTCTTGATGAACCAGCTGTTAAAGCTGTTGGTGTAACTTCAAATGTAACTGACTTCTCAGTTTCTATATAATTTTCCTGTGACTCAGCAGCAAAAGCGGTAACATTCATTGAAAGAAGCAGTACAACACACAATACAATAGAAAAAATTCGTTTTCTTATAAGTAATTTACCTCCACACATTTTGTATAATTATCCCCACCTAAATATACTAAATTGAGAAATCAAATCTACTGCCAATTTTATTATCCTCTGGCTTGATAGAATCCCATTCGATATTTTTTATCTTGTCTAAAAGTTCTTCTTTTGAATTAGCTTCAACAGTAGCTCTTTTTATATTGACTTGCGTTGAACGCTCTTTTTTCTTAGCTTCTTTTTTTTCGGCAGCTTTCTTTTCTTGAATTTTCTCAAGGTAATCTTTCTGATTTTCAGAAGTTTTTTCTAACTGAGCAAAGAATGAGGTGCTTCCGTCACTATTAAAAGAAATACCGAATTTTGTGATTTTCATGTCACTATCTATGCTGTTTCCAATTTCAGTTGTTTTTCCGAATGCTCGTTCAAATCCAAACTGTGCGTTAATTTCTTCTGACATACGCAAAGCACCTTGAATGCTATGCATTTTTTCGGCATAATACTTGGAGTTTGATGCCATTTTTTCCATTTCTTCCTTTGAAAAAATGACAGTAAACTCTTTATCGCTTCTTGATAAAATATCTTTGGCATTATCACCATTCTCAAAATCTGCTACATAAAAATCCATATCATTTCTTGACCCTCGAAGATCTTTAAGAACTTTTTGAGCTGCTCGGCTTAGATTTTTTTCACCTAAACTTTCTACTGAACTTTTCTTAGTTTCTGTAGTTTTAGTAGATTTTGTAGTTTCATTTCTCTTATCAGTTCCACTTGTTTGGTAGTTGTTTTGATAGTTTCCATAGGTAGTAGCAGTTGTGTTCACATTCATTGACATATCCTTTGTCCTCCTTGTCTGAATCCATTCATTCACAATTAATGTTTTGATAACACAGTTAATTGTTTGTTTATAATATCCGTAAGAAAATTTGGTTGATGTTGTTGAAATTGTTTCAATGGTTTTACAAATACTCATCAAACCCCAAAATTTCTAATATATTATCTGTATCGTCATTTTCTCCGATAAATATAATCATATAGATTGTTTTTTAAGAGAAATTTTAAATTCCACTTACTATACTTTAGAATTTTGGTGCTATTGGTAGGACTTCTCACAGCACTTTTCGTAAATTGTGTGGACGATGGGCGTGACAGCATCCACGATTCAGAGATACGAAGCAGGAACGATTGATAACACCAAGAAAATGACCTTAGAGGGTCTGGCAGATGCACTTCATGTATCTGTGGAATGGCTGAAAGGTGAGACTGACGAATACGAAACAGACATTACGGATAAAAGAGAATTACAGATTCGTGATGCAATGACTTCCATTCTGAATAAACTCCCTTATGATATGGAACAGTCCGAAAGTGATTTTTCCAAAGACCTGGATCTATGTTCCTTAGAGAAATCACACACACCATCAACGCATTTAATGATATGGGCGATATTGTAAGACTGTATTCCAAAAATCCTGAGACAGCAAAGAATCGACTAGCCAATCTTTTATCAGCAAAAAATCCCGATTCGGTATAGTACGATAATCGAAGCTATGATACCAATCCAGATCGCATATTTTACAGGTTTACGACTTGGCGAAGTATGTGGACTGACATGGCAGGACATTAACCTTGAGGAACAATATCTGACTGTAAGACGAAGTATCCGCTACAATGGAGCAAGACACAAAACTGAGATTGGACCGACAAAGAGAAAGAAAGTCCGTATCGTAGATTTTGGTGATACACTTACTGAAATGCTTCCATCTTAAAAGGGATAACCGAGCACAACCCGGTTATCCCTTTTATGAAATTATATGCCGTAAGTCTTAACGCTGCATATTATTCCTCATCTTTTTTCCTGCGTACACTTAACAATGCAAGCAGACCGGCAAGTGAAGCAGCTAATAATGTCACCCAGAGCATTGGATGGCTGTTATCGCCAGTCTGAGGTGCTGTTATCTGTAGGCTGTCGTCTGCATTATTTCCACTGTCACTGCCATTCGTTTTCTTGTCATCAGGTACAGCTGCCAGATTACTATTTGGATTATCATTGCTGTTGTTCTTATTACCGTTGTTGTCTTTACTACCTTCATTATCTGATGTATTCTTGCTTACCTTAAAGCTTGTAACTGCTGAGCCATCTGCCCATACGATTTCAAATGAATGTGTTCCGACAGAAAGTGTTTTCAGGTAATCTGCCTTTAAGATAATAATCGTTGAACCTTCTTTTGCGGTGTAGTTCTTTGCATCAATTATGCTTCCATCTACTTTTACGCTTTCAAATTTAGAAAATTCTCCATTTCCTATGATAGTGATGGTTTCGTCTGTATTCTGCTTCCACTCACTGTCTGCACCAGATATAATTTTATAAGATGCCAGAGCTGCATTTACCTTTATTGTAATATCCTTTGTCTTTGTTACGCCATTCTTAGTATATGATACTGTCAGTATCTTATCTCCATTCGCTGACATATCTATTGCGGATACATTGGTTGTATAATCCTGCACAGATTCACTATATCCGTCTGCATAGTACGCGGTAACTGCAAGGTCATCCATATTCAGGGTATCGCCTGCTGTATACGTGGTCTTTGTCTTTGATGCTTCAATCCGCTCAGGGGCAAGGGCTGCATCGTGGGTAATCTTCAAATTACCATTAACCATTGTAATATCATAGTTGGCTGTCACATCCGCACCTGCAGCATTTTCAATCTTCACACCACTTACGGAGATCGTTCCATTCTCTGTACGAGCTGTTGTGCTTGGTGTAAGGGTTATTTCTTTAATGCTGTCACCTGTAATGAGTCCATCCTCTGATACGGTATACAGACTTTGGTTAATATCATTACCCCAGACAATATCCTGTTCCTGTGCTGTTATGGTAACAGGCTTCTTATTTATGGTTACTGTCTTTGAAGCCTCAACGGTGGTATAGTTATCCTTCGTAATCCGATAGTATACGGTATGCGTACCTTCATTGCTAAAAGAAGGATTATCACTGCCGTAGGTTACGCCATCTGTGCTGTAGGTTACATCTGTTCCTTCAGGATTGGTCACGCTCACGCTGATGCTGTGTGGCTGTCCATCATAGGTTGTGCTGTAATCCGTTGCCGTATACAGGATGGTTCCGTTATCTACCGTAAGAGTAACTGTTTTCTCTCCTGCCGCAAAGATTCCATTTGCTGCAGTACTTACCTTAATCTTAAAGGTTCCTGTATGGGTTACGGTAAGTGTTGTATCTGAAAGCGTGCCTTCTCCGGTTCCGCCATTCGTTCCAGTAACAAGTGTATATGTTGCAGCTCCTGCATTATTGTCGATGCTAAAATACTGTGATACATCAACGGTTGCACCTGTATATACTATACTGCTGTCTGTTCCTGTTATGGCGACAGGGGTTGCGGCTTTATTCTTAACCGTAATCGTGCCTGTGATATTGCCTGTACTTATATCATAGCCCTGACAGTCAGCAGCATTATAATTCGTCAATGCAGATTCAGGGATAGTCCACCTAAAGGTGTTCTCTGCTTCCGGCGTTTTGTCATAAACTCCTCCGTCACTCTCAATGGTCCATGTCACAGCCATATCTTCTGTAGTTGGTGACGTTGTTCCTTCAAATGTTACTGTTGCCGTCTTGCCAAGCTCCGTGTTCGTTCCGCTTATAGGCGTTGTATCATATCCATCATAGCCATAGTAAGCTGTAAATGTATTATTTTCCGGTACTGTCGGCGCAGCTACACTTTCTATCTTTCTCTTGTCTGTTGTAAATTCTTTGGTTACTGTAAGTGTTCCATCTGCATTCTTTGTAACGCTCGTTGCGGTATTTCCTGATACGGTAGCTGTCACATTATCTGCAAATTCGTAGCCTGTATCTGCTGTAAGTGTAACGCTTGCCGTGTAGCTCTTATTATATCCCGCTGTGGTATCACTTGGTGTCCATGTAATCTGTGGTGTGGTGCTTTTTACACCTTCTGTTGTACATGATGCTTCGGTATCCAAAGCAGTATTAGACACCGGAATATCAATATCTGTAATTGCTACTGATGTGATACTTATTATGTCAGTTGCATTTACCGCATAAGTCAGATTACTGGTACTGTCTGTAGTTTCCAGCCAGATTTTGCAGGCTGATAAATCTATATCTGATGTCAAACTGAGTGCTGACTTAATATCTGAAGCATTTATCGTCTCTGTTCCTGTAATCTGTTTACTGTAATACCAGTCATTTGTTCCGTCATTGCCCTGTACGACAAGTGCCACGGTTTGTGATGTGGTACCCTTCACCACCTTAATATCACCTGTTGTGGTGTTATATGTTACTGTACCAATATCCTTACCTGTTCCGTCCAGTCTTAAAGTCATCGCCGCACTGTCTGTTATCTTTTCCGATTTTGTATCAGATGATGCTGCTGTCGCAGCAGATGCGAAGAGAACAGATGACAGATCCAGATTGGAAGCGGGCTGAACAGGGCTCCCGGAGTCGATGTCGACACGGCCGAGGATGACATAATAGCCCCGATCCGCGCACAACGCAAAGTCACCACTACCACCGTAAGGCGAGCGCAGCCAGAACCACTCTCCGTTCCTCAAGTAACTACTCATGGCAAGTACTGTACTGTCATCGGTTCCTGCCCACAAGTATTGGTCATTATCATAATCTCCCTGTAACGCATACAGTTTGTCTGTGGTGGTATAGGTTACACTACTATTCTTCGTATCCTTCGTTGTCACTGTGGTGGCATTCATCAAGCCCTGCTCGGCTGAGGTGAAGTAGGATGTATTCGTAGCCATACCCTGCAGTGTATCACGAAGTTCACTTGCTCCGTAGTGATTTGCGTATACTTCTGTTATAGTCGCTTCACTATAAACACAATCTGACCATAGATTTTCATCATTCTTATTGCTTATGTCTGAATTAAACTTCTGCCCTGTTGCTATGGGGTTTGCGGCAAAGATGATGGTATTATCCCCTGATACACCCTCATCCTTTCCTAAGATGTACCATTCCTGTGCTGTTGTTCCATCTGATTTCTTACCAAATACCAGCTTTCCTTTGGTCGTAGCAGTACCATTAGCATCCGGGGTAAATGCGGTCATTAACTGGGCCTTCGTAGCATATGCTGTCACGCTTGGTTCTGTTCCGGAACCGGTTGCAGCCTGCACCGTATTTGCTCCGCCTGACATAGCAGGAACCAGTCCTGCCACCATAGCAAGAGAAAGAACAAACGCCATTCCTTTCTTAAAATTATGCTTTAATCTTCTCATCTGAATCCTCCTTTGTTTTTGTAAATATAGTATTAAAATAGATACGTTTTCTTAATTTCCATGTATGACCATGCTTTAAATTCAAATCAAATGATCCCCCCTTATCAGACAGAAAAAAGCACCAATCAATACGTACATCTAATCCATGTACATATTTATTGATGCTTTTATCCGTTTCCTTTTATGAATACGAACAGTCGAAAAAAAGGCGCAATCAGAGTGCTGTGCTGTGCTGTGCTGTGCTGTGCTGTGCTGTGCTGTGCTGTGCTGTGCTGTTAAGATTATCTCTCTGACCGCCATGCCTGTCCACCTCCGTTGCAATATTTCTATATTATTCAGAATAGCAGAAATGTCAGGATTTATCAATCATTTTAATCTGATATTATAGTAATATTGGCTGGATGAGCCTAAGTATCTTCTCAACGGTTTCTGTGTTAGTTTCCCTTTTCCGATACATATTTACTCTGAAATCACCATCAAAATCAATCAGCTCTTTAATTTAGGCTTCGTGATGAGTGCTGCAATATACGAAAAGATTAATGCTGCCGATACTCCGACCGCACAGGCTTTAAAGCCGCCCTTAAACAGGCCTATAAAGCCCTCACTGTCCACAGCCTCCTTCACACCCTTCCAAAGTACATTGCCAAAGCCCAAAAGCGGTACATTTGCACCGGCACCTGCCCACTTTGAAAATGGCCCGTATATGCCGACGGCACCAAGCAGCGCTCCTGTGCACACAAGCATTACCATAATTCTGCCCGGCATGAGCTTTGTTTTTTCCATTAAAATCTGTACGATGGCGCAGATGATACCGCCCACGACAAATGCTTTTACATAATCCATTATATCCTTACGCCTTTCTTCTATTTTTGAACGTGCAACCCATCTCTCAAAAACGGCTCGTTCACCCTATTATATATGTGAAGCCATCAGCTTCAAATTACAACTTCAAATTACAACTTCACATTACTGCTTCAAGCACCACACCGTGTGCAATTCCCGGTACTGACTCGCCCTCGTTGAAGCTGACAGGCGAAAGAAGTGCTCCTGTAGGCACAAAAAGTATACGCTTCAATTCACCACTTCTTAGCTTTGGCAGGTAATATGCTGACAAAACGGTTGCCGAGCATGCACAGCCCGAACCACCTGAGCCTGTGTTCTGGTTCGTTGCATCAAACATCTTCATGCCACAGTCCTCGTGATTTTTGCTTATGTCCACGCCTTTTTGCCTGCACAGGTCAATCAGTATCTTCTGCCCGACGCTTCCAAGATCTCCTGTCACTATCCTGTCGTAATAGGAAGCCTTTCTGCCAAAATCACTCAGATGATTTACTATCAGCTCACAGGCCGCAGGGGCCATTGCAGCGCCCATGTTCATGGCGTCCTTTATGCCATAATCCACCACAACTCCTGTTGTGATTCCCTCAATCTGCACCTTCTTTGATATACTATCTGCATTGTCACCCCCAGTCCATTCATTGTCACACCCGGTCTGTGTCTCATTACCACCTGCTCCACTGCCCACAATAAATGCTGCACTTCCTGTCACTGTCCACGTCGCTGACACCGGTCTTTGATTGGCATACTGGTTAGGGAAGCGAAACTGCTTTTCGGCACTGCCAAAGTGGCTCGATGTCACTGCCACCGCATGCCTTGCATACCCTGCTGCCACAAATGCCGCGGCAAGTGAGAGCGACTCCCCGCATGTGGAGCATGCTCCATACACTCCAAACCACGGAATGCGGAAGTTTTCCACACCAAAGGTTGTGGCCATAGACTGTCCGAGCAGATCTCCTGCAAATACATAGTCCATGTCGGATGCATCCAGATGTGCTTTTCCAAGGGCCATTGTGAGTGCATCGCGCTGCATGGAGCTTTCTGCCTTTTCCCACGTATTCTGCCCAAACCTGTCATCTTTGCCTACAATATCAAACAGACCACCAAGCGGTCCGTCCGCCTCCTTTGTGCCTACAACCGAACTGCTTTCCAATATAAAAGGAGCCTCCGTAAAACGGAGACTCCACTTTCCCAATTTTTGCTGCATACCGACTCTCCTTACTCTTAATCTCATCAAATCATAGATTTAATTAATGTCAGTATGCACAAACATATAAAATATATTCATTCAGATATAACAGCTCTATTTGCCATCATATGACACAACTGCGTCCACATCATACTTGCTAAGAAGCTTTCTGCCATTAAGACCTGCAAGCTCAATAAGGAAAAGCATCTTCACAACCTCTCCTCCAAGCTCCTCAACAAGCTCTGCTGCTGCCTGCATTGTGCCTCCTGTAGCAATAAGATCATCCACGAGAACCACCTTCTGACCGGGCTTTATTGAGTCCTTGTGCATCTCAATTGTTGCTGTGCCATACTCAAGGTCATATGTCTTTGATACAGTCTCACATGGCAGCTTGCCTGCTTTTCTCACCATAACAAACGGTTTATGAAGCGCATATGCTATCGGCATGCCAAAAACAAAGCCTCTTGATTCAGCTCCTGCTATCACATCAAAATCAAGTCCGTCAAGCTTCTTTATCATCTCGTCAATTGCAAGCTTTAATCCATCTGCATCCTGGATAACACTTGTCACATCGCGGAACATGATGCCCTTCTCCGGGAAATCCGGGATAGTTCTGATATAGTCCTTTACTGTTTTCATTGTATGTACCTTCCTTATGTGTATTTAATATGTATTTACATATATATTCGTAATGCATTTGCCCTTTTGTATGCATTACCATTTTACTCTCTTCGGACAGCATATGCAAATCATATTCACTAAAAACACTTCCTAAAATCACTTAATCTTATGATATCCTTCTATGCACTCCACGACATCCACTATCTCTATCGTGCCGGCATGTGAATCTGCCACAAAGCGTATATCAAATCTGCCGTATCTCATGCCATAGATATAATCCTTTGCCTTGTTGTATGCAGCTCTTGGATCCTGTGCTAGAATATGCTCCACAGTAATGCGGGTATCTTCATCCATACAGCTTTTGAGTGCCTCATCCTTCCATATAACATGCACCGTATCCCATCTGTGCTCTGCGGCAAAGCCATCTGATGCCTTAGGATGTGAGTCTGAATATGCCAGATACGGCTTTATATCATAGATTGGTGTGCCGTCAAGCATATCTACACCTGACACATGAATTATAGGACCCTTGCTGCTTTTGTACTCAACCTTATCAAGCCTTACAGAGGACAGTCCCATGCCGTTTGGGCGAAACGGCGAACGTGTGGCAAAAACGCCTCTCTTTTCCCTGCCTCCAAGCCTGGGTGGTGTGACGAGCGGTGTGAATTTCTCCACTCTGTTTTCGGAAAAGCCCCATATAATCCACAAATGTGTGAACTCCTCTATTCCACGAAGTGCATCGGGATTTCTGTATTTGGGTTCAAATACTATCTGCCCTGCTGCCTCAGGCACGAGGCCGCTCTGCCTTGGAATGCCAAATTTCTCTCCAAATCCGGTGTGCATAATCGCAACCGGCTCTATAGTCTTCTCATACATATCTCTATACCAGTATTTTATTCAGTATATCATCCTCGAGCACAAGCTTCTTTGCCGCGTCGCGGTACTCCTTCTCATGCAGATATGTGTGCCTGAACGGCTTCATGGATGGCGCCATATCTATCGCATCCAGAAAATCCTGTTTTCTCATGCCAAGAGTGGCCGCATAGTCGAAAAAGCCTGTCCTTTTTAGCACTGTGCACACTCTTACATATCTGTGGTTCTGCACCACACTCATGATATAGGTTGCTATGCCGACCTGTATGCCATGAAGCTGTGGATGCTCAAGAATTTTGTCAAGCGCATGTGAAATAAGATGCTCACTGCCGCTGGTCGGCGCACTGCTTCCCGCTATCTCGTTTGCTATGCCGCTCATGGCAAGCGAATCCACAAGTTCCTTTAGGAAAAGCTCATCCTTTATGCTCTCATAAGGTGTACGCACAAAACTGTTGACCGCCTTTTTAGCGACCATCACGGCAAAGTCATTGACCACGCCTGCACCATGTGCTTCCTCAAAAATCCAGTCATAGAGTGCTGTAATCTTTGACACCATATCCCCGATGCCTGAATATATAAACTTCTCCGGTGCTGTGCGGATGACCTGTGTGTCAACTATGATACCATGCGCAAGCTTTGCAGGAACCGACGTACGCTTGCCGTGCACCAAAAGTGATGCACTGGCGCTAGAAAAACCATCGCTTGAGCTTGAGGTCGGCACACTGATAAATGGCATATTTCTTAGAAAAGCTGCATATTTTCCTGCATCTATTACCTTTCCGCCGCCCACTGACACAACTGCCTTTGCCTTGTTTGGTATATCAAAAGCAAGGGTAATGATATCGTCTATCTCAACCGTATCAAGCTCGCTGTACTCTAGCACTGTGATACCGGCATCAGTAAGCGACTTCATTATAGTATCTCCAAACATATCTATGAGACCGTTTCCCATAAAAATGACTACGCTCGTGAGCTCCTCACTCTTTAAATACTCTCCGATTTTGTTTAATGTTCCATTTCCCACCTTGAGGATTGATGGAATGGATATTGCTTTTCCTGTCTGCATTTTCATTCTCCTCTTTTTATTTAATATGCCGGACTATCATTGCTTTGCATCATAAATTGTCGCACTGTAGCCCTGTTTTTTCTTGCTGTCATACATGGCGGTGTCTGCCCTTCTGTAGAGCTGGTCAAACGTGATACGATCCATTCCGTCATAAAAGCATGCGCCCAGACTGAGCAGTATATGCTTTCCATTCATCTCTGCTATATCAATATGCTCTATGTTTGAAAAAAGCCTGTCAAAAAAAGCTTCTGCCCGCTCTTTATCAAGCATCCCCGGTATAAATACCGCAAACTCATCCCCGCCCAGGCGAAGCACGACATCATCATCACGACATGATTTGCGCAGAGTATCAGCAATTGCTATTATCACCTTGTCACCTACCGCATGTCCATAGGTGTCGTTTATTGACTTAAACTTGTCACAATCCAAAAGACAGAGCAGACCGCACTGTTTGCGGACGAGATACTCTGTTATCTTATTCTCTCCACTTCCGCGGTTGCGTATACCTGTCATCAAATCAACCTGTGCCAGATACATAAGCCTGTTTTCACGTCGCTTTTCCTCGTCAATATTCTCCACGCAGTAAAGCACATGCCACAGCCTTCCATCTGCATCATAGTCTACAGGAATAAACCTTTCACGGCACCAGCCTGATACCTTTCCGATAAACTCGTGCACTATGGTATTTTTTCCACGAAGTCTGTCCTCTACAGTACTGATATCCACAAATTCCAGAGCCTCCTTGCGCTGTGCCTTAGTACAGAACTCATTCATCACACTGCTGATATGCCCCGGAAAATCCTCATCTATCCTATACTCTCCCTCTTTCTGTGGCTTCACGCCCAAAAAGTGTGTAACCTCATCCAAAGTCTTTACTATATGGTATCTGCGTGTCTGCACATTTACCAGTGCCATGGATATATATATGCTTGAAAGCGATGAATAGCTGCTAAGCTTCGCTTCCTTATTCGACTTTGTGAAGGAATTGCGCAGCTTAAGCAATGATATAAGCAAGGTTCCTATCATATCCAGGAATGTGGTCAGTCCGAGCGTATCACTTTCCGGTGGATTATCCACACCGAAAAAGCCCTTTATCTCATCCTTGTAGCGGATTGGGCATACCACCAGGTTTTTTACATTTTGTGCCCTTAACAGATTGTAAGAGCCCTTGTGCTCATCCTTTATCTGCTCTATATCTGTGATAATTATATTCTTCTCATTGTCAAAGGCCTGATACCACCAGCCTATTATGTCCATATCGACATTCTGCAGTTCATGTATCTCCGGCACTATTCCATCCGCACACCACTCATATGTATTTTTGGTAACATGCTTCTCATCACAATCCTCAAATATATATATGCGGTCAGAACCGATATGTTTTCCGAAAAATCTGATAAACTCATTAATCTGCTCATCCGGTGTATCATAGTTGAGTGCAGATCTGAGTGCCTCATTTATAACAAGCTCGTATTTTATAATTGTCTTCATACCTGCTGCATCCTCGTATTGTTACTTGTATATTACTCGTATTATTCAAAACCACCACACACATTCGCAAAACTGCACGATGTCCGCGCTTAACAACATTATACCAAATTTTTTCAAAAATGCACATAAATCATGGTATTCTTACCATTATTTTTTTCTCTTTATTTTCAATCATCGTAAGCACAGGAATGTGCTTCTTTCTGAGTGCACGTATAACCGGATATGTCTCAAATGCGTTTCCTTCCACATACACAGCCTCCGGTCTGTACTTTACAATCTGCTTCACCTGCTCCTTTACATATGCCTTCCACTGTGGCTTCTCCATCAGTACCTCTGCATATGCTGTCTCACTGTCAAGCTCTGTTAATTCAAGCTGCGGAACAGGCATTGCATCAACATGACAGATATGCACACCCTTTATGCCTCGTGCTTTTGCAACATTCATAAGCTGCTCGTTGGTCTGACTGTCACATGCCTTCGCTGCAGTATCCCACTTACCGCCATACCACACTATCACAGAGCTGTCTTTATGAAGAGAAAGCGCCTTTTCGCATGCCTTTACAGCTTCATCCTGCTCCTTAACAGTCATGATAAAGCCTCCCTTATGACAGAATATCGCACCGGGAATTCCTGTAGCATTTACCAGTTCCTCACCTTCAAGCCCAAGCCACTCTGCCGGAAAAGAACACTTGTAATTCATCGAATACTCTCTTTTCTGTGGCTGTATACAAAAGCCGCCTCTGTTTGACGGAAAAATAACAAACGCGATATCCGTCTCACTCAGCGCCTTCTGACACGGGATAAACTCAGGAAGCACAAGTATCCTGCTTGCCGGATCGTGCTTTGCAAGCACCTCCTCCACTCTCTTATCGGCTCTCTCATTGCCACGGTATCTCTCAAATTTGTTTTCCAGTATCATGCCTGCCACGCTTACCGCCTGAAAGAAAGCTTCATCGCTGCCGCCCTCATAATCCCATGACGGGTTGAAATTGCCTATAAGTGTGGCAAGCTCGTTTTTCTCACCTGTGTTGTCATTGTTGTCGAGTGGCTGGACAAATGACTCATCAAATTTCACCGCAAGCTCCTCACCTAGAATATCCGCTCCAACAGCCTCCCACAGCAGGCCAAATGCCGCATACGGCACACCGTTTTCCCTGATTCTGCTGTCCTTCTGATGATGGTCAAACTCACCACGCCCTATATCAAAAACTATTCCTGTAAAATTATCAGGCACGCTGTTGCCCCTTGTTATGCTGATCTCAGGGTTTATATACAAAAGCAGGGCTGATGAGAACACATCATCTGCGTGAAATTTGCCGCCATGTGTAAAGGCACAGGCATCCTTTTGTTTTATCTGCTCTATTAATCTGCTCATTTTTTAACCTCATATGTATTCTTTTACGTTGTGATACCTTATAACTCTTTAATCATAATTGTAATACTCAAAATGTCAATATATTTGATGCTAAAACATCAGTTGACATAAAGGGTTGTCTGTATTACTATATATAATACAGATAATACATTTATATCACTTACAAATTTTGTCAGATTACAGCCTGCTAATAAATATCGATACATTTCAAGCAGGCTATGACATATAAACAGTAAGATACAGGAGGTTCACATGATAATAGAACTCGACATGTCAAGCAGCACCCCGATATACGTACAGCTTAGAAACCAGATTGTAAAGGGAATAGGCAAAGGTGAGCTAAAGACCGGCGAAAAGCTTCCAACCGTGCGCCAGCTGGCAAGCGATGCCGGTGTAAACACAATGACGGTCAATAAAGCCTATCAGATTTTGAAAAATGAGGGATTTATCCGCACAGACAGACGGCTCGGCGCTTTTGTGTCCGAATCCATCGCAGATGATACCGATTTCACTGAAAAGCTGGAATCAGAGCTTGAGCTTTTAAGTGCTGAAGCCTGTCTCACCGGAATGAGCCGCGAGGAATTTTTATCAATGTGCGATAAAATGTATTCACAAATGAAACCATGCACCGCTTAGCAGAGGAGGCTGACTATGGAAATTATCATGTTTATTATCTTTATAGTTACAAACCTTTTTATCATACTATGTATGCAATTTGCGTACACACACGCCTATAAATATGAAAATGGCATGTATCTCAATGTACATATTCCATCATCTCACAAAGAAGATGCCGAAGTCACCGAAATCGTCACCACCGGAAAACGCAAAATGAAACACTTTCAGATTGCCAATGTGATTATCTCCATTGCGATATGCTTTATTGTTTTTATTAACATTGCCGTTTTTGTTCTGGTATATATTGTCTGGATGTTTGCATATATATTTGGAATCATTCATATTCCAAACAACTCCCACCGGAAAATGTATGCTCTGAAAAAACAAAACGGATGGATAATAGAAGCCCAACGCAAAAAGGTTTATATCGACACCCGCGTTTCAGCAGAAGCCAGTGCCACGACAGTCAGCTATAAATGGCACGCACTCTTTTTAATTACTGAGCTTGCAGCATATATACCATACTTTATGCTTGGTGACACCCATTACAATATCCTTATTATTTCGCTGTTTTTGTGCTCTGTTTTAATATCCACACTTTCGCTGGTATTTCATGCTTTTATAAACAAAAGCGAGCGCCACGTATACAGCATGGATTCAAAGCTCAACCTTATTGTCAACAATACTATGAAAAAATATAAAAGTATCGCAATGCTTCTCCTAAGCGGACTAAACGCTGTCGCATGGATTTATGTAGCATTATACACAGGTATCACCGGAATACTTCCGGCATCATCCTATTATGTGTATATTTTCATTCAGTTAATAGCCGTTTTGGGATTTATTGTTCCAATTTATATGGGCTTAAACAGAAAGAAGGAACTGCTGTCTGCCAACACCTCACCAATAGATGTGGACGATGATGAATACTGGAAAACCGGCTACTACTATAATCCCGACGACAAACATATTCTCATTGAAAACCGCATGCAGTCCGGCAATTACACGTTTAATTATGCTAAAAAAGGCGCGTGGATTTTCACAGGAATCACCTGTGCAATAACAGCCGGCTGTATCATCCTAGTGTTTGTCTGCATGCTTCCTTTGATTAATATACAAGAAAAAATCACTCTGACAAACAATAACCTTACTATTTCTGCCGGTGGCTATACAAGCGAGATTGATGTAAATGACATCACAGAGCTTAAGCTTCTGGACGAGCTGCCAGATGACAGTTTCCTGCGTACAAACGGAGCCTCTACCGACATCTACGATATCGGCAGGTACGAAGGACGCACCCTTGGAAAATGCAGCCTGTATGTATTCGACGGATACTCTCCTATTCTCATGATAAAATCGGATGATACACTGGTGTTTGTAAATTCTAAGGAAGATGGGGAGATAGAGAAATTATACATTGAATTAAGTCAATAAATTGTCATTTCACGATTAAACATTTGTTCTTTCTATGTTATACTGTAATCATGTAATTAAAAAGAAAGCAGGCAAAATCTATGAAAACACGACAAGAAGCATTAGACTACGGCTTATCATTTCCAAATACATATCAGGAAGCACCATTCCACGACCCAAACTGGCAGCTCATCCGCGTAAAGGACAGCAAAAAGGTTTTCCTATGGACCTACGAGCGCAATGGTTTTATCAATTTAAATGTCAAGGTATCCCCTGCCTGGCGCGACTTCTGGAGGGATGCCTTCCCATCGGTCATCCCCGGCTGGCACCAAAACAAGGACAACTGGAATACCATCATTCTCGATGGCAGCATACCGGATGATGCTATAAAAAACATGATTGCAGACAGCTATGACCTTGTCACCTATAATCCGACCAGGCTCATATATGAGGCTGTAAAAAGGATTCCAAAGGGCTGTGTTGCCACATATGCACAGGTTGCTGAGCTTGCAGGCAATAAAAAAATGTGCCGGGCTGTCGGCAATGCCCTGCACAAGAATCCCAATCCTGATGAAATTCCATGCTACAGAGTGGTAAATGCAAAGGGTGAGCTGTCAGGTGCTTTCGCCTTCGGCGGAGCCGATGAACAGGCTAACCGTCTAAGAGCAGATGGCATTGAGGTCATAGACGGCAGGGTTGACCTTGATACATATGGAATACGGGTTGCAGATGATGTTATACATACAAAAACAACAGTGGAACCATTTACTTAAATAATGGTTCCACTGTTATTTTTACGCATATATTCAATGATTGCAGCTACTATACTCTCTGCATTATCAAATTGTTTTTGAGCTTCTTCTTTCGATGCAATAAAAAAATCATCATAATCACTTTGCTCTCTTTTTTGCTTTAGTCTTGCAAGATTTCTTCCTATTTCACGATCAAATATCCCTGTTGCAACATAGTTTTTATTAAAATATGCTATAACATCCTTATGCCTTTTAAAATCAACACGTTCCAATGCTAAGACTGCTCTTGCGGCATAAAAGGAAGCATAATACGCTCTATTTATAGAATCTTTAAAATGTTTGTTTTCTAAACACTCCCTGGCAACATTTAAAGTTTCCATTGACGTTTCCATTCTATATTTGCTAAACTAATACAATTTTCCTCAAGCAATAATAATTCCCTCCTTTTGTATATTTGAATAATACGGCAAGCTGTTTACCCAATTTTTAAAGTGTTTTTCATTTTTAATATTCACACTTATCGGCACACCATACTCAAGTTCAATATCATAAGCTGCATCAAATATTTCATCCTCTATCTGTATAATCCTATCATCCGTCAGCTCCGTCAAAACCATTATATCCATATCTGAATTATCTCCATAATCTCCTCTTGCATATGAACCATATAATATCATCTGCTTTAACGAATCACCCATAATGCTTTTTGTCTTATTTCTGAACTCACATAATATCCGGTTTCTATCACTCATATTATCACTTCCTAATTCTTATAAAACAATTGTAGCTATTCATTTTCGCACCATATTTCTGATAAATATATCTTAACATCAAACCCTATTAAATACAAGAAACAGTTGCATCCTCTTATATATACAGCTTCCGAAACTGCGCCGGTGTCATCCCTGTAAGTTTCCTGAACATGACGATAAAATGGCTGGCATCTGAGTACCCCACATCAGATGCTATATCCTGCACCTTACGCCTGCTGTTTATAAGCAGTAACTCCTTGGCTTTGTTGATGCGGTAGTTGGTCAGGTACTCATACACCGAGCAGTTCATAAACTCCGTAAAAACACGCGATAGATATTGCTGCGATACAAATACACCATCAGCAAGCTCCCTGGCACTGATATCGTCCATGTAGCTTTCTTCTATAGCATCTATAACAGGCTTTATAAAACGCACATAGCTTTGGTCATCATTATCGTGTGTGTGATTAGACTGGTCTGAAAGCAAAAGCATGATGCCATAACAGTCGAGTGAGAGCATTTGCGTATCACTGGAGCGTTCCTTAAAGTCTTCTACTGCCCTGTTAATCGCTTCCGACACATCCATCCCCTTATTCTCATCAATCAGCCGGTATTCCTTTTCATCAAACATTTCCCTGAAGGCTGCCGCCATTGTCCCTGTAAAAGTGGCAAACTCTGTTTTCCAGGGCAGGCTATTGCCGGATGAGATGTTTTTATTGTGATAGGAGTGCGGCACGTTTGGAGCAATAAGAATCCCTTGCCCTTTTTGCAACTCAATCGTATGACTGTTTGACAAAATATTGTCTGAAACAGCCTGATTTCTGCTGTATACCGTTACCTCACCCACACCCTCCTTCGTCTGTAAATAATGGTACAGCGGATACCCCTCCGGGCGGGTAACGCTTTCCTGCTCCCAGTCATTACCGACAGAGTCGAATTGAAACGGTTCTCTTGCGAAATTGCTTCCAAAATAAATAGGCATGCTTTCTCCTTTCAAAAACGGTTTAGTTTCAGAATGTTATATAATTTGGTTTATGATGTTATACTATTTTCCGTGAATCTATTATATGATTAGTGCATAAGGAACACACTTATAGTTTAAGAATATCATAATATTGGGGTTAATACCATAACGGAGGAAAAAAATGCAGTCAAAATTCAAAAGAATCCTTTTCGGAGGAGATTACAATCCAAATCAGTGGCCTAAGGAGGTCTGGGAGCAGGACATGGCATACTTTAAGGATGCCCATATCAACAGTGCCACAATCAACGTTTTTTCATGGGCTAAAATACAGCCGTCTGAGAATGAGTATAATTTCACAGAGCTTGACGAGATAGTTGATATGCTCTCAAACGAAAACTACGACATCGTCATGGCAACATCTACAGCAGCACTGCCTGCATGGATGGTCAAAAAATATCCTGAGACGATGAGCACCGACTACGAGGGACGCCAGCATAAATTTGGAGCCAGACACAATTTCTGTCCAAACTCCCTGGTATATCAGAAGTACGCAAAGGCTCTTACGACAGAGCTTGCAAAACGCTATAGCGGCAATAAAAATATTTCTGTATGGCACATCAATAATGAGTACGGCGGATATTGCTACTGTGACAACTGTCAGAAGCAGTTTCGTGTATGGCTCAAGGATAAGTACAAGACTCTTGATGCCGTAAATGATGCCTGGAACACAGAGTTCTGGGGACACACCTTCTACGACTGGGATGAGATAGTCGTACCTAACGAGCTCAGCGAGGAGGCATGGGGCGGCATGACAAGCTTTGCCGGAATATCAACAGACTACAGACGTTTTTACTCTGACAGCATGCTGAACTGCTATAAGCTGGAGCGCGATGCAGTAAAAGCTATCATTCCCGATGCGCTTGTCACAACAAACCTGATGGGTACCTTCAAGGGTCTTGACTATTTCAAGTGGGCTAAGGAGATGGATATCGTTTCGTGGGATAATTACCCTGCATACGACACACCATGGAGCATGGTTGCGATGACTCACGATTTGATGCGAGGTCTTAAGGATGAGCCATTCATGCTCATGGAGCAGACTCCAAGCCAGCAGAACTGGCAGCACTACAATTCATTGAAGCGTCCGGGACAGATGCGTGCACAGAGCTATCAGACCATAGCCCACGGCGCAGACACTATCCAGTTCTTCCAGCTCAGACGAAGCAAGGGTGGCTGCGAGAAATTCCATGGGGCTGTAATAGCACATGTCGGAACAAACGACACAAGGGTATTTAAGGAGACTGCACAGCTTGGAGGAGAGCTTGAAAGCTTCGGCACAAGGACACTTGGCACACGTAATAAATCAGATGTGGGAATCATCTTTGACTGGGACAATTACTGGGCACTTGAGTACACAAGCGGACCTACACAGGACCTTAAATATGTTGACCAGATTCACCACTATTATGAGTATTTTTACAACAAAAATATCTCTGTCGATATGATTCCGGTTGACGGTGATTTTTCAAAATATAAGGTAATTGCCGCACCTGTTCTGTACATGGTAAAGGAAGGCATGAAGGAAAAGCTTGAGCAGTTTGTGAAAAACGGCGGTACTCTCATCACAACATTTATGAGTGGTATTGTGGACCAGTCTGACAACGTGCATCTGGGCGGATATCCGGGACCGCTCCGCGAGATGGCAGGTGTCTGGGTTGAGGAAATTGACGCGCTCGCACCGGAGCAGTCAAACACTGTAAGTTTTTCGGATGGAAAAGAATATAAATGCAATCTGCTGTGCGACCTAATGCACCCGGAAGGGGCAGAAGTACTCGCCACATATGAAAGCGATTTCTATGCAGGAATGCCTGCTGTCACAAAAAACAGCTACGGAAAAGGCCATGTATACTATGTTGCCACACAGCTTGAGGCAGCCGGACTTGCAAGGGTGCTTGATGAAGCCACAGATGAAGTGTCTGTATCAAGTGTCATTGCTGAAGAGACAGGTCTTGAAATCACATGCCGCGAGAGCGAAAATACACGCTTTTACTTTGTGATGAATTTCACTGATGAAAAGCAGACTCTCCCTGCAAGCCTTGCAGGAAAGGTTGACCTGATCACCGGCGAAACCGCTAAAGAGGGCGATGTGATGAATAAGTGGGATGTGAAGATACTTCAGGAAGCGTTATAAGAGAGCCCTAATTATATAAATTTACATATATAGTAAAGCTACACAAAAGCCGCTGCATGCACGCAGCGGCTTTTCCTCGTTTTTAAAAATTATTTCTTTACCATACATCTCTTCTTAAAGAAAGAAATTCCATAGCAAAGCACCTCATCATAATCCTCCTCAAGCTGCTTTGCATACATCTGATTCTCTATCTGATTTAAAGCTTCATCACACTTACACTCAAGCTTTTCAAGCTGTCTTGTGTATTTTGCTTCAAACACTGCTACTCTGCCATTTATCTGGTCCTTCACCACCACATCACTTCTGCCATCGCCATACTCCTTATTTGACTCCACCATATAGCCTGCTCCGGCAAAAATCCCTGCCAGAAATGCATGGTAAAAATCCTCTTTGTAATCATGATAGCTGATAGTTCTGCGTAAGAGTCTGTTTAATTCGCCTTGAAGCTCCTGTATATTACCTTTCCAGACAGCATCAAACAATGCGCTTCTGTTCCATTTTGGCGCACTTTCATCAAACCATCTGATGACCGTTGTCTCATATATTTCCCTGATTTCCTCGTTTGGTATTGTCAGAGCAGTAAACCTTTCAGGCAACGGATTTTCCAACTCGTCTGCCCGGACACTTGTCAGATATCCGGTCAGGTACAAAATGCTCCACAGGT